>ERZ1048068.2422-NODE-2422-length-13164-cov-10.442978_pt1 | contig 13164 bp, 15 predicted proteins | sample MGYA00383098_ERZ1048068 | MGnify/ENA primary metagenome ERZ1048068 (study PRJEB29581, sample SAMEA5548368) | metagenome | biome: marine; feature: coastal; material: water | depth 1 m | study: Short-term variability in the microbial, nano- and picoplankton... | reverse complement strand
CTTTAAAAGAGCCGGTTTCTGACACTTCGGACAGTGATAAAACTAAAATAGTCTCCCTGGAAGAAGAATTACAAGACACTATTCCCGTAGACGAAATAGCTACTTTATTCGATTTACCAGTCCCAAAATCTTTAAACGATACATTGGCAATAAACATACAAATAGGTTTAAATGATCGAATTGCTTTTGTCAAAAATCTTTTTGATGGGAGCCAAGAGGACTTTAATAGAGTGCTTTCTCAATTAAATACCTATACTTCAGAAAAAGAGGCTATGAAATTTATAAAAAAAATGGTGAAACCAGATTATGATTGGTCTGAACAAGCAGAGTTAGAAGCACGATTTTTAGAAATCATAGAACGCAAGTTTATTTAAAACGCTCAAGTGAAACCCATTTTAATTCATACCCATTTTCATAAACGTAGAACTGGAATAACCAGAAGCGTTGAAAATGTACTCCCTTTTTTTAACAAAAAATTTGAAACCTATATTTATGGTTTTAATGTAAAAGGGAATAAAATTTCGTTAGCAAAATTAAAATCATTGCTGCGTTCCGAAAGAAAAATCATCGTTCATTGTCATAGAAATAATGAGATCATACGCATGCTTTTCTATCGTTTTTTAGGAGCAAAATTTACGCTCTTTGCAACCCGTCATGCAGAAACAGTTCCTTCTGGAGTTACCAAGTTTTTACTTAAAAAAGTGGACAAGATAATTACACTTATGGAGAGCATGAGTGAACATTTAGGAATATCAAACACCATTGTTTCTCATGGAGTTGATATCCATTTATTTTCACCAAAAGAGGAAGTTAAATTGCCCCATATCACTCAAGAAAACATTATTTTATGTGCAGGAAGAGTTCGAAAAGCAAAAGGTCATCTTACTCTAATGGAAGCGGCTAAAATTTTAAAGGATCATAAAAAATGGGCTTTAGTAATAGTCGGAAAAGTTGATAAACCACTTTTTTTACAAGAATTAAAAGCAATAGGAGAAAAGAATGGAATAGAAAATCAACTGTATTTTATTGATGAAACCTCTGAGATTATTTCGTATTACCAAGCTTCAAAAATTACAGTGGTGCCGAGTTTTTCTGAGGGTTTTTCTCTGGTAACAGCAGAAGCAATGTCTTGTGGCTCTTCTGTGATTGCAACCAAAAATGTCGGTGTTCACTCTTCGTTGATATCACATGCTAAAAATGGATATTTGTTTGAGTTTGGAAATGTTTCTGAATTAGAAAATTTATTATTACAATCAATTAAAAAAGAAATTCCGCTTTTAGGAAAGCAAGCTAGAGAGGAAATTATTGTAAATTGGAGTGCAAAAAAAGAGGCAGATCATTTAATGGAGCTATATGAATCAATCAATAATTAAATGAACAAAATCGGAATTCTAATTTTTTTTAGTACTTTTTTACTGAGTTGTAAATCAACGTATGTGATTCCTGCATACAGCGAATTCACAAAACCATCAGCACCAGACTACAATAAAGAAGAAAATTGGGCAGTTCTCCCAAACACCTATACAAAAGAATTAAAACAGTTTTCATCTACACAAATAGACACATTGCAAGCAGATATTTTTTATGTCTATCCTACTCTAAATACTGAAAAAGAAGATCTGCGATGGAATGTACCCATAGCGGATAAAAAACAGCAGCAGAAAGTAGTAAACAAAGCCATATTGTTTCAAGCTTCTGCATTTACTACTTCAGGTAAGTTATATGTCCCTTTTTATAGGCAAGCACATATTCGATCTTATAAAATGTTAGAAAATGGGGGTAGAAAAGCGCTATTATTAGCGTATGCTGATGTTAAAAAAGCCTTTGAAACTTATCTGGAAAAATACAACAATGGGAGACCTATTCTTATTGCAAGTCACAGCCAGGGATCAACGCATACCAAATTTTTATTAAGAGATTTTTTTGATAATAAACCCCTACAAAAAAAATTAATTGCAGCCTATATTGTAGGGACAGTCATAAAACCTGATCTATATACGACCATTAAACCAATGAAGAATCCCAACGAGGTTGGTGGTTTAGTAGGTTGGAATACCTTTAAAAAAGGAGCATATCCCAAGAAAAAAGACTTTTTTAAAGGCAGTGTGACAACCAACCCAATTACTTGGAATGGTGAAAGAAATACAGTATTAGAGCAGCATAAAGGGTTCTTGTATACGAATAAAAAACTGTACAAAAAGGCCTTAAAAATAGAAGTTACTGATGGCTTAATTTGGAGCTCAACTCCAAAATTTCCAAAACGGTTTTTCATGTCCTTTATTCAAAACTATCACGTAGGAGATATCAATCTTTTTTGGCAAGATATTCGAGAAAATGCAGTTTTAAGAACAAAAACTTGGCAAGAAAAAACTAATTAATTGTAGCTTTTAATTCCTCAATTACTTTTTTACTATTCCCAATAAAAATTTCGTTATCAACGATAAAAACAGGTCGTTTTAAAAAGGTGTATTCGTCTAAAATAAGTTGTCTAAAATCTGTTTCAGATGAGGATTTACTTTTTAAATTCATTATTTTATAAAGCTTTGCTCGTTTATTAAAGAGCGCTTCATAACTTCCAGAGAGGCTGTACATTTCTTCTAATTGAGCAGGAGTAATGTTGTGTGCTTTTATTTCTTGTCGATCAAAACCATCAATCAGAACTTCTTTCAAGATTCTTCGACAGGTGTCACAAGTTTGTAAAAAATAGACTTTTTTCATTATTTATAATGGTATATTTACCAAACAAAATTACATATAAATATGAAGATAGAATTCGATGTTTTAAAAAAATCTCGTTTGTTAGCTATCAAAGAATTAGATGGCTTGACATTAGATCAAATGCATACAATCCCAACAGGGTTTAAAAATAATATTGCTTGGAATATTGCGCATTTAGTAGTTACGCAACAATTATTGCATTACAAATTATCAGGTTTAGATTGCTTGTGTCCAGACGATTTGATACGTATGTACAAAAAAGGAACAGCTCCTACAAAAACCTTCACAGAGGAAGAGTTTGACGAAGTAAAACAGTTGTTTGTAGGCTTGCCAAATACCTTAGAAGAAGATTTTCAAGCAGGAATTTTTCAGAATTTTAGTGAGTATCCTACCAGTGCAGGATATGTTTTAAACTCTTTTGAATCTGCAGTAGTATTTAATAACTTTCATGAAGGAATTCATTATGGAATTATCCGGTCTATAAAAAAGTTTATTTAACCAGCTTTTTAGAAAAAGTTTAGATGATAAATAATACCAAATTCAATATTTATGGAGTACTCATTAAAATTGGTTCCTCTATTGTTTTTAGGAATCAAACCATCAATAGAGTCAGAAAAGAAATATTGATATGACACTTGTGTGACCAAATCAATACTTGAAGATATCTTACCTACAACTCCTATTCCTGAACATACCGATAAAGCTTCACCAACTCCAAGATCTAGGGTGTTTTTTTCAGAATACCAAGTCGGTAAAAGTGTTCTGTCTTTATTCCAGTCTCCTAATTCAGAAGTGACCCCATTCGTGTAAAATGAATACTTAAAACCAAAAGTAAAGAATGGATTCAGATACATATTATAACTATTATAATCATTGCGGTCACTCAAGGGTTTAAGAAAACACTCCAAGTTCAACCCGACATCAAACATTTTTAAGCTGCCTTTCATAGCCCTTATTTTTTCACCTTCAATATTTTTTTTTTCGGCATAATGACCTCTTTGAGAAAAAGTACCATTACTCAAGTATTTAATTTCGGTTTTTAATTTTAAATGATCGAGTATTCTATTTCTTACTCCCCAGCGGGATGTGTTTTCGTTAAAACTGAGATAATGACTTAATGATAAAGAAGTACCGTTGTTTGTGAACTGGCTAAAAAATTCTTTAGTATTCCCATAATCTGATTGCAAGTTCGTAGATCCAATAAAGAGGCCTACATCATGATTAAGGGTTTGAGCATCAAATTTATGAACGCATAAAATGATAGCAATAAGGGTTATTGATGTTAAGTTTTTCAAAACACAAGGGGTGTAAGGGGTTCTTTTTCAATTTTTTACGCAAATTACGACATTACAACCAATTTCCAAAATTTAATATAAAGAATCAATTATAAAAATATTACCGTCTAAGTAATAATTAGCCCGTAACTTTAGTTCTTCATCGAAGTAAATGACTTTCTCAGGCTGTTGTTTTAATAAGTAATTTCCGGTGTCCCAACGATTGTTTTTATTGGTATCTATAATTGCTCTTATAAAGTATGTTTTAGGTTCTAAAAAATCAAACCTTATTTCTTGGGATTTTGAAATTAATCTTCTTTCTACAAGGTTATTTTTATCTTTTCCTTCTAGAAGCTCAATAATTAGATTTTGAGAAGTTTGATTTTCAATTTTGATCGTAATTCTTCCATAATCCTCAGTTTCTTTTGAGTTAAAATTGTAGACTAAGGTGTCATTTTTTTGATTAAAGAGATCAAAAAAGGCCTCGGGTTGTATCTTCAACGAATATTTCTGTTGAGGTTTTTTATTAAAAAGGATTGCAATTTTATTCTCTTTTTTAGAGATATAACTGGAATAAAAAACAGCTGTTGTATCCTTGTCTGTGAATTTTATTTTAGAGGTGTCAATTTTCACAATTGGGTTGTTGGCCTTAATAAAAAAGGTGTCTCTGAAGTGAATTGTTCTTTTAATAGAGGAATTAAAAATCAATGAATCTATTTTTTTCTTTCGTAATTTTACTGTGATTGTATCTATAATTTTTTGGTTTGTAACGATGAAATTCAATGAATCAGTTTCAAAAGGGGTAAACCAGTAATTTAAGGTGTCTTTATTGATCTCAAATTTGGAAATATTTTTAAAATTTTCAGGTACTTTAGAGATTATTTTTATCTGTAAATTCTTTGTTTGACCCTCGTAACCAAAAGCTATTTTCCCTTTAGAGATCTCTTTTGCACGTTTAAACTTGTAAGGCTGTATCTCTTTAAATAGCACAATTGGGGTTTTAAGAATACTATCTTTTGGCAAGACAATAGTATCTGTAGAGAAGCCGATTTTATCTTCTTTTGAGTTGAAAAGGTAGTCGTTTGTAACTTCTTTTAGAGCCGTCATTAAGTATTTTCCTTCTTTAAGATTTGTAAAATTAAAAGAGGATGAATCTAAAGTACTTGTTACATAGTTTGGCTTCTTTTTATAAATGATAGAATCATTGAAAGAGCTGTCTATTTTGTACAACAAAATATTTGTACTCTTTGGGCTTTTATTTAAATACGCATCCTTAATCTCTCCCGAAATGGAAAGAGAATCGATATAAGTTCCTGTAGAGAAAACATATTTAAAACTTTCTAAACTATTTCCTTCATTATTATCTTCAATAGCATTTCCAAAGTTTATGATATAGGTATTGTTGTTCTTAAGTGTATCTAAAATCTTTAGGGTTAGAGATTTGCTTGCAGATCCCTGTGGAGATATTAATAAAGGACTTTTTAATGGAGGGGAAACGATGAGTTGCTTATTTATATTCTTAAGCTTAATAAATTCGTTAAAGTTTAATTTTATTTCTTTATCATCAAAATTAATAGTTTTGTAAGGAGGATTTGCTGTAACAAATAATGGAGCATTTTCATCTTTTGGCCCTCCTTCAGGTCTTCCTGTTCTAGCACAATTAACTAAAATTAAAATTGAAATAACAAAAAAAATAAATCTTAAAATAGGTTTCACAAAAAAGAATTTTATACAAATTAACAATATATTTTTGATTTAAAAATTATTAATTTCACTCTGTATATGCCATTGATAAAATACTAATCTTTACGTTTTCAATTTTTTGTAATTCTTTTGCGCAAGCTTCTATAGTGGCTCCCGTAGTTATTACATCGTCAATTAATAAAATATGTTTGTTTTTCAGGAAAGATGCATTCTTTAGATGAAACGGACTATCGATAGTATTAAAACGTTCAAAACGAGCTTTAAAAGTTTGAGTTTTTGAGATGGTTGTTCTCAATAAAATATGTTCTAAAAAGGGTTTTTTTAAATGAAATCCCATTATTTTTCCAAATTTTGAAACTTGATTATAACCTCTTTGTTTTCTTTTTTTTGGATGTAATGCTACAGGAATTATATAATCGATATCATCAAATTGATTGTTTTCTTTGAGAATTTCACTAAACCAATTTCCTAAGAAGATTCCTATTTCTTCATTTCCTCTGTATTTCAGAGCATGAATGAGTTTTTTTGTAATTCCTTCTTTTCTGTAACAAAGCAAAGTAGTTGCTTTTTCTAACAGGACTCTACCATAAAATATTTTTGTTATTTTATTTTCGGAATAATTTGTGTCGTAAAACAAGGGGATGTCATGCCTGCAAAACGTACAGACTGTCTTTTCATTTTCAGTCAATAAATTTTCGCAATTAGCACATAATTTAGGATAAAAGATCCTAAAAACATTGTTTAATACAGTCATTTTTTTTCAGCAATTCACCTTAAATATACATAAAAATGTCAGTATTAAATAATGGAGACAAGTGCTAAAAAAACTTGAAAGATTTTTCTTGAAAAAAGTTCTCTAAACGTGTATATTTGCCCTAATTATGTCAAAACAAGAAGATCAGTTTAAAAAAGTTTTATCGCACGCCAAAGAATACGGTTATGTTTTTCAGTCCTCTGAAATATATGATGGATTGAGTGCTGTGTACGATTATGCTCAAAATGGTGTTGAGTTAAAAAAAAATATTAGAGAATATTGGTGGCAGGCAATGGTGCAAATGCATGAAAATATTGTGGGTATTGATGCTGCAATTTTAATGCACCCTACCACCTGGAAAGCCTCTGGTCACGTAGATGCTTTTAATGACCCTCTTATAGATAATAAAGATTCAAAAAAACGCTACAGAGCAGATGTTTTAATTGAAGATTATTGCGCCAAAATTGAAGGTAAAATTAACAAGGAAGTTTCAAAAGCTGAAAAACGTTTTGGGGATGCTTTTAATAAGGAAGAATTTATCTCTACTAATGGAAGAGTTGTTGGTTATCAAGAAAAAATAAATTCAATTTTAACAAGAATGGGTAAGTCTCTAGAAAACGAAGATTTAGCCGACGTAAAGTTATTGATTGAAGAATTAGGGATTGCAGACCCTTTAACAGGTTCCAGAAATTGGACAGATGTAAAGCAGTTTAACCTCATGTTTGGAACCAAACTTGGAGCCTCTGCAGAAACAGCGATGGACTTGTATTTACGTCCAGAAACTGCCCAAGGAATTTTTGTTAATTTCTTAAATGTACAAAAAACCGGAAGAATGAAAATTCCTTTTGGGATTGCTCAAACCGGAAAGGCTTTTAGAAATGAAATCGTTGCAAGGCAATTTATTTTTAGAATGCGAGAATTTGAACAAATGGAAATGCAGTTTTTTGTAAAGCCAGGAACTCAAAAAAAATGGTATGAACAATGGAAGGAAACCCGTTTAAAGTGGCATTTATCTCTAGGTATGGGAGCGGAAAATTACCGTTTTCATGATCACGATAAATTAGCACACTATGCAGATGCTGCAGCTGATATTGAGTTTAATTTTCCTTTTGGATTTAAAGAATTAGAAGGAATTCACTCACGAACAGATTTTGATTTAAAAGCACATGAAGAGTTTTCAGGTAAGAAATTACACTATTTTGACCCTCAGGAAAATAAAAGTTATGTGCCTTATGTCGTAGAAACCTCTATTGGTTTAGACAGAATGTTTTTAGCAGTTTTTTCTAATTCTTTACAAGAGGAGGCCCTAGAAAATGGAACAACGCGAACTGTCTTAAAATTACCAGCGGTATTAGCTCCTTATAAAGCTGCAATTTTACCATTGGTTAAAAAAGATGGGTTGCCTGAAGTTGCCCGTCAAATCATGGATGATTTAAAATGGGATTTTAACGTGTTCTATGATGAAAAAGATGCAGTAGGAAAACGTTACAGGCGTCAAGATGCAGCAGGAACTCCTTTTTGTATCACGATAGACCATGATACTTTAGACGATAATTTTGTAACAATACGACATAGAGATACGATGGATCAAAAGAGAGTCGCTATTTCTGATTTAAAAGAAATTATCAAAAAAGAAGTCGCTATAAAAACTTGGTTACAGAAAATGTAATTCATTTTGACCAAAAAAAAGCTGAATCTTTAGAAGAAATTCAGCTTTTTTTTTGTTTAAAATTGACTTAGTAAACAGTTGCTTTTTGAGAAGCTTCAGAGGCTTTGTACATCTCACCACCTGCAATTCCATTAATAAAAGAAATCAATTCTTTATTTGAAGTTAATTCTTTATTAAACTCTATGTTAGCAATGCTATCTTTAAAGATAACTTTGGCATTAAGAACTCCTTCTTTTTTTGACAGTTTAGATTGAATTGTTTTTGCACAACCAATTTCACAAGTCATACCAGAAATAGCTAGTGAAACTTGTTGTTTGTTGGCAACTGAAGTAGTTATTATTGTTGCTTTTTTATCCAAATTACAACTTGAAATTGCAAAAGAGGTAATTACAAGCAAGCAAATGAGTTTGTATACGTTCATGTTTTTAACTATTTAATTATTGTACAAATTTATTAAGAATATGTCTTATATCTAAAGTTTTATCGGATTTTTGTTGGATATTATATAGAAAATGAACAATCAGCAGCAAAAGTGGCTTTATTTAACTGTACTATCGATTGTATGGGGGAGTTCTTTTATTTTAATTAAAAAAGCACTTCTGGGAGTAACACCTGTTCAATTAGGTGCTTTAAGAATGATCTTTACTTCCTTTTTTATGTTGTTTTTTGCGTTTCCTTCCCTGAAAAAAATTCAAAGAAAACATTGGAAATATATAGTATATACAGCCTTAACAGGGACTTTTGTCCCTGGATTTTTGTTTGCCTTTGCTATTTCAAACATAGACAGTTCTATTGTTGCTATTTTAAATTCTTTTACGCCATTTAATACCTTAATTTTTGGAGCGCTGGTTTTTGGATTTTCCTTTAAAAAGAACCAATTTTTCGGAATTTTAATTGGTTTATTAGGAACGTTAATTTTGATTTTAAAAGGAGCTGATTTACATCCGAACCAGAATTATTGGTTTGCTTTATTGATTATTATTGCTTCGATTGGGTATGCTTTTAATGCAAATTTGGTAAAAAAATATTTATCAGATTTAGATGCATTGGCAATTACAACGGGAAATTTTTTATTATTATTTATTCCTGCAATCATCGTTTTAAGTTGTACAGATTTCTTTACTTCTTTTGAAGCCACACAGGTTAAATTAACATCGTTAGGTTATATCGGAATCTTATCGGTTGTAGGCACTGGAATTGCAAAAACAATCTATAATAAATTGGTTCAGATTTCAGATCCTATATTTTCGGCCTCGGTTACTTATTTAATTCCTATTGTGGCGATTTTTTGGGGAATTCTTGATGGCGAGACATTGAGTTTGGTTCAACTTTTTGGAGCTTTGATCATTCTATTGGGCGTTTTTTTAGTAAATAAATCAAAATAAAGAGAAGTAGAAATCGATAGCTATTGATTTTTTGATTCATTAATAATTTAACAGAAACCTATTGTATGATCATAAAAAAGAAGTATATTTGCACCCGCATTTTCTATAAGAAAGTGCAATAAATAATAAGTATAAATACGCAAAACTAATAGTATGTACGCAATCGTAGAGATAGCAGGGCAGCAATTTAAAGTAGCAAAAGACCAAAAAGTATACGTTCATCGTTTACAGGGAGAGGAAGGATCAAAAGTAACTTTTGATAACGTTCTTTTACTGGACAACAAAGGAAATGTAACGATTGGCGCCCCAGCTATAAAAGGAGCTTCAGTAACGGCTCAAATTTTAAGTCATTTAAAAGGTGATAAGGTAATCGTTTTCAAAAAGAAAAGAAGAAAAGGATACCAAAAGAAAAACGGACACAGACAGTATTTAAGTGAGATTCAAATCGAATCTATTGCTTCTACTGGTGGAAAAAAATCAGTAAAAAAAGAAGCTGCTCCTAAAAAAGAAGCCGCTCCAAAGACTGAAGTAAAAGAAGCAACAGTAGATTATAGTTCTATGACTGTTGCACAATTAAAAGCAGCGGCTAAAGAGCAAGGAATCTCAGGATATACTTCTTTAAAGAAAGCTGAATTAATTGCTGTTTTAACTAAATAAAAAATTCAATTTTAAAACCATCGTATCATGGCACATAAAAAAGGAGTAGGTAGTTCGAAGAATGGTAGAGAATCAGAATCGAAACGTCTAGGAGTAAAAATATTTGGAGGACAAGCTGCAATTGCAGGGAATATTATTGTTCGTCAAAGAGGAACAACTCACAATCCAGGAGAAAACGTTTACATGGGTAAAGATCATACTTTACATGCAAAAGTTGATGGAGTTGTTGAGTTTAGAAAGAAAAAAGATAATAGATCTTATGTTTCTATAACACCATTAGAAGCTTAAGTAATTTCGCTTTTTAAAAAATTATAAAAAATTCAAGCATTTATTTGCTTGAATTTTTTTTTGTTTTAAAACAAATGCGTTTTGTACTTTTACAACTATGAATTTGTTCTATAACGTTGTTGTTTGTATTACTTCTTGGTTGCTTCCGATAGTTGCTTTATTTAATAAAAAAATAAAGCTTTTTGTGAGGGGAAGAAAAGAATCTTTTTCTAAGATTTCCGAATTAAAGAATGCGAAAACAATATGGTTTCATGTGGCCTCTTTGGGAGAATTTGAGCAGGCAAGACCCATTATAGAAGAAATTAGAAACATCCATTCAGAGTATAAGATTTTAGTTACTTTTTTTTCACCCTCTGGATACGAAATTCGAAAAAATTATAACTTGGCAGATGTTGTTTGCTATTTGCCTCTAGATTCTAAGTCCAATGTAAGAGAATTTATAAAAGAAGTAAATCCTGTTATGGTTCTTTTTATAAAGTATGAGTTTTGGCCCAACCTTTTGAATGAATTAAAAAAGAAAGAGATTAAAACAATTTTAGTGTCAGGAATTTTAAGAAAAAATCAAATTTTCTTTAAATACTATGGTGGGTTTATGCGAAGATCTTTGCAAGCTTTTCATCACTTTTTTGTACAAGACATCACTTCTAAAGAATTACTAAATTCTATCAACTTTTCATCTGTTACGGTTTCCGGTGACACCCGTTTCGATAGGGTGTCAAAGTTGTTGTCACTAGAGAATACTCCAGATTTCATCAGTGATTTTAAAAACAATCAGTATACAGTAGTCGCAGGGAGTACTTGGAAAGAAGATGAAGAATTATTAGTAAATTATATCATTAACAAATCATCAGCACAAGCAAAATTCATTATTGCACCACATAATATTAACAAAGACGCCATTTTAAAATTGCAAGAAGCGCTTCATAACAAAGCCATTTTGTTTTCTGAAAAAGAAGGGAAAAAGTTGTCAGAATATAAGGTACTTATCCTTGACACAATAGGTATTTTAACTAAAATATACCCAGCTGCAGATGCAGCGTATGTGGGTGGAGGATTAAGAACAGGGTTACATAATATTTTAGAGCCTGCAACTTTTGGAATTCCAATAGTCATTGGTAACCAGTATGAAAAATTTAAAGAAGCCCTTGATTTAGTGGCTTTAAAAGGATGTATTTCCATTTCAAATCAAGAGGAGTTTTCAAGTATTTTCATCAAATTACACGTCGATGAAAATTATAGAAAAACGATTGGGGAAAAGAATAAACAATACATTCAACAGAATCTTGGGGCAACAAGATTAATTATGAACTACTTAAAAACAACATTATAAATATGGATTTTATATTCGAACCCTGGCCCTGGTATGTAGGAGGTCCGTTAATAGCAATTTCATTACTGCTATATTTTTACTTTGGTAAAAATTTTGGAGCCTCTACAAATTTTGAAACACTCTGTACCATGGCAGGAGCAGGGACCCTTTCAGCGTATTTTAAAAAAGATTGGAAGGAACGTGATTTTGCTTTATTATTTGTAGTTGGGTTACTCATTGGTGGGTACCTCTCTTCGCTCTATTTAATTCCGAATCAATATATCGATTTAAACCCAACAACAGTGAACGAGTTAACCAACATAGGGTTTTCAAATGTAGGCACTCAATATTTTCCAGATGAAATTTTTGGTGAAGAGATTTACTATTCTTTCAAGGGATTTTTAATTCTTTTAGTTTCAGGGTTTCTTATAGGTTTTGGAACTCGCTATGCAGGAGGGTGTACTTCTGGACATGCAATTACGGGTTTAAGCAGCTTGCAATTTCCATCTTTATTGGCGGTAATTGGTTTTTTTATTGGTGGTGTAATTGCTACTTGGTGTATAATTCCCTCAATATTTTAAGGTATGAAAAATAGTAAATTTTTAGTATTAGGAGTATTTTTTGCAATTGTTTTAAGTAAATCTCAGGCAATTTCATGGTACCGTTTTTATGAGATGTTTAAATTTCAATCTTTTCACATGTATGGAATTATCGGAGGAGCAGTTGTTATCTCTATGGTTTTTATGCAGTTATTCAAAAGAGGAATTATAAAAGATATTCATGGAAATAACATTTATCCCAAACAAAAGAAAAAAGGGTTTGTAAGGACCCTTTTAGGAGGGACTTTATTTGGATTGGGTTGGGGAATTTCTGGAGCTTGTGCGGCTCCAATCTTTATAATTCTTGGGTTTAAATTAATTCCTGCAATACTCATACTAATTGGGGCGCTTTTAGGAGCATTCATATATGGACTATTGAGTAAGAAATTACCAAATTAAATGAACAAATTAAAAGACAATTTTGGAAGACAAATTAATTATGTTCGATTTGCAGTAACAGATCGATGTAATTTACGTTGCCAATATTGTATGCCTGCTCATGGAATAGATCTTGCTCCTAGGCAAGAGTTACTTACTTTTAAAGAAATGTATCGTATCATCCGTGTATTAACAGAGTTGGGAGTAAAAAAAGTACGTTTAACAGGAGGAGAACCTTTTGTTCGGAAGGACTTCGTGGGTTTTTTAGAAATGTTATCTTATAATGATTTGTTAGATGTGATCAATATTACAACAAATGGCGCTTTAATTTCTCCTCATATTGCTAGCATTGAAAAGTTAGAAAAAGTAAAAAATATCAATTTAAGTATTGATAGTTTACAACGAGATAAGTTTACAAAAATTACCAGA
>ERZ1048068.2420-NODE-2420-length-13175-cov-6.192530_pt1 | contig 13175 bp, 17 predicted proteins | sample MGYA00383098_ERZ1048068 | MGnify/ENA primary metagenome ERZ1048068 (study PRJEB29581, sample SAMEA5548368) | metagenome | biome: marine; feature: coastal; material: water | depth 1 m | study: Short-term variability in the microbial, nano- and picoplankton... | reverse complement strand
TTCTCCCCAGACACCATCGACGTCTGGCGGAATGCCACGCATGCCTTTATCGATCCAATTAAAGATCAGCGTAATTATTCGAAAGGTCCAGAGTGCGTAGATAGCCACCCCGGCGAGAAATAACTCGAGAGGAGCACCGAGACTAAAACCAAATAAAAGAGAGAACAGGCAGACCAGCAATATGCGCCATATCTCTGTATGCATTCCCGGTCGCAACGAATTTTTATCCTCTATTTTTAAGCATTTTTCAGCTGAGTTGAAAAGCGGTATCCGGCACCGCGCACAGTCTGCACATAGTTTTCGTGCCCTGCAACTGAAATTGCCTTACGCAGACGACGGATGTGCACATCCACTGTTCGTTCATCGAGGTATACATTACTTCCCCAGACATAGTCGAGGAGCTGGTCGCGCGAGTAGACACGTTCTTGATGGGTGAGGAAAAATTGTAACAGGCGGAATTCTGTAGGGCCCAGAGTTATCGGCTGATCAGCAATAGTGACGCGGTGACTTACTGGGTCAAACAGCAACTGACCTACGAAGATGGGCTTCTGAAGTTCCTCGCGGTCAACGCGTCGCAGAACAGCCTTGATGCGCGAGATTAACTCGCGCGGTGAAAAAGGTTTGGGAATATAGTCATCGGCGCCAGCATCCAGACCAGAGATTTTACTGTCTTCTTCCGCTTTGGCAGTAAGCATAATCACCGGTATTCTGGCGGTCAGGTCATCGCGTTTGAGGCGGCGCAGCAGCTCCAGCCCGGAGGTGCCAGGTATCATCCAATCCAGTAAGACCAGGTCAGGTTGTTTATCAATTATCGCAGCGTGAGCCTGTTGTGAATTCTCAGCGTTCAATACATCAAAATCTGCCGCCTCCAGCGCTAAACACAACATATCTCGAATCGCCGCCTCGTCATCGACGATTAAAACCGTATGCTTGGGCATGGCAATAACCTTGTTATTCATGTGTAGACGACTCATTTAATGACTAGAACATGACATAAATATGACAGTCACCGAGTGTAAGCCTAAGTTTTTCTTTTTCAACTTGGGTTTCTGTCGGCACTGCCCCCTTGAGCAGGGTATATTTTCCAACCCAAACCAGATAGTCGATTTTTACGACCCATTCGCGCATAATGGCGCACTTTATAGGTAGCACCTATTAAAATTTCACCTTTTTAAGTTATCAGGAACCGACAATGACCATTAAAGAAAATAGCGCCGTAAGCTTTCATTACACATTAACCGATGATGCCGGCCAGCAAATCGACAGTTCTGCAGGTCAGGACCCACTGGCTTATCTGCATGGCGCAGGCAATATTATTCCCGGGCTGGAAAACGCACTCGAGGGCAAGGCCATCGGCGACCAGTTAACTGTTGCTGTCTCTGCTGAAGAGGGATATGGCCCAGTCCAGCAAGAACTGATCCAGGAGGTGCCACGCAGTGCCTTCCAGGGTGTTGAGACAATTGAAATCGGCATGCAGTTTGAAGCGCAAACTGGTCAGGGCGGCGCAGTACCCGTGACGGTTACAGCAGTTACCGATGAGACTGTAACCGTAGATGGTAACCACCCACTGGCGGGCAAGAGCCTCAACTTTGATGTGACCATTGAAACTGTGCGCGATGCGACTGCAGAAGAACTTGAGCACGGCCATATCCATGGCCCGGGCGGTCACCAGCACTAAGTTTTTTTGCATACCAAAAAAAAGGGCCACCGCAAGGTGGCCTGAAATGGGAGGAGAAGTACGATTTAAACTCGGTGTATCAAATAAGCCTGTAGGACCTTCATTAAACTGTTAGTCAAATACAGGAGAAAACTCGCTAACCGCGACACAGGCGCCAAGTCCACAGCCAATGCCAATGCTAGTCCAGAAGTCCGCGCCGTAGACGAAAATGCCAATTGAAGCGCCAAACAGTGCGCCGCAAGCAATTAAAAACAAACTGGCGATTCCAAAAACATTCATCAATGATTCCTCTTTTCTACTCTCTTAATTACATTTACTCTGGTTACGATCTTGCGCCGTACCATCTGTATTGCATAAAGTTCATTGAAAGGGTTTTATTCATTGATTTCTCACGAGTTGTTCGCAGTTTTAATGTTCGCCTGTTCTCAAATGCCCAGTTACGACAGAATTGCGGGCTGTGTCGAAAAAGAATTTTCTTCGGACATACGCCTGTCATAAAACTGCAGTAAAAGAAATCCCAGATAAAAATATCCCCTTTCAGAAAACCAACAGAGATTAACAATTAGCTATGACCATCAAAATCGGAATTAACGGCTTTGGCCGCATGGGCAGACTCTCCCTTCGCGCCGCATGGCACTGGGACAACTTTGAGATTGTTCAGATCAATGAGGTCGCTGGCGACGCCGCGAGCGCGGCGCACCTGCTCAAGTATGACTCGGTACACGGCACCTGGGACGAGAAGATCAGCGCAGCTGACGACGGTAGCTCAGCTATCCAGATCGGTGATCGCAGCATCAGCTACAGCCAGAACAAAAATATTCAGGATAGCGACTGGTCTGGCGTCGATATGGTTATCGAGTGCAGCGGTCAGTTTAAATCCCAGGAACTCCTCGCTCCCTATTTTGACCAGGGGGTTAAAAAAGTCGTTGTCTCGGCACCGGTAAAAGATGGCACCCTGAATGTTGTCATGGGCGTTAACGACCATGAATACACAGATCAAGCCATAGTCACGGCCGCCTCATGCACCACCAACTGTCTGGCACCGGTTATCGATGTGCTGCACAAAACCTTTGGTATCAAGCATGGTGCCATAACCACCATTCACGATATTACCAACACCCAGAGCATTCTCGACGAGTACCACAGTGATCTGCGCAGATCCCGGGCCAGCAGCATGTCGCTTATTCCTACCAGCACAGGTTCTGCAACTGCAATCACCGAAATCTTTCCCGAGTTAAAAGGTCGATTAAATGGCCTGGCAGTGCGTGTGCCCCTGGCCAATGCATCCCTCACCGACTGTGTTTTTGAGCTGGAAAAGAATGTCAGCGTCGAGGCGGTCAACGGCGCACTAAGGAGCGCTGCAGAGGGACGCCTCAGAGGCATTTTGGGCTTTGATGAAGTGCCGCTGGTATCCGTGGATTACACCAATGACAAGCGCTCGGGTATTGTCGATGGGCTGTCGACCATGGTGATCAACGACTCCCAGGTAAAAGTGCTTATCTGGTATGACAATGAAGTGGGCTACGTCAATCGCATGATGGAGCTGGCGGCTAAAGTCGCCGCTTCTCTAGAAGAATAAAACAGGCTTCCGGCCAAATGCTTGAGCTTAAATCTCCAACCACCCAATACTTTATTGTCACTTTAAATTATTGGGCTTTTACACTGACTGATGGCGCACTGCGCTTATTGGTAGTGCTGTTTTTCCACGGCCTTGGCTTTAGCCCTCTGGAAATTGCCGGCCTTTTTTTGCTCTACGAATTTTTCGGTGTTATTACCAATCTGTTTGGTGGCTGGCTGGCCACGGCCATAGGTTTAAGTATTACCATGCAGCTGGGTCTGGCGCTGCAGGTTATCGCCCTTTGTATGCTATTGGTCGACAGCTCTATGCTCACTGTCACCTATGTGATGGTCGCCCAGGCGCTGTCCGGTATTGCCAAAGATCTCAATAAAATGAGCGCTAAAACCAGTATTAAATTCCTGGTTCCCGACGACAGTCAAAATCGGCTTTATCGCTGGGTAGCTGCGCTTACCGGGTCAAAAAACGCCCTCAAGGGTATTGGCTTTTTTCTCGGCGGCTGGCTGCTCGCCACTATCGGCTTTCAGGCTGCTGTGGGCACAATGGCCGCGCTGCTGGCATTGGTACTGCTGTTAAGTCTGCCCCTGCTTAATCGCACTGCAGGGAAAACCACACAGCGCAGTAAATTTAGCCAATTATTTTCCAAAAGTGCTGCAATCAACCGTCTCAGTGCTGCACGTTTTTTTCTTTTTGGTGCCAGGGATATCTGGTTTGTTGTCGCGCTTCCGCTATATTTACAAACCGAAACAGGCTGGACTTATATGCAGGTAGGCAGCCTTCTAGCAGCATGGATTATTGGCTATGGCCTTGTGCAAACCCTGGCACCTAAAGTCACTGCTGCATCGGGCGAGACCGCCTTTAAGTGGGTCGCCGCTCTCGGCATTCTTCCCGCATTTTTAGCGGCAGGACTTCACCTGGGGTGGGCTAGTGAAACCATCATTGTTACCGGACTGCTGCTATTTGGCGTGCTGTTTGCCATAAACTCCTCGATTCATTCCTACCTGATTGTCTCCTATGCGCGGGAGGATGGCGCCTCACTGGATGTAGGGTTTTACTATATGGCCAACGCTGCAGGACGCTTAATTAGCACTCTGCTATCCGGGCTGATCTATCAGCATTTGGGTCTGGCGGCCTGTCTTGCAGGCTCTTCTTTAATGCTTATAGCCGCAGCGGCAATCTCACGAAAACTACCCAGCTAGATCTTTGATAACCTTTTACTGCCTCTCTTATCTCTGCTAGTGTGCATCTCTTAAAAAGCAACCTTTCATACAAGAAACTCAATCTATGGCTAATGACAAAGATACTGAAATGGATCCCAACGGTCTGTTTCGTGAAGAAAACTTTACAGATCAAAAACTCGGCACGATTCGCAAATTGGTTCCTATTAAAGCCGATGGCAGTGATGATCCCGATCGCGAGACCACCTTTTTTGGTGCAGCTCAGGTGATGACACCTATGGGAGCTCTTCCCCTGAATTTCCAGCTCGATGGCAATACCATTGGTGAAGCGGCCAGTGACTTTGCCGGCAAAGCACAAATTGCCGTTGAGGAAGCTGGTAGAGAACTGGAAAAAATGCGCCGCGAACAGGCCTCGCAGATTGTTGTTCCCGGCCAGGGTGGCGGTAATGGTGGCGGCATGCCCGGAGGCGGAATAATTACCTAAGTGACAGGCAGCTATTCCGAGAAGTATTTATTTTAAAAGTAGCGAACCCTCTATAGGCTCAAATACAGCGGCGGCATTGATGAGTGATGTCGCCGTCAGTGCTGCAACACCATAGACTGTTGTATCAACTCCATAACCCGTCTTGACCCGCTCGACAAGCAGGTCAAAATCTCCATCCCCTGATAACAGAACAATACTGTCCACTGGATGGCCTGGGTTGGCAGCGCAGTCCATCACATCAATCGCCAAGCCTACATCCCAGTCGCCTTTTGCCGAGCCATCACTGCGCTGAATAAAGGGCTTTAATTTCACATCAAAACCTATCTCTCGGAGTATCTTTTGAAAGCCTTGCTGGCCTGGATCGTTGCGCTCAATGGCATAGGCATTGGCAACCACAATCTCGCCCTGTTCACTGAGCCGCCGCCACAGCTCACGATAATTAAAGTGACAGGAAAACTGCTCTCTAACCGTGTAATAAATGTTTTGTACATCGACAAACAGGGCAATTTTTTTCACTGGTTTATCCTTGGTAAATAGCACACCATTTTTTCTTAAATAATTAACTCTGCGCCCAGGGAATAGCTACCCGGATGGATAAACTTGCTGACACTAACGACCCTGTCTTCCCGCCAGTTGCGGCAACTGACTTTTAAACAGCTGCTAATTGCCTGCAGCCCGAGGGCACCGGTAATCTCCGCATCCGGCATTACTGCTTGCACCTGGTGCTCAGTCCTGGTCGCCGGCGCAATCCAATTAAGGTAGGCCTGAGGGGTAATTTTGCAATAGTCCTGCTTGAGGTAAGCCGGTGCCACCTGCGGATTTACATAGCACTCTTCCCACTGCACTGCAGCAGAATCCCAGCAATGCACAACAATTGAGTGAAACAACTTGTCATCCTGGTTAAGACCCAGAACTGACGCCAGGTTTTTCTTCGCCGTCGTTTCATGCAGCAACACAATACGATTACTGTACTGTGGGTTACTGTGGCTGAACTGCCGGGTGAAACCGGCAATCTCCAAAACTGGCGTGGCGACCTGTGGCTCGGCAACAAAGGTACCTAGCCCCGGCGCGCGCTGTAGCCGGTTTTCATCCGTCAACTCCTGTACTGCACGGCGGGCAGTCATGCGGCTTACGGCAAAGTCATGGGAGAGTTGGTTTTCAGAGGGAATGCGCTCGCCAACGCCCCACTGCCCAGACTCAATCTGGTTTTTGATATAGGTCTTGATTTGCGCATAACGTGGCAGCGAATAAATAGCCTGGCTCATCAGTGCAATACCTTTGCGAATAGTTGCCACTAATTGTCTATACGATATACCTGTATATACAAATAAATTTTAAATGATGATTAACTAAATATAAAATAATATTGGTATTATATGGGCAATTTACAGAAATTTATAAGCTGAGTAAATATTAAATTGTATATACAATTAATAAGCCTAAAAAATAATTGAGACACTTAACCGACTAACTGAAGTTTTTGCTCGCGGGTGAGCTTTTTAATTTGCGCCTCGCGAATGCTGGCACTGCTGCGATCATAGCCAGATTCGACCAAGACCAGCTGCTCCGGACTGCGCCCGCGAAAATACTTAGCCCCGACGCGCCCGCTCTTATGCTCAGCAAATCGCCGCTCCACGTCAGTGGTGATACCTGTATATAAAGACTGGTCCGAAGCACGAATGATATAGACATACCACTGACTCATGCTCAGGCCCTGCGGTCAGATTCAATAACGCTGTGACAGTACTGACAGCGATACTTGTAACCCTGCTGTAAGATTCTTTTATGGCGAACACTCGACAGCTGATGGGTACGACACCCGCACCTGTAGGGGTGCTTCGTATACTGGCGCACGGGTATTCCCGTTAAATCATAGTCCCCGGTAGCCTGCGGTCGCACACCAAAATCCAGCATAATCGACTTCCACTCCTCGCCGTGAGGCTTGACTCTGCGCAGACCATAGAGGCAGTCGACAAGATAGTGAGCAACCTCATGGACCACTGTGTTACTCAGACTCTCCTCATAGTATTTGGCAAACAACCAGGGGTTGTAGCGAATGCGGCGCGACTGCCCCCTGACCTCATACATCCCCGCACACTTTCCTTTGAGATCAAAATGCACCGGAATCAGGTCAAACTTGCGGTCGTATAGACCGGCAGCGAGTTTTATGCAGCTCACTGTAGCGGCCTCGACATGGGTTCTTTGAATATCATTGATAGGCTCTATCATTTTGTCAGTATATAGTTGGGTTAGCCTGTTACAATAGCTTTTCTCACTAATGTTCAGACCATGAATATAGACTTTCATTGCCATACGACGGCCTCCGATGGCTCGCTGAGCCCAGCAGAACTTCTCGACCTCGCTCAGGAGCGGGAAATTGCCATGCTCTCAATAACAGACCATGACACTCTCGAGGCCTACCAACAGCTCCAGCAACCCTATGATTCCCTGCAGATAATCCCCGGCATTGAGCTCTCCAGCCAGTGGAATCGGCGCGGAGTGCATATCGTTGGACTGAATATTGGCCTCACCGCTCCATCTATTCTCGAAGCGGTTAAGCACCAGTCTAGCGCGAGATACCAAAGAGCAGAATTAATCGCTGAAAAACTCGAGCGCCTGGGCTTTAGGGACTGCCTGAGTGGCGCGCAGTCATTTGCCTCGGGGCCTTATCAGATCGGCCGCCCTCATTTCGCACGACACCTTGTCGAGATCGGTGCTGTGAGTAATATCCAACAGGCTTTTAAACGCTACCTGGGCGCCGGCAAAGCTGGTGATATAAAGGACCAATGGGCAAATCCTGAAACGATCATAGGCTGGATCCGCGATGCGGGTGGCGTTGCGGTACTCGCCCACCCAACCAAGTACAAACTGACAAGAACCAAATTAATTGAACTTTTAGCAAATTTTAAAGCGGCGGGTGGCGAGGCCATGGAGGTTATCTCCGGAACACAGACGCCATCGGTGACGCGCGATATGGCACGCCTCTGCAGGGATATTGGGCTTGAAGCCTCCTGCGGCTCGGATTTTCACGCACCCAACCAGGAGTGGGCCGCCCTCGGAAAAGTGGCTCCACTACCGGATAATTGCACCGCTGTATGGCAACGCTGGCACTAGCATTCAAGATCAGGAATACGATTGACTATTGAAGGGTTAGCCGACATTTCAATTCCTGTGTATACTTGCGCGCCTTGATGTGTTGCTAGGCAAGAGCGCGGCTCTTGGCAGGCAACTTAACAGTTTTATGTTTTTAACGGAAAATATCACGTGGATTTTTTTATCTTTGTCAGCGAACAGTGGCTTCTTATTTCATTGCTAGCAGCGTTAATTGCTGTGTTTCTTCTGACTGAACAAAGTAAGAGTGGCAAGTCATTAACCACGAGCGAATTGGTTAGACTGATGAATAATGACGAAGCCACAGTAGTTGACGTTAGAAGTGCAGCTGAATTCGAATCTGGCCATATCCACGGCTCTTTAAGTATCCCCCATCAGAAACTTGCCAGCCGCGTTGCCGAGTTGGAAAAATTTCGAGACAAGATCATCGTTGTCGTCGACAAGGTGGGGCAACACTCTGGCGCCGCTGGCAAAAAGTTAAGCAGTCAGGAATTTAATGTCCGCCGCCTGGGCGGGGGCATTAGCGAGTGGCAGGGTTCAAGCCTGCCGCTGGTAAAAGGCAAGTAAACGCCCAACGACCGGTTTACACCTCCCAAACACCTACTCAAAGAGCATCTTATGTCTCATATCGTACTATTCGGAACGCGATTCTGTCCCTTTTGTGTCGCAGCGCGCCGCTTGTTAAGCGCCAAAGGCATTGACTACCAGGATATCGCACTGGATAAAGACCCGGAGTTGAGAGGTCGGGTTATGACCAAAAGTGGCCGCAACACAGTTCCGCAAATTTGGTTTGGCACCAACCATATAGGCGGCTTTAATGAGCTTCGTGAACTTGAGGCTCAGGGCACCCTGGAAATGGCGGTTAAAGCTGGCCTTGAATTGGGTGAAACTGTCTCCATATAGTTAAACAGGCATAAAAATTATTAAAACTTAAGGCATAATCATGACTGATAACAATACTTCTCCAGAAACAGCTAACCAAGATAATTCCGCGGCGCCGAATTTTGCGGTCCAGCGTATCTACCTCAAAGATCTGTCATTTGAGACACCCAAGGGTGCGGCAGCGTTTCAAAAGCAGTGGAAACCCAGAGTGACTCAAGACCTGAGCACCAAGTCAGTAAAAATCGATGACAATATTTACGAAGTCGCACTGCGCATCACTATTACAGTGAAAGATGAAGAAGAGAACATTTATTTAATTGAGGTTGAGCAGGCAGGCCTGTTTAGCATTGAAGGGATCGACGAGCAGCAACTGCCACAGGTATTAAATATCACCTGCGCCACCCTGCTACTTCCCTATGCTCGCGAAGCCATTGACAGCACCGTTATCAAGGGTTCATTCCCTCCACTGATGATTCCGCCGATCAATTTTGAGTCGCTTTTTCATTCCGCGGTAAAGCAATCAGCTGAGGCAAATGCTGGCTCTAAACAAGAAGCAAGCACTCACTAATTAGTACAAAAACCGATAAAAAAACCCGCTGCATGCGGGTTTTTTTATTTCTGGAAAAGCGCCAGACTGCTCTTCAAGATAAACTGCCAAATCTGCTTATAAAGCCTGGCTTTCCATTCTGTATTCCTGCAATTTCCGAGTCAGTGTGTTGCGACCCCAACCCAGGAGCTGCGCGGCATCTTTTTTGCGCCCGCCCGTGTGGGCCAGTGCCGTCTCAATCATCGTGCGCTCAAATTCTGGCAGTGCGCGGGAGAGAATTTCGCCATGGCCCGACTGCAACTCGCGCTCACTCCAGCGCCGCAGCATTTGCTGCCAGTCTCCATGCACACGCTGCTCGGTACTGGCCTCTTCGGCTTTAAGCTCGGGGGGCAAATCCGTCAATAGGACTTCTCGGCCCGCGGCCATGACTGTTAGCCAGCGGCAGATATTTTCTAATTGCCGAACGTTACCCGGCCAGGAAAGCCCGAAGAAAAAGTCCTCAGCCTCCTGAGACAAAACTTTTGGCTCCATATCGAGCTCTTTCGCAGACCGATGAAAAAAATGTTTCATTAACTGGGGAATATCTTCGCGGCGATCGGCCAATTTTGGCAGGTGCACACGAATAACATTAAGCCGGTGATAGAGGTCTTCCCGAAAACGGCTGCTCTCGACCAACTCTTCAAGATTCTGGTGTGTAGCCGCAATAATTCTGACATCTACTTTGACAGAGGTATGACCTCCGACACGGTAGAATTCACCATCGGCGAGAACACGCAACAGCCGCGTTTGGGCTTCCGGCGGCATATCACCAATCTCGTCGAGAAACAGCGTCCCCCCATTAGCCTGCTCAAAGCGACCCTCCCTGCGCTGTGCAGCACCGGTAAATGCGCCTTTTTCATGACCAAACAATTCTGATTCAATTAGGTCATTGGGAATCGCGGCCATATTAAGGGCAATAAATTTTGAATTCCTTCGCGGACTATGCCTGTGCAGCGCATGAGCTACCAGCTCCTTACCAGTCCCCGACTCCCCGTTGATCAATACGGTGATATTGGAATTGGAGAGACGGCCTATTGCGCGGAAAACCTCCTGCATTGCCGGGGCCTCGCCAATAATTTCTTGGGCAGGCGGCGCCTCCAAAGGCTCCAATTTGGATTTTTGCTCACGGGCAAAGGTCACCCCGCGACGCGCCACTTCAACCAGCTCATCCAGATCAAAGGGTTTTGGTAGGTATTCAAAAGCACCGCCTTGATAAGCAGCTACAGCACTATCAAGATCTGAGTGAGCGGTGGTGATAATCACTGGTATATCCGGTCGCGTGGTATGAATCTGCTTGAGCAGTTCGAGTCCATCAATCCCCGGCATACGAATATCAGAGATGATGATTTCTGGCTGTGATAACTTGAGAGCCGCCAGCAGTTCATCACCATTTTCAAAACTCTGCACCTCAATGCCGTCGCGCTTGATCGCTTTTTCCATCACCCAGCGCAGTGATCGGTCATCCTCTGCGATCCAAATTTCTGATGTAGTTTGCATGCTATACCTTTATCGGTAAATAGATTGAAAAACAGGTGTGGCCGGGCTCTGACTCACACTCGATAATACCCTGATGCACATTGATCGCCGACTGGGCAATGGTCAATCCCAACCCTGTGCCCGCACTGCGGCCGCTAATCATGGGGAAGAAAATGCGCTCCTTAATGTCATCCGATATTCCCGGACCAGTATCAATAATATCCAGTCGGCACAGTGCCTTGTGATACTCACCCGCAATAGTAAAACTTCGTTGAATACGGCTTTTCAGAGTTAACCTTCTCTGCTTTAGGCCAGCCTCGAGGATTGCCTGCATCGCATTTCGAGCGACATTTAAAACGGCCTGAATCAACTGTGTTCGATCACCTGACATAAGCGGTATACTGGGATCATAGTCACGAGTAACTACTAACTTACCCCCAACCTCAGCCTCAACCAACGATGCAACATGCTCAGTGATTTCATGGATATTGATCTCCTCAAAGCTCGGCAACTGACTTGGGCCAAGTAATCGATCAACCAGCTTCCTCAGGCGATCGGTTTCAGCGGTGATAATTCGACACAATTCCGTGGCCTCATCATCCATGCTGCTTTCCATTATTTCGGCTTCCAGTAATTGCGCCGCACCGCGGATACCACCCAGGGGATTTTTAATTTCGTGCGCCAGCCCGCGAATAAGACTTCTCGACGTATCGTGAACAGATAGCAGGGCCTCCTCACGGTTGATGCGCAAAATGCGATCAACCGGCTGCATCTCCATAAGGATCCACTGCATGGAATCAATACTTATCGGTGTGACGGTGTAGTCCACCTGCGAGGATTCGCCCGGCCCACTCAAGAATTCATGGCGAATTGTATGTGGGTTGCCATAGGCAATTGACTCACGCAGAGTTTGCTGAGCTGTATCACTGTTATCAAATAAGTCGCTGGCAGCGGTGCCGCGCAGACGCACAATGCCGACCTGGAGAAGGGCTTCTGCCGCCGGGTTGATGTAATCGATCAATAAATCCTGATCCACAAGCAACACTGCCGTGTTCAGGTTGTCGAGAAGCAATCTGTGCAGCTGATCTGAAGTCATAAATCCTACGCCAACTGAATGGCTAAAACTGGTTATTTAACGTTTTGATAAAAGCTTATTTTTAACTGCAATAAGCAGGCCAATAATTCCAGCGGCCATTTACCCGCATTACTGCTGTGTAGGCTGGGGGCTGGGCTATTTTGAAGTCGGATTTATGGGAATTATACGTCGAATTTTCACTGAACGCACCAGATTGGTGCGCCTAGTGATTCAACCGGTCAGTGGCGCTTAAAGTGGCGCTGTACATGTACCCTGACTGACTGCGAGCTGCCGACCGTTTCTCCACCCGCAGTGACAACCCGGGCAGAAATACTATGAGTTCCACGCTGCAAGTTACCTATGGCATAGGATGTTGATGCTACCGGACGTTTATAGGCGGCGCCATCCAGATAGAACTGCACAAAATGCCCCTGCTGTAGTTCGGGGGTCAGCGCCAGCTGAACAATAATATTTTGCTGATCATAGTGAATAAGACTGTCGTCGAGTGGCGCGGCCAGATCAATCACCGAATACCCGACGAAAGTTTCTGAGTCAGCTGAAGATGCAGCAGCCTCTGCGGGCCTTGAAACAGGCAATTGATTAATCGGTGGCAGCTGCAGTTGAGTCGCACTGTTTTCAGCTGGAGGCGAATCCGTATAGGTGACCCTGCCGGCGGCATCGACAATTTTATACACCCTGGTCTCACCAGGGCAGGCAGCACAGGTTACTAGTAAACAGATCAGTAAAAGTGTCTTTGTCATCGGGTCTGTTATCTCAATTCTGCGGATTGAATCACCGAGGGGGTTGAGCACGCAATCATTCGGGCTCTCACTAAAGACTAGACCTATTTTCTACAAAGAAAAAGCCCGCCATTTGACAATGGCGGGCTTCTTTTGGTGTTGCTTGATGGTGAAACTAACAGCTAATTTTTACACGCTGTAGTACATATCAAACTCTACCGGGTGAGTAGTGTGCTCTACTCGGTATACTTCTTCCATCTTCAACTCGATGTAGGCATCGATCATATCATCGGTGAACACACCACCAGCTGTCAGGAACTCGCGATCGCCATCCAGTGCATCCAGCGCTTCACGCAGGCTGCCAGCAACCTGAGGGATAGCAGCGGCTT
>ERZ1048068.2419-NODE-2419-length-13179-cov-5.732246_pt1 | contig 13179 bp, 13 predicted proteins | sample MGYA00383098_ERZ1048068 | MGnify/ENA primary metagenome ERZ1048068 (study PRJEB29581, sample SAMEA5548368) | metagenome | biome: marine; feature: coastal; material: water | depth 1 m | study: Short-term variability in the microbial, nano- and picoplankton... | reverse complement strand
AGACCAATCACTGAGACCAGAATTGCAATCAGCACTTCGATCATACTGACGCCTTTTTGCGTGGATATTCGACTCTGCCGATTTGTATTCATGAGCTACAATCTCCGTGGCTAACGGCTGATCGCCCGTTGGGTTGAATAGCAATAATTCGCGAATCAATAGTGACGCAGTCACCAGGTTCAAGGGTAAAGATAAAAGAGGCATTGCCAGGTGTTAGAGAGCCTCTGGCATTAAAGGCAATGTAGGTATCGGTGGGAGAGTTGGTTTCAGCCAGAGCCAGAGAACCCTCACCCTCAAGGGCATCCCACTGCATCAGAATATCTTCAGCATCCGTGTAATCAGCATCATTATTGGTGTCGGCAACCACCCGCCAGCCGGAATTCCAGTTGCTGCCTCCTATGGAGACGACCCGCACTTCAGCGCCGCGTTTGATCGCCTCACTGCGCGCCATATGAAAACTGAAAACCAAATCATTGGCCTGGGAGCTAATGCGGTTGTTATCGATAAAATTGAGGAATGAGGGCAAGCCAACGCCAAGCAAAACAGCCACGATGGAGATGGTGATAAGTAATTCAATAAGGGTGAAGCCCCTGCAGGCTGCTTGTTTTAAGCGCCTGCAAGCTTCTTGTCTTAAGCGCCTGCAAGCCACTTGTCTAAAGTGTATATCCATATTTTGAGATCCAACATCCAATGTCTATGCAAGGCTACAGCTTTGCTCTCTAAAATCATCAACAGCTCGTTGTGGTCCTGAAAAAAACTCTTTTTAAAAAGGACGTGAAGCCCTGCATATTCCCCTGAGACGAAATCTAAAAGGATATTAGCAACTGTGTTGATTTTCATACGTGATATTGATCACAACTTTTCTGGCTTTAGTGGTGCTTTTCTCAAATTAGACGCTTACCAGTGAGGTAAATTGATAGAGTAAAAAACGACAGCCTCTCTGTAGGGTAATTGACCCTCTACTCAGAGGGTCCTGTGGTTTCGGCCTCTGTATCCGCTGGCTCGAGGGCGGTGCCTGAACCAAGCAGCACGCCAATCCAGCGTGTCTCTTCCTGATTTTCCAGGGCTATTTTGATCATGATTGTCAGCGGAATCGACAGCAACATGCCCACAGGTCCCAGTACCCAACCCCAGAGCACCAGAGAGACAAACACCACCAGTGGCGAGAGGTTCAGACCTCTGCCCATCCAGCGCGGCTCAAGCATATTGCCCATCACCAGGTTAACCACCACAAAGCCGCCCAGAGTTAATCCTGCAGGGACAATTCCCAACTGAACTGCGGCCAACAGCACCGCCGGTACCGCCGCAATAAACGAACCCACGGTGGGAACAAAGTTGAGTAAAAAGGCAAGAAGCCCCCAGAGCACGGCGTAGTCGACGCCCAAAATCGTCAGCCAGATAAAGATCAGCAGTCCGGTGAGCAGGCTGATTGCCGTTTTAATCGCCAGATAGCTGTGCACACTTTCGGAAAATTTAATCAGCCATTCCTGGGAGAAATCTGCACCTCTGGCTAATCTGAGCTTTTCGCCAAAGCCCATATTTTCCGCAAGAATAAATATCACCGTCAGCAGGATCATCACCGCATTGGTCATCACATTGCCAAAGGATGCCAGGGTACTTCCGGCAAAAGACATCACTACGGCAGGGTCAAAGCTGTTCTGCCAGAGCTGTTGGTCGATAACAATACCGCGCAGACTCAACCACTGCTGGACTCCCTCACTCATCGCCGTCAGTTTGGCGGAATAGAATGGGATATCGTCGCGGAAATTATCCACCGAGGTGCCGATCACCGCCGTTAACAAGAGTCCAACCAGTAGAATGAGTATCACAATAAGTACGATCGCCAGACTGCCCGCCATACCACGATCTTTTAGCCAGCCTAAGAGCGGCGATACAATCATGGCGATAAATACCGCCAATAAAAAAGGTACCAATAAGGCTCCGGCCATTTTCAGGCCAGAAACAACAATCACAAAGGCAGCGGCGACCACCAAAAACCGAGCAATCGGTGATGTATTGTCAGTCATGGGGAAGCTCCTTTTTTTGCAATATTTGTCGATTGAGCATATTCAATAGTTCTTCAATCTGGGCGCGACCGTGGTCGGAAAAAATAACCAACCCCTGGCGCAGGCTCATCTCAGTGAGCGCTAACATAGCACATTGAACGCGAATGTCATCCAACTCTGGATTATGGTGAATGGGCATACCGATAAATATATCCCAGCCAGCTTCGGTGGCTGTCTCATTCAACACTGATTCAAGCAGTCGTTTGATATTGATGGCTTCGATACGATAAACCGGAAGCCCCACATAACGAAAGATAAGCAGCGCCAGCAGGATCAGGGCAAATGTGAGTCCAAGAGTGATAATAAAATCCATTGTCACAGCCCGGCAGGTGGTTAATTAAAACTGGTCAGGGTATTTGCCCTCGAACTGACCATAGTATTCAATAATTGCGGCTATGTCCGCTTGATGATCGCCGGTGGGTTCGAAAACATCACCTAATACAATGCGTTTATTGGGAAAATCCAATGCCCCCAACTGAATCTTACAATTATTTTTCTCGGCGATACGCAAAAACCCACTCTTCCACTTAGGTGATTTTTTACGTGTCCCCTCAGGTGCCACTACAATCACCACACCATTATCTTTTTTAACCGCTTCATCCACATAGCCCATCACTGCATCAGGCTTGTCGCGGTTGACCGGAATACCGCCCAGCCAGCGCATAAACCAAGTGATGCCGGGCTTAAAAATAGTATGCTTTCCCAACCAGCGCACCCGAGCATTGATCCCTAAAACGGCGGCGATACCAAAGATAAAATCCCAGTTAGAAGTGTGTGGCGCGGCAACAATCAACACCCGTTCAGAATTGGCGATATTGCCCTCCAGATTCCAACCAATTGAACGGTAGAAGGTTCTGCCAAACCAGCGGGTGACTCGACTGCGGTTGGTGCGTAAATGCTCTGGGCATTGCTCTTGGGAAATTGGAATGACTGTTCTACTCATGCCTGACCTCATTAATTATTATTTTTATATTATCGCCAGTGGTGACTAATGTTCTCTGGTTGCCCGAAAAGCAATTTCCGGATAGCGCTCTTCAGTCAGTGATAGATTTACGCGCGTCGGTGCCAGATAGGTCAGGTGCCCACCCCCATCAACTGCGAGATTTTCCTGGGTTTTGTTTTTAAACGAGTCCAGCTGCTTGCTGTCATCACATTCAGTCCAGCGCGCCGAATGCACATTGACCGATTCATAGATGGCCTCGACACCGTACTCTTCCTTGAGGCGATAGGCGACAACATCGAACTGCAACTGACCCACAGCGCCAACAATGACATCGTTGTTGCGGAATGGGAAAAACACCTGAGTACTGCCCTCTTCCGACAGCTGGCGAATGCCATTGTGCAACTGCTTGGCTTTGAGCGGGTCGCTGAGACGGATGCGCTTAAACAACTCTGGCGCAAAGTGCGGAATACCGCTGAACTTAAGATCTTCACCCTCGGTAAAGGCATCGCCAATCTGAATTGAACCGTGATTGTGCAGACCGATAATATCCCCGGCCTGGGCCTCTTCCAGCGAGATACGCTCGCCCGCTTTAAAACTGAAGGCATCGGCAATTCGCACAGTCTTACCGGTGCGCACATGTTTCATCTTCATGCCCTTGGTGTACTTGCCGGAGCAAATACGCAGAAAGGCAATGCGGTCGCGGTGCTTGGGATCCATATTGGCCTGAATCTTAAAGACAAAACCGCTGAATTTCTTTTCATCAGCAGCCACATCGCGCTCTTTAGTAGCCCGCGGTTGCGGCGGCGGTGCCCAGCGCACAAAGTCATCGAGCATCTCGCGGACCCCGAAGTTGCCTATTGCTGTACCAAAGAAAACCGGCGTCAAACGACCGGCCAAAAACTCTTCCATATTAAACTCATGGGTAGCACCTTTGACCAGCTCCAGCTCCTCAAGAACATCCTCGGCATAATCACCCAGCGCTTCACGGGCCTCAGGAGAATCCAGGCCTTTAATCTGGATATCATCCATCAATGTATGTCCCTTGCCCTGAATATAGACATGGATAGTATCTGTATAGAGGTTGTAGACACCGCGAAAACCACGACCCATACCAATGGGCCAATTAATCGGGGCGGCTTTAATCTTAAGCACACTCTCGATCTCATCCAACAGCTCGATAGGATCGCGAATCTCGCGGTCCATTTTGTTCACAAAGGCAAAAATTGGCGTATCGCGCAGGCGGCAGACATCCATCAGTTTTATCGTGCGATCTTCCACACCCTTGGCACCATCGATGACCATCAGCGATGAATCCACCGCCGTCAATGTGCGGTAAGTATCCTCAGAAAAATCCTCGTGACCGGGCGTATCAAGCAGGTTAACCATGCAGTCGCGGTAGGGAAACTGCATCACCGATGAAGTCACCGAGATACCGCGCTCTTTTTCCATCGACATCCAGTCCGAGGTGGCATGGCGATCGCTCTTGCGGCCCTTCACGGTCCCCGCCACCTTGATCAGGTTACCGAGCAGCAAGAGCTTTTCGGTGATGGTGGTTTTACCCGCATCCGGATGCGAGATGATAGCAAAGGTGCGGCGATCTGAAGTTGAATCGGTCATTGGGTTTTCTGGTTACCAGTGAACTGTATGAGAAAGCCGCGCATTATAGCGCTGAAGGGATTGGGGGTCAGCTTTTAAAACTGGTCACTAAGAGCAATTAATCCAGCATACAAAATCCAGGCTCTGCCCTGGCACGTAAACCAGCCTTATTAAACAGTCGATAGTATTTGGTGATCTGCAGTTCATGCAGTATGGTTTCCGCTTATCGCACTGACAGAACAACCGCGCATTAGGAGCACAGATGAAGTACCAGGGCCAGACTGAATACGACCACAAAGGACCCTCGCCGCGCACTGGCGTATTGCTGTGCAACCTGGGCACACCAGATGCACCGAAAACTGCTGAACTGCGCCGCTACCTGAAAGAGTTTCTCAGCGATCCTCGTGTTGTCGAGGTCCCGCGCCTGTTGTGGTGGATGATCCTCAACCTGATTATTCTGCGTATTCGCCCGCGCCGCTCGGCCAAGCTCTATCAGACGGTGTGGTCTGAGGGCGGCTCCCCCCTGCTGGTTCACAGCAAAGCGCAGGTGGCCGGGGTAAAGAAAATTCTCGATAAAAAGTTTAATGACGATGTACCGGTTGCGCTGGGGATGCGCTACGGCAATCCCTCTATTGAGTCTGCCATCGCCGAGCTGACCGCGCAGAATGTACGCGATATTACCGTGCTGCCTCTCTATCCGCAGTACTCTGGTGCCACCACAGGCTCAACCTTTGATGCCGTGGCACAGAGCTTTACTAAAACCCACTGGGTTCCCGAGCTGCATTTTATTGGTAGCTACCACCAGTCGCCCGCCTATATCGACGCCCTGTGTCATAGCATTCAGACGCATCTCGATGAGCACGGCATGCCGGACAAGCTGATGTTCTCATACCATGGTACCCCAGAGCGCTACTTGCACAATGGCGATCCCTATCACTGTCTGTGCCACCAGACCACGCGGTTGGTGCGCGAGAAGATGGGCCTTGATGAAGATAAAATCATGACCACTTTCCAGTCGCGCTTTGGCCGCGAGCCCTGGTTGCAGCCCTATACCGACAAGACCCTTGAAGCACTACCTGCAGAGGGTATCAAACACCTGGCGGTAATCTGCCCGGGCTTTTCCTCTGACTGTCTGGAGACTATTGAAGAGATTGATGGCGAGGGTCGCGAGATTTTTACCGAGCACGGGGGTGAGACTTTTCATTATATTCCCTGCCTCAATGCCCAGCCGAAACACCTTGAGGCGCTGGCGGATATTGTCAGCAAGTATCTTTAAAGTTTCCCGCCAGAGGCCAACATCGACAGTCTTTTACAGCTGAGGAAATAGGCTACTTTTTGGTCCGCAAGCGCTTTTATTTAAAATCAGGTATTAATGACAAGAAAACGTATAATGCGCTCTTGTATTCTGTTGACTCTACCTGATTGAAAATTATGACTATTAAAAGCTATATGCAGACTGTCGGCACTGAGGCTCGAAAAGCCTCCCGAGTGATCGCCGCCGCTGAAACATCCCTTAAAAATCGCGCTTTAGTGGCCATTGCCGAAGCATTGCACAGCGATCGCGAGAGCCTTTTGGCGGCTAATGCTGTGGATATGGAAAATGGCCGCAACAACGGTTTGGATGCGGCACTCCTCGATCGCCTTGAACTCAATCCAGCGCGTATCGACGGCATGATTGAAGGCTTGCAGCAGGTTGCAGAACTGCCCGACCCCACAGGTAAGATTACCGATCTGCAAGATCGTCCCAGCGGTATCAAACTCGGCAAGATGCGTGTGCCCCTGGGTGTGGCTGGGATTATTTATGAGTCGCGCCCCAACGTTACTATCGATGCCGCCAGCCTCTGCCTGAAATCCGGCAATGCCACTATTTTGCGTGGCGGCAGTGAAGCGATCGCCTCGAATCAGGCCATTGCCGCCTGTATCAGTCGCGGCCTGCAAGCGGTTGGTCTGCCAGAAAATATTGTCCAGGTGATCAATACCACCGACCGCGCTGCGGTGGGTGAACTGATCACCATGCCTGACTATGTGGATGTGATTGTGCCCCGCGGCGGCAAGGGGCTGATTGAACGTATCAGTGCCGACGCCCGGGTGCCGGTAATCAAACATCTGGATGGCAACTGCCATGTCTATATTGACGACGCTGCCGACTTGGAAAAGGCGCTGGCCATTGCACTCAATGCCAAGACCCACAGATACGGCGTCTGCAATGCCATGGAATCTTTACTGGTCGCCGAATCGGTTGCCGCCGAGATTCTACCGAAACTGGCCGCTCTCTACACTGAAAAAGGCGTGGAACTGCGCGGCTGCGAAAAGACCTGCGCGATTGTCCCGCAAGCCCTGGCTGCCACTGAGCAGGATTGGTATGAAGAGTACCTGGCGCCGGTTCTGGCGATAAAAGTGGTGACCGGAGTGGATCAGGCAATTGAACATATTAATCACTACAGCTCCCAGCACACCGAATCCATTGTCACTGAAGACACAGCCCACGCCGAGCGCTTTATGCGCGAAGTGGATTCCAGTTCGGTAATGCATAATGCCTCGACAAGATTCGCCGATGGTTTTGAATATGGTCTGGGTGCCGAGATCGGTATTTCCACCGATAAAATTCACGCCCGCGGCCCTGTGGGTCTCGAGGGACTGACCAGCCAGAAGTGGGTGGTTTATGGTGATGGGCAGATTCGTCAATAATATGTCAGTGGCTATTTTTGGGGGCACCTTTAATCCGGTTCACAATGGCCACCTTAGAATTGCCATAGAGCTTGCGGAGCTGCTTGAGGTCGAGAGCCTACGGATGATTCCCTGCGCATTGCCAGCTCATCGCGACGCACCCAGTGCCTCACCAGAGCAGCGCCTGGAAATGCTCAAGCGGGGTATTGGTGAGCAATCCCAGCTTGTGGCCGACGATATCGAGCTGCGCCGTGATGGTCCCAGTTACACCATTGATACCCTGCGTGCTATCCGGGCGCAGATTGGTGACAGTACAGCACTCTACCTGTGTATCGGCATGGATGTTCTGGCGTCACTGGATAGTTGGCGTGACTGGCAGAAGCTGACTGACTACTGCCATATCGTGGTCTCTTCGCGACCCGGTTACCAACTCCCGGAATCCGGAACACTGGCTGAGTGGATAAGTGCGCGTCTCTGTGATGATTTACAGACCCTAAAACAATCCAGCGCTGGTAAACTGCACCTTTGCACCCTGACCATGCTGGCGATTTCATCCACTGCGATACGCCATAAAATAAGCGTCGGAGAAAAGGTTGACTACCTGACCCCGGCAGCAGTGGTTAACTGCATTCAACAACAACACCTTTATGAGTAAACTGTTTATATGACCCAATCCCTGAAAGAAATTGTTATCTCGGCGCTGGAAGAAGTAAAAGCGGACAATATTACCTCGCTGGACGTACGCGAATTGACCGGCGTAATGGACACCATGATTGTTGCCAGCGGTAATTCAAACCGCCAGGTGAAATCGCTGGCCAACAATGTCGCGGTCGAAGGCAAGAAAGCCGGCTTTGAACTTCTTGGTGTCGAGGGTGATGATACCGCCGAGTGGATCCTGGTCGATTTCGGCGATGTGATTGTGCACATTATGTTGCCCGCAACACGCGCCTTTTATGACCTCGAGAAGCTCTGGTCAGTGCGCCCCGGGGATTCCCCCGAGAGCGGTGATGACGAGCAGAACCTGCTCGGCGACCTGACGTAGCAACAACACAATTAACTTAGAACGCGTTAAATGAAACTTAAATTACTCGCCGTAGGTACGCGCATGCCCAGTTGGGTAGAGGCTGGCTGTAACGAGTACAACAAACGCATGCCGCCGGAGCTGCGTATCGAGACTATCGAGATAGCACTGGGCGCGCGGGGTAAAAACCAGCCCGCCAGCAAAGCGGTTGAGAAAGAGAGCCAGGCACTGCTAAAGGCCATAGGCTCGCGGGATTTTGTGGTTGCATTGGACGTGCTTGGGCGCTCATTGAGCACGGAACAGCTAGCGAAAAAATTAGCCAGCTGGCAGATGGATGGCCGCGATATTTGCCTGTTGATTGGCGGCCCTGACGGGCTCTCAAAAGATTGCCTGGCTCGTGCCGATATGCGCTGGTCACTCTCCGACCTGACACTGCCCCACCCACTGGTGCGCATCCTGTTGATGGAGCAGATGTACAGGGCGTGGACAATCAATGCCCACCATCCTTATCATCGCGCTTAACTTGGAGTCCTACGAGATGGTTGAAAAATAACATGAAGGATGGCGCAGCGTTTTCAGATCCGGCCCGCGAACGCATTATGTTCGCCCGTCGGCTGCTGGTCACTGCAGTGGCAACCCTGCTGCTAACGGCTGTGCTTATCGCCCGCTACTTTGACTTACAAATATCCCGCTACGAAGATTTTGCCACCCAGTCAAATAATAACCGGGTACTGGTACGTCCCGTGGCACCCTCCCGCGGACTGATCTACGACCGCAACAGCAAACTGATTGCCGACAACCGACCCAGCTATAACCTGACCATAGTCCCGGAGCGTAGCGAGGATCTGGAAAAACTCCTCGTCGATCTGGGTGAAATTATCAGTATCTCGGAACGCGATATCCAGCGCTTCCGCAAACGCCTGAAACAGCGTCGCCCCTTCGAAAAGACCAGCCTCCGCTTTAACCTCAGTGAAGAGGAACGCGCAGCACTCGCCGTCAACGGCCATCGACTGGTGGGCGCAGAGACCTCAGCACGACTCAAGCGCTACTATCCCGATGGCGAACTGTTCTCCCATGTTATCGGCTATGTCGGGCGCATCAATGAGCGCGAGAGCAGGACACTTGATACAGTTAAATACAGCGGCACTGATTCAATTGGCAAAATTGGCCTGGAAAAATTTTATGAGCAGCAGCTACTCGGTGAAGTTGGCAGTGAGCAGGTCGAGACCAATGCCCTTGGTCGGGTAACCCGAGTGCTGGATAAAACCAGCGCCCTGTCCGGTGACAACCTGACCCTCTATCTCGACAGCAATCTACAGCAGGTTGGCCACGATGCATTTAAAGACAAACGCGGCGCCCTGGTCGCCATTGAGATAGACACCGGCGGTGTTCTGGCAATGATCAGCGCCCCCAGTTACGACCCCAACCTGTTTGTCTCCGGAATCAGCCAGAAAAATTATGACCGCCTGCTTTACTCCAAAGACCGGCCACTGTTTGATCGTGCAATTCGCGGCCAGTATCCCCCCGGCTCTACGATCAAACCGATGTTTGGACTTATTGGACTGGAGCATAAAATTGTCACGCCCAACTATAAAATTAATGACAATGGCTACTTCTATTTCAAAGGCATTGAACGCCCTTGGCGGGATCATAACTTTGCGCGCGGTGGTCACGGTCATGGCGTTGACCTGGCCAAGGCAATTGTCGAATCCTGCAACATCTTTTTTTATGGACTCGGGGTTAAGACCGGCATAGACCTGTTGTCAGACTATGGTGCCCAATTTGGTCTCGGTTCGGCGACAGGTATTGACCTACCCGGCGAAAAGCGCGGCATTATGCCAAACAGAGACTGGAAAAAGAGCTCTCGCGGGCAGAGCTGGTTTAACGGTGACACCATTAATACCAGTATCGGCCAGGGTTTTATGCTCGCCACACCTCTGCAGCTGGCGGTGATGTCGGCGCGCATTGCCAGTCGCGGCAAAGTGCGCACACCCCAATTGGTCAAAGCCATCAATGGCCAGCAGCAACCGATTCTTGAAGCGCAACAACAAATTGCAATCAATGATCAGCACTGGGACTATGTGCACAGCGCCATGGAGGATGTTGTGCACAGTAGTCGCGGCACCGCGCGCAGTATCAGCAGTGGCTTGGGCTATAAAATTGCCGGAAAAACCGGTACCGCACAAGCTATCAGCATTGATGCCGAAGAAAAATATGACAGCACCAAACTCGCTGAACGACAGTGGGATCACGCGTTATTTATCGCCTTTGCTCCTGCCGATAATCCAAAGATTGCGGTTGGATTAATTGTTGAAAATGGCGAACATGGTGGCTCTGCCGCAGCACCAATCGCGCGTGCAGTGATAGATGCCTACATGCAATCAAACCCATCGACAGCCGTGGCGGAGCGTTAACCGGCTCTATATAAAAAGACTATGCACAGAAACGATTTTGTCAGACAACTCAATAGCCCCGGCGGAGATCGCAGACCGTCGCGCATTCTCAATATCGATGCCCCGCTACTGCTGATTTTAATCGCCCTGTGCAGTATTGGCCTAACCGTGCTTTACAGCGCAAGCGCCGAGAGTATTTTCTATGTCAAACGCCAGGCGACATTTATGTTGATTGGTCTGTTCGCCATGATTGCCATTGCCCAGTTTCCCCCGCGACTCTGGGAACGCTGGTCAGTGCTTATCTACCTCTGCGGACTCCTGTCGCTGGTCGCCGTATTATTTTTTGGCGTTGGTGCAAAAGGCGCCCAGCGCTGGCTAGATCTCGGCATCACCAGGTTCCAGCCTTCGGAACTGATGAAAATCGCCGTACCAATGACCTTGGCAGCCTACCTGGGAAAACGTCATCTCCCCCCGCGCTTCAAACATGTTGCCGTCGCCATTATCGCCACTCTGGTTCCGGTTTTACTTGTCGCCAGACAACCGGATTTGGGGACCTCGCTAATTATTTTTTCATCCGGTTTTTTTGCCCTGTTCCTCGCCGGGCTCGGCCTGCGCTATCTGCTCTCCGCCGCACTTCTGGCAATGGCAGCCGTGCCCACCATGTGGTTTTATGTGATGCTCGACTACCAAAAACAGCGCGTGCTGACCCTACTCTCTCCCGAGCAGGACAAGCTCGGCGCCGGCTGGAATATTATGCAGTCGACCACGGCTATCGGCTCTGGCGGCCTGAGCGGCAAAGGCTGGAGTCAAGGCACCCAATCGCAACTTAACTTTCTTCCCGAGAGCCATACAGATTTTATTATCGCCGTACTGGCAGAAGAGTTTGGCTTAATCGGGGTACTGGGGATGCTTCTACTCTATCTGATGCTGGTAGGACGCTGTATGATGATCAGCCTCAACGCCCAGTCTATGTTTGGTCGTATTATGGCCGGCACAATAAGCCTGACATTTTTTGTTTATATTTTTGTCAATATGGGCATGGTTTCAGGTATCTTGCCGGTAGTTGGAGCACCGCTGCCATTTATCAGTTATGGCGGCACAGCAATTGTGACTCTGTTTCTCGGATTTGGTATTCTGATGGCCATTAGCACTGAGCCGAAACGGATTTAGGAAAAAAACATTGAATATACGCCTTAGCAAATATTTTGCCGCCCCTCTGATCGCCGCTGGAATTCTCGCCACTGGCATTTCCAGCCATAGCTATGCAGATTACTCAACCCATCCGGAAGCAGCAGACTTTATTGACCTCATGGTGGAAAAGCACCAGTTTGAGCGCGACGAAATTGTTAGCTGGCTAAAGGTAGCCAAGCACCAGAAATCGATCGTCAAAGCGATGAGTCGACCTGCGGAAAAAGTCAAACCCTGGCATCAGTACCGCAAACATTTTATCTCTGAGGCGCGTATCAATGGCGGGGTAAAATTCTGGCGGGAAAACCAGCAGACTTTGGAAAGAGCGCAACGCGAGCTGGGTGTCGAGCCGGCCATTATCGTCAGCATTATTGGGGTGGAAACCAACTACGGCAGTAATACCGGCAGTTACAAAGTGGTCGATGCTCTGGCAACACTGGCTTTTGACTACTATACCTACACCGAAAAGCGTGCCAAACGAAAACGCTTTTTCACCGCCGAGCTGGAAAACCTGTTTCTTCTTGCCCGCGAGCAAAAGCAAAACCCTGTTGAGCTAAAGGGCTCCTATGCCGGTGCCATGGGCCTCGGTCAATTTATGCCCAGCAGCTACCGCAATTACGCGGTTGATTTCGACGGTGATGAATTCGCCAATATCTGGACAAATCCCACGGATGCGATTGGCAGCGTGGCAAACTACTTCTCCAGACATGGCTGGAAACAGGGTGAAGCGGTGGCAATGCGCGCCAATATCAACCATGATCCCGCCGAGGAGAGTCTCAATAAACTCCATCGACCCAAGGCGACACTGGCCGAGTTAAATAGCCAGGGCTATACAATACGTGAAAAATTATCCTCAGATACCAAGGCGTTGCCGATGCGTTTTCAAGCTAAATATGGCAATGAATACTGGCTGGGGCTGCATAACTTCTATGTCATAAGTCGTTACAACCCGCGCACCAAATATGCCATGGCCGTCTACCAACTCAGTGAACTTATTCAGGAGCGCAATTGTGCGCAGACCACTGACTGTTCATAGCCTGATGTGTAACCTGTCAGCCAGCCTAAGCGCTTTTCGTCAGCTTCTTCTTGGGCTGGTGTTAGCTGGTATCTTCGGCTGCAGCACAACGCCGCAAATGGTCGAGAAGGACGGCGCGGGAAAAGCTATAGATACCAGTCTTATCCCCAACGCCACACCCAAACCTGAAATCGTGACCAAGGCCGGTAACAAAAGTCCCTATGAAGTCTTTGGCAAGACCTATTGGGTACTGCCGAGTAACAGAGGTTACAAGGAGTCCGGTGTCGCCT
>ERZ1048068.2414-NODE-2414-length-13208-cov-4.593857_pt1 | contig 13208 bp, 11 predicted proteins | sample MGYA00383098_ERZ1048068 | MGnify/ENA primary metagenome ERZ1048068 (study PRJEB29581, sample SAMEA5548368) | metagenome | biome: marine; feature: coastal; material: water | depth 1 m | study: Short-term variability in the microbial, nano- and picoplankton... | reverse complement strand
ATTTTCAACCGGCTTATAGTTCTCTAGCATTAGCTTTACTTTTTCTAGGTAAGCATCATCTATATCAATAGGCACAGCAATTGTAATTACTTTTTTCTGATTCTTAGTCATCCAAAACTGCGAACGACAAGAGCTACTACAAAACTTAGCTGTTTTTCTGTTGGCTAAAAATGCTTGTTCACAATTCTGGCATTTCAGTTCTGAAGTTTTATGGTTTTGCTGAAAACTTTTTGTGGTACGGTAAAGGGACATTTGATGTTGCATGTCTCAAAAGTAGACCAGCATGGCTTAACGTTTATTAACGCTAATAGAAGAAAGACCAAAAACGCACACAAAAAAGGACGCTTTTAAAGGTCCCAAACGGAGTGACTACCTCTGGTTAGGTAGTGTCGGATATTGAGCCAAAAGGCTATTACAAAGTAGATTATAACTGGACTGCCGAAAGTAAAAAAGGAGACATAGATAAAATATAAACGTATAGTATTCGATCGTATGCCAAACGTTTCACCCAAATAGGAGCAGACTCCAAAAGCGTAATTTTCTATGTTTTTTCTAATATTATCCATTTTCAGTTGAGCAATATTTGCTTTCCTATACTATATTCCAAGAAACGCCCAGGTGTACAATTTATTTACAAGTGAAGCATTGCTTGCAAAGTTAAGACATTGTTACTTTCTATGCTTATGTTTTTCTATTTAGCAATTATGCTGTTTCTCTGACGGAAAAGAATCTGAGCCATTGAGAGATTTATCTATATCTATGTGAATATCAACACGCTCAAAATCCGGTCCGTTGCCCCGGTTAAGTTAACTTTGTTTAATGGTCTTTATCGAAGTGCCATTTGTGGTAATGAGGGATATAGCATTGTACAACTGATACTTCTAAATTAATTGGAGAAGATCTTCGCTGAACTTAAAACTTATAAATGTAAGGTATGTGGCGCGGTTTGTAGTGCGAGTTCTTTTGCCTTAGCTCTTGCTGCTTCAGCAAAGTCTTTTCCACTACTCGCATATATTATTCCTCGAGATGAATTTATGAGTAAACCCCCGTTTTTGGTTTTTCCATTTTCACAAACTTCAGTAGCACTTCCCCCTTGAGCTCCCACTCCAGGTATTAACAAGAAGTGGTTGGGTACTATTTTTCGTATTTCTTTTAGCGCTTCTGCTTTTGTTGCACCTACAACAAACATTAGGTTTTCCATAGGAGCCCAACTACTTACCCGTTCTAGTACAGTTTTGTAAAGCGGCGGATCGTAGCGTTTATTGGTTTGAAAATCCAGACTCCCCTTGTTGGAAGTAAGTCCAAGTACAATGGTGATTTTATTGTCAAACTTGAGATAAGGTTCTATACTATCAAACCCCATGTATGGAGCTACGGTAAGTGCGTCAAAATCCATTGTCTCAAAGAAAGCTTTGGCATACATGGTACTTGTATTGCCTATATCTCCGCGTTTTGCGTCTGCTATACTGAGCACATTGCTTGGTAGCATTTCTCTTGTTTTTTCGAGCACTCGCCACCCTTCACTGCCTAGTTGCTCATAGAAAGCGGTATTAAGTTTGTAGGATACAGCGTATTCTTGTGTTGCTTCTATGATCGCCTTATTGAAATCAATGATTCCCTGTGCATTCTTTGAAACACTGTCAGGAAGTTTAGTAATATCAGTATCTAGACCGACACAGAGGTAGCTTTTTTTAGTCTTTATTTCTGAAATTAGCTGGGATATATTCACAGTTCAAAAAAAAGTAAAATAGTGTGTATTTTGAGAATTATTTACATTTACCACCTAGAATGAAGAGGTTTTTTATATCAGCGATAGTCATTACTGCATTATTTATTTCTGCCACTGCCCAAGATAAGGGCGTTTTTAGCGGAAACCTACAGTCAAATTTTAACGTATTTTTAAAAGATTCATTAATCGGAGCAGTAGAAGGTGCGTCTCCCCAATACGGCAAGCAAATTAGCAGTTCGGAGTCGTGGCTTTTTCTCAATTATGATATTAAAGGATGGCACTTTGCGGCGAGATATGATTTATTTAACAATAGTAATCTTCTCAATCCCGCAGATGCGTATTCTGGTCAAGGACTTGGTTTTTGGCAAATAAAAAAAGAAGTAGGAGACCTAGAAATAACAGCCGGCTCATTTTATGACCAGTTTGGGTCGGGCGCAGTTTTTAGAGCATTTGAGAACAGATTAATAGGGATAGATTATGCAATGGAGGGCGTTCGTTTGAAATATAAGGTGGCAGATGATTTTGTACTAAAAGCATTTACTGGCAGGCAAAAAGGTGGCTTAGATAAACGGTTTGAAACATCTCCGCAAATTGTAAAAGGAATTAATGCAGAAAAGGGATTCAAATCAGAAAAGGGATACATATTAAATGCAGGTATTTCTGCCGTAAATCGTACCCTCGATGGAAATGCATACTCTAAATTGGTAACAGAAATACAAGGCCTTGGCCTTAGCGCTGATAGTGGTTTTTACCCCAAGTATAATACATACTTAATGAATGGATATTTTAATGCTTCAGTTGGAGGTTTCGGTTTCAACGGTGAATTCAATTATAAGACGGCAGAGCCTACAAAAGACAATAGAGACAACTTGATAAATGGAAATGGTAATTTGGCTATTGTTGGTGTAAGTTATTCCAAAAGAAAGCTAGGCAGAAACAAAAAAGGGGGTTTAGGTGTAAACGTACAATACCGTAGGATAAACAACTTTGCCTTCAACGTAGATCCATATTCACAACTCTCTTTACTTCAAGGACTGCTCTCCTATCAACCATCACTTAGTCGCCAAGCAAGCTACAGGTTACTTGCGCGCTATCAAGCACCAGCGCAGTTTACGGGTGAGCAAGGGGTGCAGGCAGAAATCGTTTACTCACTCAATAAAAAGACCAATATCACTCTTAATTTTTCTGACATCACAGATCTTAATGGAGGGCAGCTTTTTAGAGAACGGTTTGTGCAAGTAGAGCACAAAATAAACAAGAAGTGGAAAGGAAAAATTGGCTTACAGATGGTAAATTATAACCAGGAGGTGTATGAAGTGAAGCCCTTAGGAAAGGCAGACGAAGTAGAAACACTTACACCATTTGGAGAGCTTACTTACAAAATAAATCGGAAGAACAGTTTGCGTTTTGAGTCACAAATGCTATTCACTCAGCAAGATCTTGGGAGCTTCTATCACGGTATCATAGAATGGAACAGTTCACCAAAGTTTTCCATTGCGATAAGTGACATGGTAAATACCAACCCTGTGCGAATAGTAAACGTATCTTTGGCAGATCAAGTGCTACACTATCCAAGCGTGTTTATGAAATACAATATTAAAACGACTTCATTTACTGCTGCATATATAAAGCAAGTAGAAGGGGTTGTTTGTACAGGAGGTGTGTGTAGATTAGAGCCAGCATTTAGTGGCTTACGGTTTACATTGTCTACTCAATTTTAGTAGATACAGTTTATTGCCTCAGGATAAATGCTGGCTCAGTGAATTGTAAACGTAAGCTGATAGCCTCAGTTTTATCATCTGTAGAAGCCATGACCACCCTATGCAACCCTCTTATTGTTGTGATTATACCATCACTGCCTCCTTCTTTTAACTTACGAAGCATCCTATTTGCATTTGACTTAACACCAAAACTACCTACTACTATTAGGTAGCGTTTGTTCAGGTTGATGGAATTAATGTTTTCTGAGTCGGTATAGTCACCAGCAGTATTGTCGATCACATCCAAAGGGAAATCAATCACGGATGTTTCCTCGTTCACTATTTGCATGGTGTCTTCGATACTCTCATGGTCTATATCGTATGTTATTTCTTCTTCCTCTTTACCGGGCATGTCTGTGTAGGTGTCTAATTCTTCAGGAATTTCTTCGTTGTTTGATTGGGTTGCTAACGAAGTGTTGTAATCCACCGGTTTGAAAAAGACAAACCAGACAAAAGCACTAAACGCAAAGCTGTATAGAAACCACTTCATAAAATTCATAGTACGAAAATAAAGGCATAGGGACTACAAAAGCAAAAAGCCCTACACTTTCGTACAAGGCTTCTATGTACTTTAGGTATTGGGGCTTAAAGAGCGGTAGCAAATCTACGTGCTATTTCATCCCAATTTATCACATTAAAGAATGCTGATACGTAATCAGGTCTTCTGTTCTGATAGTTAAGGTAGTATGCGTGTTCCCAAACATCTAGTCCTAATATTGGGTATCCTCCACAGCCTATACCTGGCATTAATGGATTATCTTGGTTGGCAGAAGAACAAATTTCGAGCTTACCTTCTTTCACACATAACCAAGCCCATCCAGACCCAAAACGCGTACCTGCCGACGCACTAAAAGCTGTTTTAAATTCGTCAAAGCTTCCAAAAGCAGAATCAATAGCAGTTGCTAAATCTCCTGTTGGATTACCGCCACCATTGGGGCTCATTGCCGTCCAAAATTGATTGTGGTTGTAGTATCCACCACCGTTGTTTCTTAAAGCGTTGTTACTCATATCCATTCCCTTACAGATATCCTCTATGCTTTTGCTAGCAAGGTTAGTACCTTCTAAAGCAGAATTTAGCTTAGCAGTATATCCATTATGGTGTTTAGTGTGGTGTATTTCCATAGTACGTGCGTCTATGTTTGGTTCTAGTGCATTGAGTGCGTATGGTAATTGTGGTAATTCAAATGACATAATATTTCTTGTTTATTTAGTTTGAGGACAAATTTACGTCTAGAACATTAGAATAGTAATTTTGTTTAATTATAATGGAATTACAAGATGTGATAGCAAGTCGTAGGGCGGTATTCCCTAGGCAGATGAACGGCAAACGTGTACCTAAAGATGTAATAAATAAAATTCTGGAATCGGCAAATTGGGCACCTACACACCGAAATACGGAGCCGTGGCGTTTCCAAGTGTATTTCGGTCAAGCAATGAACGCATTGCTTGACTTATGTAAAGATTGCTATGTGAAAAACACTCCAGCAGAAAAGTTTAAAAGCGTAAAAGTAGAAAAGATAGAAGAACGCAAACAACAGGTAAGTCATATTATAGCTATCTGTATGAAGCGAAATGAAATTCTTCCCGAATGGGAAGAAATAGCTGCTACTGCTATGGCCGTGCAAAATATGTGGCTTGTATTAAGTGAAACCAATTTTTACGGTGGCTACTGGAGTACACCAGCCTATGCTTTGGGAGAAGATTTTAGAAGTTTTCTAAAGTTGGAAGAGGAAGAGCGTTGCCTAGGTTTATTCTATGCAGGAACGATAGACAAAGGTGCTATCAGCGGTGAGGGAAAAAGAGGGGATTGGAGGGAGAAGGTTAGACTTGAGGGGTGATATAGGTCCCTAGCATTGGATAGTACTCAGAATTCCGTTCGGTGTGAGCGTATACACTTCGCTATTAGTATATCTAACGAACTTATTGGAACTAAAGTAATGTACAGATGTGTAATCAACAGCTGCAACGTCTTAGCCAAAACCCTTAAATCAATACTATATTTGCCCTATGTCAGCTAGACTCCATATTTACAACACGATTACTAAACAAATTGAAGAGTTCAAACCTATAGAACCGCCTTTTGTGGGCATGTATTTATGTGGTCCTACTGTATACGGAGCTCCACATTTGGGACATAGCCGCGGTGCGGTTATGATGGATGTGTTATTCAGGTATCTGACACACTTAGACTATAAGGTTCGCTATGTGAGAAACATCACAGATGTAGGTCATCTGCTCAATGATGCAGATGAAGGTGAAGATAAAATAGGAAAGATTGCTAAGGCCAATAAGGTAGAACCTATGGAAGTTGCTCAGCAATATACCAACGCTTATCACCAAGCATTACAGAAAATGAACGCACTCCCCCCAAGTATAGAGCCTAGAGCGAGTGGACATATCATTGAGCAGATAGAGATGATTGCAGAAATTATAGAAAATGGTTGTGCGTACGAAAGCAATGGTTCCGTTTATTTTGATGTATTAAAATATGCAGAAACTAAGGAATACGGCAGGCTAAGTGGGCGTAAGATAAAAGACCTTATAGCTGGTGCAGGTGAAGAACGCCGGAGTCTAACAGGCCAAAAAGAGAAGAAAAACCCAAATGATTTTGCTCTTTGGAAGAAGGCGACGCCCGAACACATAATGAAATGGAATAGTCCTTGGAGTGAAGGTTTTCCGGGGTGGCATATAGAATGCTCAGCTATGAGTGATAAGTATTTAGGGAAGCAGTTTGATATACACGCAGGAGGAATGGACTTACTGTTTCCACACCACGAAAGCGAGATGGCACAAAGTCATTCGTGTGGGAGGGCTACACCCAACTATTGGATGCACAACAACATGATTACTATCAACGGGCAAAAGATGGCTAAAAGCCTCAATAATGGTGTTTTGATAGAAGAACTCTTTAGCGGTAACCATCACTTATTAGAGCAAGCGTACACGCCGATGACGCTGCGTTTTTTCTTACTACAGGCTCACTACCGCAGTACACAAGATTTTAGTAACGGGGCATTGAAAGCAGCAGAAAAAGGATACAAACGCTTGATGAATGCGGCTACTAAAACGGAAGATTTGCCCACCTCAGATACAAGTGATATGGAGATCACTGTGTGGAGTGAAAATCTCTATGCTCAGTTGAATGATGACCTTGGAACACCACAGGTAATAGCAACACTTTTTGAAGCCGTAAAATGGATAAATGAGGTAGATTCTAAGAAGATGAAAATTACAGCAGCAGATAGGAAGTTGTTACATAATACCTTCTATAATTTTACTTTCAATATCCTTGGATTAGTAACAGAAGAGGCAGGAAATAACAAAGCCATGGAGGGTGTTATGAATATGGTGCTAGATATACGTAAGTCTGCCAAAGAGAATAAAGACTGGACTACAGCAGATAAAATTCGTGATGGCTTAAAAGAGGCAGGTGTAGAGGTAATGGACGGTAAAGCTGGAAGTGCCTATAAATTGAACCAATGAAATCAGTAACTAAAATAGCAGTTCTAATTTTTCTGATTTTAGCCTTTTATGGTTGCTCTGATTCTAATATGACCGAAACAAAAAAGCCACGGACGCCAACTAAAGCATCCGTAATAGTAAAGTTTGATGCTGATAGTGCATACCGATATGTACAAGAACAAGTAGATTTCGGATCGCGTGTACCCGGCACCGCGGCTCATGTTAAGACGGCCATTTACTTGCAACATAAACTAGTACAGTTTTGTGATACAGCGTTTACACAGCACGGAAGTATGCCTACAGGGAGAGGAGCTAATGTGGCCATCAAAAACATTATTGGGTCTATCAACCCACAGCAAACCAAGCGAGTATTGTTGTGTGCACACTGGGATACGCGCCCAATGGCAGACCAAGACAAAGAGATGCCTACTACTCCCGCAGATGGTGCCAACGATGGCGCCAGTGGAGTAGGTATACTTCTAGAAATAGCTCGTCAATTGCAAATACAGCGGCCAGATGCAGGTGTAGATATTGTTTTGTTTGATGCAGAAGATATGGGCGATAGTAGAGGTGCTTTTACCACGTGGTGTTTGGGGTCTCAGTATTGGTCTAAGATACCACACAAACCAAATTATGTAGCTCGTTTTGGAATATTATTGGATATGGTAGGAGCAGCGAATGCTACTTTCGCTATAGAGGGCAATTCGTGGAAATATGCTCAACCGTATGTAAAAAAAGTTTGGAATACTGCACTAAGCTTGGGTCACGCTAACCATTTTGTAAACTACCGAGGTGGTGAAATACTTGACGACCATTTCTTCATAAACACCATACGCGGCATACCTACACTAGACATTATACAATATGACGCAGCTTCCGTTGCTGGTTTTGGGGACTATTGGCATACACACGACGATAATATGGGCGGCATTAACAAAAACACTTTAAATGCCGTTGGAGAAACAGTGTTTAAAGTGGTGATGGATTTATAGTCGGTCCACATCAATACATTTATCAACCTACTCATACCTTTATTTGTGACGCTACTAAAAGACTTTTTTATACGATTCGTTTGGATTTTTTGATCACTTTTTGGTTTGGCTTATCCCCTCATCACCACATAGGTTAAATAGCTTATGTAGCAAGTTAAGAAAAGCACCCCCGTAGGTTTACCTATTTGCATTTTCCTATTTTTACCTTTCATTAGGCTCAGGATAATAAGGCATGAAGCGACAATAAGCACAACGATATCTGTGTTGATAACGGGGTCATATTTCATTGGGTTTATGATGGCGCTGAGACCCAGTACCCATAGCAGGTTGAAAATATTGGAACCAATTACGTTTGCAATAGCAATATCTGTATTCTTCTTATAAGCTGCCATGGCGGAAGTAACCAATTCTGGCAGTGAGGTGCCTATGGCTACTATCGTAAGACCTATCATGTTTTCGCTCAGACCAAACTCTTGTGCAATGGTTACGGCTCCATTTACCACCCATTTTCCTCCTAGAAAAAGTCCGGTCATACCGAGGAGAACAAATAGGATCGACTTGCCCATAGGTAAGTCTTTTTCTGGAGCCTCTTCTGTAATGTTTGACCTTCCTTTGCGCGCCAGTCTTGTGACATACGTCATAAAAAGCGCAAAGAAAAAGAGGAAAATAATACCGTCAAACCGGCTAATTATTAGCTCATAGTTTGGATTAAAGATGGGAGCATTGGCAGCAAAAGCAACAATTAGTAATGCCAGAATGGAGTACGGTATTTCAGAGAATACCGTGCTTTCTTTTATCCCTAAAGGGGAAATACAAGCTGCTATGCCCAGTATCAGCAATACATTGGCGATGTTAGACCCAACGACATTGCCTATTGCAATATCAGAGACATCGGAGGTGCTTGCCAAAATATTTACAATTAACTCTGGCATACTCGTACCCATACTTACTATGGTAAGGCCTATGACGAGGTCTGATACGTTGTATTTTTTGGCAATAGAAGCAGAACCAGCAACCAGCCAGTCTGCTCCTTTTACAAGGGATACAAACCCGATGATGAAAAGCATGTATATCAACATTCGGCTGCAAATATGCCAAAATTTCTTTGGTCGACAATCTTTGCTATTCGTCTAATTTGAGGAGAAATTTTATTTGAGTTAAAATGAAACCAAACAATTCATCATACGTTTGTGCTATTAAAGAAGAAGATGAGAGTTCATACATCGGTGCTATTAATATTATTTACCCTAGTAGGGTTTGCACAAGAATTTACCATAAGCGGACGGGTAAAAGACGCATCAAACGGCGAAACACTTTTGGGGGCTACCATACTAGTAGAAGGTGGAGGCGGAGCTATTACCAATGAGTACGGATTTTATTCCATAACCTTGGATGCGGGCACATATACCGTCACGTATAAATACTTGGGCTACAGCGACATAGAAGAAATAGTTGTCTTAAACGAGAACAAGACACTGAACATAGAGCTTGGTGAGAAAGCCAATGAAATTGGGACTGCTGTAGTAAGTGCAAAGGCATTAGAGAAAAGGGTAGAGAATAAAAAAATAAGTGTAGTAAAACTAGAAACGGCTAAGATCAAGGAGATTCCGGTAATTTTTGGGGAGGTTGACATTCTTAAAACTATTACACTTTTGCCGGGCATACAGTCTGCCGGCGAGGGTAATTCAGGTTTTAACGTACGTGGGGGTTCTCAAGACCAAAACTTGATATTGCTGGACGAGGCAACAGTATATAACGCATCACACCTTTTGGGCTTTTTTAGTGTATTTAATGGAGATGCTGTGAAAGACCTGGAGGTTTACAAAGGGGGCATCCCCGCCAAGTATGGAGGTCGTCTATCATCTATTGTAGACATTAAGATGAGAGATGGAAATGCTAAGCGATTTTCTGCTATTGGTGGTATTGGGACTATTTCCAGCAGGCTTACTCTGGAAGGACCTATTGTAAAAGACAAATCAAGTTTCATGATTGCTGGACGAAGAAGTTATGCAGATTTATTCCTACCTCTGGCACCGGACGAAAGCATTCAAAACAGTAAACTGTTTTTTTATGATTTGAATTTAAAGGCGAACTATGAAATAAGCGATAAAGACAGAATATATGTGAGTGGCTACTTTGGCAGAGACGTCCTTGGACTTAGCGAGTTGTTTGCCATCAACTGGGGAAATGCCACTGCGACACTAAGATGGAATCACCTAGTCAACGAAAAAATGTTCGTCAATACCTCGTTAGTATTTAGTGATTTCAATTACGGAGTGGATATAAATTTTGCTGAAAATGCAAGTTTTGGACTGGATCAAGCGATTAATGACATTTATATTAAGTCAGATTGGACCAATTTTCTCAGTCAGAATAGTAAGCTAAATTTTGGAGGCCAGTTAATCTATCACCGTTTTAATCCAGGACTTTTTGCAGCAAACAATGAAGAGTCTGCTGTAGTTTTTCAGGAAACACAAATCGAAAAAAGGAAAGCATTGGAGAGCGGGTGGTATATAGATCACGAATACAAACACAGTACAAGGCTAAATTTTAGGTACGGACTTAGGCTATCCACTTTCAGCAATATAGGAGGCACAGAGTATGCCTATAAAAAAGATCCTGAAACGGCTGAACCAATAAGTGAGTTGACAGACACTACAGCATACGGTTCGGGCGAGCTGTATAACACTTACTGGGGTATGGAACCAAGAGCCTCTATTAGCTATAACCTGAGCACTACCATGGCACTCAAGGGGTCGTACAACCGCACTTTTCAGTACGTGCAGCAAGCTACTAATACATCTTCTTCATTCCCCACTGATCAATGGTTTAGTGTAAATCAAAATATAAAACCACAACGGGCAGATCAATTAGCCATTGGACTTTTCAAAAATTTTGATATTGGATTAGAAACATCCGCGGAAGTATACTATAAATGGTTGAAAAATCAGATAGATTATCGGGATAACGCCCAGTTGGCATTCAATGAGAACCTAGATGGAGAGCTTCTCGTAGGAGACGGTTGGGCCTATGGTGCAGAGTTTTATGTGGCCAAAACAGAAGGTAGTTCGTCAGGTTTTATCTCATATACATGGGCAAAAACCATGCGTCAAATAAATGGTATAAGTGGAGATAATCCATATGTGGCAGGCTTCGATAGACGACATAATTTGTCGGCTGTATTTACCCAAAAATTTAGCAAACGTCTTTTGGGTACTGTTTCTTTTGTGTTTGCTAGCGGCCAGCCGCTCACTACACCAGTTGGAAAATACTTTTATAACGGAGAGTGGCAAACCAATTATAACGATCAAGAAAGAAATAACTTTAGGTTACCGGCCTATCACAGAGCAGATATAGGCGTTACACTAAAAGGTAAGGAAAAGCCAAACAAGCGTTTAAAAAGCAGCTGGAATTTTTCAATATACAACGCATACAATAGAGAAAACCCTTATGCACTTTACTTTAGAGAGATAAGCGATACAGACTTAGAGAAGTTTCCAGAGGCACAAGTAGGAAACACTGCAGCACTCCAAACAACCTTATTTAAAATAATACCTGCCATCACCTGGAACTTTGAATTTTAAGATATACCCAATGAAAAAATTAGTATTATTAGCCATTGCGGCTATTGCATTTACTGCGTGCGAGAAAATAGTAGACATAGAAATACCTTCAGAAGAATCTCGTCTAGTAATAGAGAGTGAAATATATAACATTAAGGATTTATGGAAAGTGAAGCTTTCTGCAAGTCAACCGTATTTTGAACAAGAGAGCTCAGAGGACGTATCTACTGCTTCTGTTTTCATAACAGAATTGGGTGGTGATACCGTATTTTTAAACTACACAGACACTGGAATGTACGTGTCTGTAGATAGTCATCAGTGTATAGTTGGAAACGCATATGAACTGAACGTGGCGTACAATGGGCAGGTATATAAAGCAACGGAAGAACTCCAAAACGCGTTGCCTATGGATGAGCTTTTGTCCTTCTTTTTGCCTCCAAATGACAGATCTTTTCCTACTGGAAATTATGTGTTTGTGCAAGGACAAGTAGATAATACAAAAAAGAATTTTTACCTTTTCAAAACGTATCGAAACGACACACTTAAATCAAGCGATTTGGATAATGATGAGTTTGGGTCTGTATCCCTTCTCAATTCATTTTTTAATGTGAATGATATACTCGGTGAGATTTCTAGAAATAAACTGCCTAGACCAATTTTATTTGATGTTGTAGAGGGCGATACAATCGACGTAGAACAATATGCTATTACAGAGGAATATTTTAAATTTTTGTTTGATCTTAGTGCTCAACAAAGCAGAAGTGGGACTCCATTTGATCCGCCACCAGCGAATCCCAACAATAACATAAGTAATAGAGGTTTGGGCTACTTTAGTGTAGCACACCTGGAAAAAAGAAGATTGGTGGTAGAGGATTAAAGCTTACTCGATCCTCATTTTGTCGAGTAGCATATTGAGCTGCTCGTATTCCAAAACGGTTAGGTTGCTGTGAGCATTTATTATGTCATCTACTAATTGGCTAAGGACGATGAGTAATTCTCGGCCTTTTTGTGTAAGTGAAATATCTACTTGACGTTTGTCGTAGCTGCATTGTACACGCTTTGTTAGATTTTTGTGGTTTAGTTTATCTATTATCCTAGAGGCGTTAGACATCTTGTCTATCATTCGTTTAGTTATTTCACTTACCGTTATTGGTTTTGGGTGCTGTTCTTTCAGTATTCGAAGTACATTGAATTGCTGTATAGATATACTATGTTTTTTTAGTGAGGTATTAATAAGTCCATAAATATAGTTGTGCGTATATGAAATATTTACTATCGCCTTCTCTGCATGATTCACAAACATTTTCTGCTCTATTTGATTCTCTAAGCTCATGGATAAATAAAAACACAAATATGCCAAAATAATGTTAACCAATTTTAACACCATGTTGATTATGGTTAATTTTTTCATTCAAAATGGATAAAACTATTCATTATTGCAGGTACCAATCGAAAGTATTAAATGTCAAGAATAATCGTCTTTGTTGTTTTTCTCCTTCTTTTTTTCGCAATGGATTTATATGTCTTTGAGGGCTATAGACTATTGGTAAGAAGGTGGGCACCAAGTTATGAAATGCTACTAAATGCTTTGTATTGGGCCATTCCTGTAACGCTATTACTACTTATCATTGGAATCTGGTTATTTTTTTCCGATCCCACCAAAAACGGAATAATGATGTGGTCCTCAAGCATATTGTTTGGC
>ERZ1048068.2413-NODE-2413-length-13208-cov-25.456018_pt1 | contig 13208 bp, 19 predicted proteins | sample MGYA00383098_ERZ1048068 | MGnify/ENA primary metagenome ERZ1048068 (study PRJEB29581, sample SAMEA5548368) | metagenome | biome: marine; feature: coastal; material: water | depth 1 m | study: Short-term variability in the microbial, nano- and picoplankton... | reverse complement strand
AATAGTAGGATCTAATTATGGTTGACGAACCACAAGACATTAATGACCCGAAGAATAACGACGAAGACGAAGTCAAACCTAAGGCTAAAGTTAAAGCCAAGGATAAAGACGGAAAGCGAAAACTTCAGAGTTTCAAAGGATTTGACGCAAACAAATATGTAGACGTTGAACCATCGTTAGATGAGGCTGCTGGTTCTTCATCACCAGCCATTGTTACGTTTGGCAGAATGAATCCAATAACAGTAGGTCATGAAAAATTAGCAAGCGCTGTTATTTCACAAGCGCAGAAAAATGGTGGTACTCCATATATTTACCTTTCGCAATCACAAGATAAGAACAAAAATCCGTTAAGTTATAATGACAAAATCAAATACGCACAAAAAGCGTTTGGGAAAGCAGTCATTAAATCCAAAGCCCGTACTATCATTGAGGTTATGGTTGAACTAAGCGGTAAACATAAAGATGTTATAGTGGTTGTTGGATCTGATAGAGTAAAAGAATTTGATAAACTGCTAAACAAATATAATAAGTCTTCGGCTGGTTATGTATTTAATAATATATCAGTCGTATCAGCAGGACAACGCGATCCTGATGCCGAAGGTGTTAAAGGAATGTCTGGAACTAAGATGCGTGGCTTTGCTGCGGATAACGATGTTAAGAAATTCGCAACTGGACTACCAACTAAACTAAAGACAAGCGCAGCCGCGATATTAGCCGACGTGCGAAAGGGAATGAACATGTCAGAAGATAACGATAACGAATTTGAAAATATGGAAGATTTTGTAGAAAATACGGAAGAACTTGACGAAGTATTAGACCGTATGCAACGTCGTGCTATTGGTATCAGAATGCGTAAAAACCGTTTTAAAATGAAACGCGGTAGAGAAAAAGCTGCACGTAGAACTGCAACAATGGAAGTACTTAAGAAACGTGCTCGTAAACAAGCGATCAAGGATCTTAAAAACCGGTTTGCAAAAACTAAGCGATATGCTGACATGTCTTCTGGCGAAAAGATTGTAATTGATAAACGCGTTTCTAAATTCTCTAAACAGAGATTAGATGCTATGGCGAGAAAGTTATTGCCAAAAATGAAAGTTAAAGAACGCGATCGTAAAAGAGCCAAAGCTAAGAATGAAGATTTAAATACGCAATTTGAAAACTTTATGATAGAAAAAACTGGACCTTATTATACAGGTGTAGCCAAAAACAAAAAAGACGATCGTGAAGATCACTTTGAGCGTAATGCCAAAAAGGCTGATAACGATGCCTCTGCATATAAGCCAGCTCCCGGAGATAAAGAAGCAAAGACTAAAGAGTCAAAGCATACTAAAAAAGCTCGTGCAATGGGTTATACTGAAGACTTAGACGAAAGCCATATCTGGGGACAACGTCAAGGTAAACGCCCTCATATGCTTTTAGATAAAAACGGTAAAACAAAATTTGATAAGCGTTTCAAAATGTATAAACCAAAACTTCAGGAAGATACTGATTTAATTGGTGAAGACATTGTTGACTTAATGAAATCAACTGAGTCTTATATACAAGAGGATGCTGCTGATAAATCTTTAGCCAAAAAGGCAGAGAAATCTGGTATGCCGAAGGGTGTATTAAAGCAAGTATATAACCGAGGCGTTGCTGCTTGGAAAACTGGTCATAGACCGGGAACTACACCAGAGCAATGGGGACACGCAAGAGTTAATTCTTTTATAACTAAATCGTCTGGTACATGGGGCAAAGCTGATAAAGACTTGGCTGCAAAGGTACGTAAAGAAGAAGTAGAACTTGATGAAGCACCACGTCGCAAAGGCGCTCCTAAGATGACTGGAGACTCTATTGCTATTCAACGAGCAAAAGATGCTGAGCATAACAAAGCTATGGGGCGTACTAAAACTGGTCGTAAAAAGCCTGTTCGCCAAATGACTTCTACTCAACGTTCATTGGCACAATTGCGCGGTGAAGAAGTAGACCTTGGAGAAACATATAAGATTACTAAAATGTATAATCCAACTACGAAAAAATCTCGTGCAGCTGGAAAGAGTACAGCAACATTCGCGGTACATTCACATGATCGTAAACACTTTAAAGAGTTTCCAAATCAAAAAGATGCTGAAAAACATTTAAAATCTCTTGGCAAAAAAGAAGAAGCCGATTTAGATGAAATGGATTTCTCTATTAAATCAGTAAAAAAATCTGGTTTAGCAAGTCTCAAAAAAGCAAATAACTATGATAAATTAAAATCAGATATTGCTAAAATGAGAGACAAACTTAATAAAGATAAAGGTCTTAAAACTGAAGCAGAGATTAATGAGTTAGACAAAGATACACTTGCTAACTATGCTAATAAAGCTATTAAAGATAAAGAGAATGCCAAATACGATAAAGATCGTGCTCAAAATTCTAGAGCAGCTAATATTGTTCGTGGTAACTCAGATGGTATCAAAAAAGATGTTAAAGATATTAACAAAGCTGATGCAAGAATTAAACGTCGCGAACGTGGTGCAGCAAACTTCACTCGTAAAATATTAAAGGGTGATAAGGAAAACAAAGAATGAAAAAATTTAAACAACACATTCAATCAAAGGCTGGAGCCGGCGATGTTGGTACTGACGAATTAGTTAAAACTCTTAAAGATGATACTCCAATGGCAGAGGCTTGTTGGAGTTCTCACAAACAGGTAGGCATGAAGAAAAAAGGGGACAAGATGGTTCCTAATTGCGTACCTAAGAATGAAGATTCTGAATATGATAACGAAGGTGGCATGTCAAAAAATCAATTAAAGACTATGATTGATGCTGCACAAGAGTTACATGGTATGCTTGACGACGACGAAAATATGCCTGAGTGGGTACAATCAAAAATTACAAAAGCAACTGATTACATTGATACTGTTAGAGATTATATGAAATCAAACGATGTAAGTGAAGGTTCTGAAACTTGGGAAGCTGGTTATAAACGTCGTGTAGTCAAAACAACAAAGCCTGAACATAAAGAAGATGGTCATAAATGGCGTATCAAAGGTAAAGACAAAGCACACCTTTCTATTAAACTATATAAAGAAAAACCATCTCAGCAAGAGTTTAATAAACAAATGAAAAGAGTTGCTGGCCACGAGTTTGGCGGATAATATGTTACGTTTTAAACAACATATGATTGAATATACTGTTAAGTCAATGGCAAAATACCATGAAATACAAGGCACAGAATTTATTAAGCCTAAGGTTAAAGTATTAAAGTTACCAACAAAAAACGTAACTGATAATGATTTAATATATGCTCAATTAATGTATGGTCACCTAGAAGGCTATCAGTATGCGGAACTTACATTTCCGGGTGCTACTAGAAAGACTAATACGTGGTTTAATAAGTATTCTAAAATAGCTAAAATATACGGCGAAGAAAACGATGAAGGCGACCATTTGTCTGTTATGAGAAAAGTTACTGAAATGATTAGTCAACGTAGTAAAAACTTTAAATTAAATGGTAGAGAATGGAAATCTAGTAAACAAGGTAAAGCTTGGGATGCATGGGAAACCGAACAAAGAAAAATTTATCCGGAGCAATGGAATGATTAGTTTTAAACGTTATATAGCAGAAAGTGCTGACTCTTCGCACGATCACCATCATACAAGTGCTAGTAAAATTGATACTGATAAGCACAACGCAGGTAAGGGTAAAAACCCAGAGCATCCTATGTGGTTATCTCATAATGCTCACCAAGCTGCAGGTTGGCATAAAAATCATGAACAAGACCATGGTACAGCTCATACCTATAAGGTAAAGGTAAAGAACGTTGCTCATCATACAGACCCAAAGGTTAAAGCCTTATTTAAAAAGCATGGTCATAATATGAATGATTATCACGCTGATCTTGTTAGCAATCCAAGCCATAAAGAAGTACATAACCACCCAGCAACAAAAATGCTTAAGAAGGCTGGTTATCATGGACATACTCACTCAGATTATCATTCTCACGATTTTCAAAAGGACCATGACTCAACTGTAGTATTTCACAGAAAACATGCGACAATGCACGACGCAAATAAAAAACCAGCTCATAAGCATGCTGATACTAAACACACTGTTGGCAGTCATAGTGTTACACATAAAACTCATCAGGAATACATGGACGGAAGTCACCGGCCATTAGACCATGGTGGTACAGAGTCTAGAATAACAACATCACACGATCATGCCAAAACTCTTAAAACAAAACTTAAAGGTACTGGTAATAAAGTTAATACAACTAAAAATAAATCTGGATCTAGGGTAAAGATTACGCATTCTAATAGCGACGCTGAAATGGCTTTCCATAAACATTTAAAAGGTTTAAAATGAAAAGTTTTAAGAAGCATACAAACGATCGCAGTGTACCAAAAGGTTTTTATAGAAACAAAGATGGTAGCGTAAGTATTGACCACGATACAAGTAATGATCGTCCCGGTACTAAACGCCAAGCGCCAATTAAAAAAAAGTCCATAAATGAATTATTTGGTCTTGGTAAAAAAGATAAACGAGCTGACCACGAAAAATCTTTAGCCGACCATGCAGCTGAACATAACAAAGAAGATCATACTGAACATCTAAAGAAACACTCTGCTGATATACATAAGCATTCACATGATGCTGGATCAGTTAAACATTTCAAAAGTTATTCAGGTGGAGTTAATAGCAAATTAATTGAAGGTCATAAAAAAGGTTTAAAGCACCACGAAGTGCATAGTATAAATCAACATGATACACATCATAAACATGGTCAAGCACACGAAGAAGGGTTTGAAAGCCACGCGCACGTACATCATACGATTATGAAACATGCCAAACCTCTTGGTAAAAAAATGACTTTGTACCATGGATCAACCCATGATTTTGGTGCGGCTGCTAAAAAGAATAAAGGAATACTTCATAGCCCTGCGCATTTATCAACATCACACGACCATAAAGTAGCTTCTGAATTTGCAGGTCAAAGTGGTGGGCGACATATTGTAGCAATTCACGCTAAGAAAAAAGACAAAGCTGTTTATTTAGACGGTAAGACAAAGAATAAAGGCGAAAACGAAACAGTTGTGCCAGCCGGAACTAAATTAAAACATATTAAAAGCCACAAAACATCGGATGGTCATACAGTACATCACTTTGAAGTTCACGATCAATCTGATACACATCAGGCCGGTAGTGGACATGGCACATATAAAGATCACGCAAAGGCTAACTCATGAAAAGTTTTAAGACACATTTAAATGAAGCGGTAGATAGACCACCTAGATGGAAAAAAGATACTTCTATGGGAGAGGGCGGCGCTCAACTTATTGAGTTTCCAAAGACTAAGGCTAAGTACAGAGTTTCAAAATTCCTTGACCATAATGAACGTCATAAAGGTGAATGGAATTTAGAAGTTTGGGATACTCGACGTAAAGAATACGTGTGGGTTGAAACTCTTGCTCCAAAGGCTTGGGTAAAAGAGCTTATCATTTACCGAGGTCAGTTCAAACACGATGCGCGTGGGGAATATGATAAAAAACAACAAGTAGCAGATTATAGTAAAACATTTAAATTCGACGGGCATCACTAATGAAAAGTTTTAAAACATTCACATCACAAGATCTTAATGAAAGCGCATTAACGGCACTTAGGGTTGCGACAAAAGCCCATTCTGGTCAAACACGCAAAAGCGGTGGTCAATATATTGAACATCCAAAAGAAGTTGCACGATTTGTAAAAAAGTTTAAAAAATCTAATAACCTTTCTGCATTAGTACAAGCAGCGTATTTGCACGATACTATTGAAGATACTGATACTACATATTCAGATTTAGTTAAACAGTTTGGAGCTCTCGTGGCTGACATGGTTAAAGAATTAACTACTGACAAAGCTGCATCTGATGCTATCGGTAAAGGCGAGTACATTGCTAATAAAATGGCTAAGATGTCAAGTTGGTCTTTAGTTATTAAACTTGCTGACAGATTAGCAAACGTACAGGATATTGATACACGACCAGCAGCTTTCCAGAAAAAATATGCTGCAGACACTACATTAGCAATAAAACGTTTAAGATCTGACAGATATTTAAGTACGACTCACAATAAAATTATTTCAGCGATCGAAAAGAAAATTAAGGAATACGTATAATGAAAACTTTTAAAACATATGTATCAGAAGAAAAAGATCCACGTTTAAAACGCGCAGGTGTAGCAGGGTTTAATAAAGCTAAGGGTACTCCTTCGCATCCTACTAAAAGTCATATCGTCGTTGCTAAAGATGGCGATAAAGTAAAGACTATTAGATTTGGTGAGCAAGGTGCTTCCACTGCGGGCGATCCTAAAAAAGGTGAGTCTGACAAAATGAAAGCAAAACGTAAATCGTTTAAGGCACGCCACGGCAAAAATATTGCTAAAGGTAAAATGTCAGCTGCATACTGGGCTGATAAGGTCAAATGGTAACTATTTTATAAATAAACAATAACACATCTAAAGGAAATTACAAATGAAAAGCTTTAAAGCATATATTAACGAAGCTAAAGATACTCATTGCTCTGATAAATGTTGTGGTGCTGATACTAAAGCTGAAGATTGCGATTGCCCTGCGGATTGTCCACACTGTAACTGCAATGCAAAGAATGAAGCAGTTGACTGTTGTAAACACTGCGGTTGTGAAGTTGGTAACCCAAAAGAAGATTGTGATTGCTCAAAAGATTGTCACGAGTCAGTAACTAACGAAAGCGTTATCGACCTTATTAACGAACACAATATTACTATAGAACAACTAGAGAACATGACCGAAGAAGAACTTAACGAATTGTTAGGAAGAACTCGTAAATTTGTTGGTGGAATGGCTAAGGTCGTTGGAGGCACAGCAAAAGGTATCGGTAGAGGTATCGGCGCTGGTGCAAGTAGAGTGTCTACTAGTGGTAGAGCAAAAGCAGCCGAAAAAAGAGCTGATAGCTTAGAGAAAAAAGCGGCTGACCGAGAACGTATAAGAGTCGCTAAACAGAGAATAAAAGATGCCAGAACTGCTTTGCGTAATAAAACAAAACCGCAAACGGCAACTTCATAATAGATAAATAATAACTATAATTAAACCTCATTAAGGAGAACTACAATGGGATCATGGGCAAAATTGGATAACGCAGCATCGGCACCAAAATGGTTGTCAGCTGAAGCAGCCAATCCAAATAAATCGAACGACAAAGATAACGCTGTTTTTGTTTCTGACGAAGAAGCTGCGTTAGCATCTAACAGAGCAAAAGGTCTTACAGGACCGGGCTGGTGGTCATATCACACAGATGGCACAAGGCATCATGCTGAATGTTTAGTACCAATGAAGGGCGGAACATGTGCAGACGCTGACGTTGGCGATGATGGTGTTAGTGGCACAGGCGATGACGCAGTAGCTGAAGATACATAAAACAAAATGATATTAACAGAATCAACCTTTCTGTTATTTGCTTCGAAGTATTACGACAATCCCAATTGTACTGATATAGTCGAATTTGATGAGGACTTGAAAAGATTTCAGTATTTACGCAAACTATTTGGTAGATACAAACAAGATAATGATTTGAAAGAAAGGTTGATCCTGAACCACTTGATCGTTATATATAATATCTTTGGACCAGAAGCAACTAACATGCTTTTTATGAAACTCCATGAATATCATGGGTTTTTAAAACCATTCGTGGAATATTTAAATTTCATGCCGCCGATCGTAATGTATGACGATTTTGTGATACATAAAGATAGTATAGAATCAGATAAATACATTAGCGAACTGCTAAAAGGAATATAAACATGGTAGTAGATCTATTTTTAGTATACCAATTTATCCGTCGTCTAGCAACACCATTTGAGAAATGGGATGCATACAAAGAGGGCATTATTGATAAAGATGGGAAAGTACTAATTAAATCAAAGGATTTTAAAACGAAAAAGCAACGTTCTGCTTGGCGTATCTTTGATCGTATGATTGCTAACCTAAAGAAATTGTTGGCTAAGGTACCGGGCGGTAGTTCAAAACTGGCATCTTACGCGGCTGCTCTATTTTTAATTAGAGAGTACAAAACATTTACTGATGAGGATATGTTAAACGAAGACATTACCGAAGATCAGTTAAACGAATCAATAGAATTATTTTCTAGTAGTTATAACTATTATACCACACTTGCAGAAAATGTCAATAGAAAAAATGAAGCGTTTGGCAGAGCAAGATTTAAACAGCAGCTAGCGAAACGTGGAATGGATGTTGACAAACTCCACACGAAAAACGTTAAAGACGCAGAGGCTGCAAAGAAAAGACGAGAAAAAGCTTCGTCCGATTTAAAATCGTTTAGACAAAAGCATAACATTAACACAAAGCCAGAAATCCATGAGGAACCTGCAAACAATGTTAGTAGTGGGAATATAGCAGGAATGGACGGCGGTCATATGTCTAAAGCAGGACAAAAGAAATGGACGTCAAGTAATAAGAGTTCAAAAAAGAAAAGACTAAGAGATATAATGGGAGACAAATAAGTGATTACTTTAGAACAATTTAGTGCAATGATTCCTTCAAATAAAGAACCTGAGGCTTGGTACGAAGCAGCGGTTCCGATGTTTGAAAAATATGAAATCAATACAAATAATCGTATCGCTGGCTTTATGGCACAATGTGCGCATGAGTCATTAGACTTTACAAGATTAGTAGAAAACCTTAATTATTCAGAAAAGGCTTTGAACTCAGTGTTTGGCCGTTATTTTGGAAAAGGAAAACGTGATGCAAAAGAATATGCAAGAGACCAAGAAAAAATCGCAAACTATGTCTACCAAGATGAGTTTAGATCTAAACGAGGAGCCTTGGGAAACGTTAATCCCGGGGATGGCTGGCTCTTTAGGGGTAGAGGTATCAAGCAGCTTACAGGAAGAAATAATTACGCACAATTTGGAAGTTCAATCGACATAAGTGCTGAAGAAGCTGCCGAATATGTATCAACACCAAAGGGCGCTCTCGAGTCAGCTTGCTGGTTTTGGTCAACTAACAAATTACAAAAGTGGGCAGACAAAGGTGACAACAAAGGTCTGACTAAAAAGATTAACGGTGGTACAATTGGATTAGAAGATCGTAATCGTCGTTGGGACGAAGCGTTAGCAATCCTTGGTGGTAAAGTACCGGCACCTAAAACAAAGAAAGCATCTACTTCTGTTCGTACTCTACGCAAGGGTATGAAAGGTGATGATGTTAAGAAAATGCAAAAAGCTATTGGCGTTGCTGCTGATGGTGATTTTGGATTTGGAACCCTTGTTGCTGTGAAAAAGTGGCAAAATAACAACGGTTTAGTTGCTGATGGTATTGTGGGTCCCTCAACTCAAAGTAAGATGTTCAAATAATTATAAATACAGTATAGAAATATTAAATCTAACAATAAGGAGATAGAAATGTCTTTAGAAAAAATTATCAAAGAAGCGTTGGATAAAAATCCATTGGAAATGAAAGACGCATTCGCAGAAGAAATGGCGTCACGTATTGCCGCTGCTTTAGAAGAAAAATATAAATCGGCTATGGAAGAAGATTTAGAAGAAGCAAAAGATGACGACGATGAAGACGAAGATGATGACGACGATGATGACGACGATGACGATGACAAAGATGACTCTGACGACAAAGATGATGACGCAGACGACGCTAAAATCGGCGCTGACATGAAAAAATTAAATGCATCTTGCACAAAAACAGAAATGTATGGTAAGATGAAAGAAAAGTATGGCTGTTCAAAAGGAAAATTTGAAGGTCTATATGCATCGTATTGCTCAAAGTAATAGGGTGACGAGATGGCTAAACTATATCTATTAATTATCGTCTGCGGTTTATTTGCAGGTGTAGGATATGGCGCCAAACAGTATTACGATTGGTCTGAGGAAACAATAAGCGTTCTTCGGACCAATAACGTTAAACTGGTATCCGCGGCTGAAACATTACAAAATACCGTAGACACTATGGTTGCTGACGCACAACGCAACGAAAAATTAAACCAAAATCTTACGAAACAATTAGCAGAGTCACGTGAGTATTTGAATACATTGCGTAACAAATTTGCTCGCATTGATTTAGATATGGAAGCATTAACTGACCCTGTAGATTTAGAAGAAAGAGTACAGAATGCAGTTAACAGACTTATTGATGAAATCGCTAAAGATACTACTCCTCCTTCCGATGTTGATGATACTGACAGCGTGTCTGAGCCAACCGGAACCGGTAGTAGTAACTCAGACTGAATATCAAAAACAAAATATCCCAGTACAAGAAAGACCGCCTTTAGTTGACTTCCCTCCTATGGAGTGGATGGTTATCACTGAAGATAACCTTGACGAAAAAGTAGAAGAGCTTAAAGGTAAAAACGGTAACTTTGTAGTATTTGCTATTAGTTCAAAAGGTTATGAAAACCTTGCTATTGGTATTGGCGAACTGCGTCGATATATAAACGAACAAAAAGCAATAATTGTCTATTATGAAGAGGCGTTGTCGGATAAATAGTATCGAGTTATATTATTTCTATGTGATTAAAACTATAATCATGGAGTTCGCCACTAGCCTCCGTTATCAAAAGGCATTAAAGGAATAATATTTTGGCTGCAGAAGAAAAAAATTGGGAAACCGATATTCGCTTGATTCAAAGCGATATTAAACAAATACAAAAATTCTTTAACAAGGTTGAAACATCAATGGATGTTATGGTCGACCTTAGCAAGAACGTAGCTGTTCAATCAGAAGTCATAGCTTTCACTAAAGAAAAGCTTGAAGAAATTGAAAGAACAGTAGACGAAACAAGACGTAATGAAGATTTGCGTTTACAAGTACTAAGTGATAGGCTAGAAGAATACAGACGATCGTCACGCGGCGACCACGAAAAGCTTGCACAGCACAATGCTGAAAAGCGAGCTATGAGTAATAAAGAAATACTTGAAAAGCTCGAAGTAATGGAACGCGGTTTGCATTCTCGTATTAACGATCAAACAAAAAAGATCTCAGCGTTAGAAAACTGGCGTTATTATATTATGGGTGTGAGTGCTGTCATAATGGTATTCATTGCGAAATGGTCTTGGCCAGACATGTTTAGTTGACATTCAATTAAATCTGTGATATACTAAATTAACGGTTGACATTATAGCGTACTATTGTTATAATGTTTATATTCAATATGGAAAGTATATAATGGTAGATTTTGTTGATATTCAGTATGCCCAGATGTTATCTGGTCGACTCGATAATTTTAAAATACGTAACACAAATCCCTATAAAATTAACTTCCGTTGTCCTATTTGCGGTGACTCTCAAAAGTCCCGCTCAAAGGCTCGTGGTTGGTTGTTGGAGCGGGATAATAAGTTCTCTTTTTACTGTCACAACTGTGGTACATCTCAGGGCTTCTCGTACTTCCTTAAAGGACAAGACCAGCAATTATATAATGATTACGTGGCTGATAAGTTTGTAGGCAAAGCCAATAATACTATTAAGGATACCAAAGATAAAGAGGTTGATGATAGTAAGTTTAAAACAAAAGCTCCTACATTTAAAAAACAAAATCCCCTTTCCAAAATCAAAAAAGTTAGTCAATTAAAACATGACCATCCAGTCAAGTATTATATTGAACAACGCAAAATCCCTACAAGTCACCATTATCGTTTATACTATGCTCCTAAGTTTAAAACATGGATCAATAGTATCATACCAAACAAATTTCCAAATTTCAAAAAAGATGAGCCACGTTTAATCATACCATTCCTTGATGAACGTGGTAATTGCTTTGGTGTGTCAGCACGTGGATTTGATCCAGATGGAATTAGATATATAACTATATTGTTTGAAGAAAGGCCAAAGATTTTTGGTTTGGACAAAGTCGATTTCAACCAACCTTATTATATTGTTGAAGGCGCCATAGACAGTATGTTCCTCGAGAATGCTATCTCTATGAATGGCGCAGAAGGCAACGGTAACTCTGCAAGTGAAAATGCAATATATGTATTTGATGCTGAGCCACGTAATAAAGAAATTTGCGATCGCATGGAAAAAGTAATTAAAGCCGGATATAAAGTTTGTATTTGGCCAGAGAACGTTCCTGCGAAAGACATCAACGATATCTATATGAAAGGGTATGATCCAGAGAAAATGATAGAAGAGAATATCTACCAAGGTTTGGTAGCTGAATTAAAATTTGCTAATTGGAGGAAATCTTGAACTTACTTAATTTAAAACCAGAATTAATAGAAAATATAATTAAAACACTTGAACCATCAAAAGATAAAGAGTGGCTTGAGCTGCAATTTAAAGAACAACAAACAGGTGGTGCATGGAAAGCCCGCCTTCGTGAACAAGGATATGTAATATGAAAGCTCGACTAATTGCTTACTCACAACCAGTTAAAGATGAAATCATTGGATTAGATGATGTACAGGATTTAATTGCGTATTGTGCTAGAGTATCAAATCCAAACAATCAGTTAAACCAAGAGACTGCTCCTAAACTACTCAACTATCTATCAAAACATTCTCATTGGTCTCCATTTGAAATGGCTAATGCAACATTAGAAATTGAAACAACTCGTGATATCGCACGTCAAATGTTACGCCACCGTTCATTTGCATTCCAAGAGTTTAGCCAACGCTATGCCGATATTCGTGACTTAGATGATAAAGTAGTTATTCGTAAAGCTCGATTACAAGATCCAAAAAATCGCCAAAACAGCGTTATGACCGATGATGTATCGCTGCATATGGCTTGGGAAGTTCATCAACGAAAAGTTTGGAACGAAGCAATGCAATCATATGCATGGGCTATTGAAAACGGTATTGCGAAAGAACAGGCTCGTGCTATCTTACCTGAAGGTAATACACCAAGTCGTTTATACATGCAAGGTTCTATTCGTTCATGGATCCATTACATTGAGCTAAGATCGTCTAATGGAACACAACAAGAACATATGGATATCGCCGTGGCTTGTGCCGAAGCGATTACTAAAATCTTTCCGTCCATGGAAAATTTTATTGAAAAATAATGTTTCCAAAATAACTTATTTTTTATTGACATTTAAGGATATATGCGGTATAGTGAGTTATAAATATAGCTACCAGTTGACCGCACAGGTCAATGAATATCCAATTAGAATAAGCAATATAGTGCCCAAAAGGTGCCATGTTGTTTATACACATTAACATATAAAGAGGCGCCAAGGATGTTAGAAAATTCCC
>ERZ1048068.2410-NODE-2410-length-13213-cov-5.620307_pt1 | contig 13213 bp, 12 predicted proteins | sample MGYA00383098_ERZ1048068 | MGnify/ENA primary metagenome ERZ1048068 (study PRJEB29581, sample SAMEA5548368) | metagenome | biome: marine; feature: coastal; material: water | depth 1 m | study: Short-term variability in the microbial, nano- and picoplankton... | reverse complement strand
AGAAAGCACCAGTATCATAGCAAAAGACCCCACCCCAAAACCAAGCATAGCAATACCCGTAATAATATTGATTGCGTTGATTTTTTTCTTCGAAAAAAGGTAACGGTATGCTATAAAGAGTGGGAGTTTCACTCTTTTATTCTACAGTTTATCAAAAAGACTATTGATCCGCTCTGCATGGTCCATGGTCTCATCTAAATAAAAATTCAACTCTGGAATCTTACGAATACGCTTTCCTATTACTTCGGCTAATTCTTGACGAATCTGCTTATTCTTAGACTCAATAGTTTTAAGACTTTTTTGCTTGTCTGTACTATTGAGAATGCTGATATATATTTTAGCTAGACCCAGATCTGCCGTTGCTTTCACCTCTATCACGGTGACCAGTTGCCCAGGCAATATGCGTTGACATATACGAGACAATAATGGTGCAATATCTCTTTGAATAGATCTCGATATTTTTTCTGTGCGTAAACTCATTATCGGAGGATAAACTCGGCAGAACCCATTTTATGTTTCTCACTAAATACGTTCACAACGTACTTCCCTTCATTCATACCCTCAGTTTTCGGAATTGATAGGCTTCCTTTTTCATTACTATTCTGAAAGTTAATCACCTTTCTAACAGAATACTGTTTCTTTCCGCCATCGAAGTTGCCAATACCAGAACCAGCCTTTTTATTGACTAATACAGCACCTCCTGGTTTTACTATTTAGAACTAAAGCATCTTCTATCCTTTTTCCGCAAGATCATTATTTGCCAACGTATATGTGATGTCTATATTATCCAGCTTACTAATCTTATCGGTAGTTTTAAAATCGCCAAAGACTGCATCTCGAAGTGGTTTCACGTCTAATCCTTTTAAGAATATGCGTGATCCTACTTCTACTTGCTTTGCAAGATCAGTATTAACCACTAACATTTCAGCTACTTTTTCTTTTTCACGATCTACTTGCTGTTGTAATACATATTTTTCATCTCTCAGGTATCTATTCTCGGTGCTGAGTTTTTCTAACTCAGATTTTAAAGTCTCTACTTGTGCTTTTAGCCCACTAAGTTCTTCTTTTGCCTTTACCAGCTTAGCCTTAGTTAGATTCCCACTACTTAAGCTTCTGCGTATCTGTGCTACCTTGTCTTTTAGAGCAGCATCTCTTACTTGTATTATACTGTCTAGCTTTGCGTTCTTCCCTGCTTTTTCAGCTAAGTTTAGTCGAAGTTCTTCTTCTACCTCTTTCAGCTCATCCAATTCTGCTGCAGTATCAACCAATTCCGTTTCCGTAATTTTTAACTTGTTATTTTTCGTTACTAATTGGTAGATAAGCCCTGCATTTATTAATAACAAGGCAAATATCATTAGAAACAATAATCGCTTACTTTTTTTATCTTTAGTCCGTCCGCTCATAATTTATATTTTTTATTTGTGATGGTAAAAATCTGAGTGCAGCTATTTTTTGTTGGAATCACTACTTCTCGTAAAAATTTATATTATCTATCTACAAAACTCACCTAAGTATTTTGTTGCTTTATGAGATTCAGTGCACTTCCTGCTTCATACCAGGCAACCTGAGCTTCATTGTAAGTATGGTTTACGTCAAAAGTATCTGTGCTGCCATCTGCGTGGTTTAGTCTAATTTGCAGCGGCTTACCCGCAGTAAAGTTGTCTAACCCAAGAATATCTATCGTGTCGTGCTCTTGTATCTTGTCATAGTCTGTTGTATCCGCAAACGTAAGGCCCAACATTCCTTGTTTCTTAAGATTCGTCTCGTGGATGCGGGCAAACGATTTGACTACTACAGCCATCACACCTAGGTGACGCGGCTCCATAGCCGCATGCTCCCTACTGCTTCCCTCTCCATAGTTTTCTTCTCCGAAGACAATGGAGCTGTCTCCACTTGCTTTTATGGCTCTTGCTACTTTAGGCACTCCGTCATACTGTTCTGTGTACGGATTTCTTACGGTATCTGTTTTGCCATTGAATGCATTTACGGCACCTATCAGGCAATTGTTTGATATGTTATCCAAATGACCTCTATATGTTAGCCAAGGTCCAGCCATACTGATGTGGTCTGTAGTACATTTTCCTGCGGTCTTTATTAGCAATTTTAATCCCAATAAATTCCCTCCTGTATTCGGCGTAAATGGCGTTAGTAATTGTAATCTTTTTGATTCTGGGTTTACTAACACGCGCACTCCGCTACCATCTTCTTCAGGAGCAAGGTATCCGTTATCTTCTACGCCAAATCCCCCTGGAGGTAATTCGTATCCTGTAGGCTCATCGAGCATGACTTCCTCACCCTTATTATTTATAAGTGTGTCTGTTACCGGGTTAAAATCGAGTCTACCCGAAAGGGCAATTGCTGCAACTATCTCTGGAGAAGCTACAAACGCGTGCGTATTTGGATTACCATCTGCTCGCTTACTGAAATTTCTGTTGAATGAATGAATAATACTATTTTTCGGTGACTTTTTGGGATCGGAGTATCTAGCCCATTGGCCTATACATGGACCACAAGCATTGGTAAATATAGTGGCGTCTAAGTCTTCGAAAATTCCTAAAAGACCATCTCTATCTGCAGTATATCGAACTGTTTCAGATCCAGGGTTAATTCCCAATTGAGCCTTCATTTTAATTCCTTTATCTACTGCTTGCTTAGCTACGGAGGCCGCTCTACTCAAATCTTCGTAAGAAGAGTTGGTACATGAACCAATAAGCCCCCAATCTATATCAAGTGGCCATCCATTAGTTTCTGCTTTATCTTTCATTTCGCCCACTTTTGTATCCAAATCTGGCGTGAAAGGTCCATTCATGTGAGGCTTTAGTTCATCTAGATTTATCTCTATTACTTGATCAAAGTATTGATCTGGATTATCATAGACTTCATCATCTCCTGTAAGGTGGGTTGCAACGTCATTTGCCAGGTCAGCAACTTCTGCTCTACCGGTAGCTCTTAGGTAGCGCTCCATACTCTCATCATACCCAAAGGTAGAAGTTGTGGCACCTATCTCAGCACCCATGTTACAAATAGTTCCTTTACCTGTACAACTCATAGACTTGGCTCCTTCACCAAAATATTCTACGATTGCTCCTGTACCTCCTTTAGCAGTAAGTATACCTGCCACTTTTAGAATTACATCTTTAGGTGCAGACCATCCACTAAGTTTTCCTGTAAGCTTCACACCTATTAATTTTGGGAACTTGAGCTCCCAAGGCATTCCTGCCATTACATCTACAGCATCTGCTCCTCCTACACCAATAGCTACCATCCCCAATCCACCGGCATTTACAGTGTGTGAGTCTGTACCTATCATCATTCCACCTGGAAATGCATAGTTCTCTAGCACCACTTGGTGTATTATACCTGCTCCCGGTTTCCAAAAGCCAATACCATACTTATTAGAAACAGATTCTAAAAAGTTAAACACCTCATTTGATATGTTCATTGCATTTTGCAAATCTTCGTCTGCTCCTATCTTGGCTTGAATAAGGTGATCGCAATGCACAGTAGTGGGTACTGCAACCTGTGGCTTACCCGCTTGCATGAATTGAAGAAGAGCCATCTGAGCAGTAGCGTCTTGACAAGCAATTCTATCTGGCGCAAAGTCGACATAGTCTTCTCCACGACCAAATACCTGAGTAGCGTTCCCATCCCATAGGTGAGAGTACAATATTTTTTCAGCAAGTGTAAGTGGCTTTCCTACCACTTCTCTCGCTGCTTTTACCTTGTTATCAAGGTTTTGGTATGTTTTTTTGATTAAATTTAAATCGAACACTGACTGTGACATTACAGAAGCAAAGATAATCTAATCAAGCCTATTTGCCTAATGCCTAAAAGAGCTTTTTTGACACTTAGTTGTCCAATAGAAGTTTACCTATCGCAATTTGTTCTCCTTCTTGTCTAATCTTGAATATATAGGATCCCTGTAATCCATAAAAACCTAAAATTTGCTGATTGCTTACCGCTTCTAAATTCCAAATGAAAATTGGCTGACCTAGAAGATTGTATAAGGTCATATCGTATGTGTCATTAACATCAACATTTTTTAGATAAACATTCAATTTCCCTTCGATCACTGGATTTGGATATACCCCTGTCTCATTCAGAACGGCATTAATAACATCGGGCGATGGCAACGGTTTTACCTGTTCTTCATAAATACTGCTACGGAATAGACGTAGGTTTGATCGCATCTGGTCAACTTGATCATTAGTAAATAAATTTTGACATACCTCATTAGAATAGTCCATGTAATTCTCTAACATGTCTGGAAACTGCTCCCCGATAGTTTCATTACACGTATTCACCCCTTTGTTACAGCCATTGCTTGCTCTTCTGGCACGTGGAGTATCGTCCATAAAATCGTCCACTGCACAACCTCCGTCACCCCATATATGACGGAGCCCGAGGTAGTGACCTACCTCGTGCACCATTGTTTTGCTACCCGTAGCTAGACTACTTGGGTTGTTCTCTCCCACTACTTTATAATGACAAACTACACCTTGTCTTTCGGATGATGCAAATGAGTTATTCCCTGTCCAATGGTCAGATCCCGTAGGTGGATAAGCGTAACCTAATAATGCGTCTACGCCACTGATTGACAAATCACAAATCCAGATATTGAGGTATTTATCCGTATCCCAAGGAGCACTACCCACATTCTCATTTTTTACCAAATCAGCTGCACTTAAACTCGTTGGATTACTCCCAAAAGTTCCTCGAAATGTTTCTTTACGTATTATGCCGTTAGATGGATTCCCATCTGGATCTTGTGTGGCCAGTACAAATTCTATTCCTGCATCTGCAGCGAAAGGCTTGAATGTGTCTCGGGTATTTACCGTATCTGCATTTGTCCTACGAAACGCATCATTCATTACCCTTATCTGAGAGTAAACCAAAGAGTCTTCAATATTTTGCTGAGCATTATTATACACAATATGAAAGACCACATTGATCTTAATTACACTATCTTGCTCCTTCTTGGTTTTTATTTTACTTTCACGCAGAGCAGTGAAGAACGTATTTTCTGCCGCCTCGTTAAAACCAGGATGTAGAGTTTCCAAATAGGTCAAATAAGCTGTTTGTCCACAAAGGCTCTGTGCCAGCAAATCACCAGAACTTAATAAAGTAAGAAAATTGAATAAAAATAAAAATAGACGCATAATGAAATGGTCGTTCAAATATACCCAGAACAATGAGAAAATGTTGTATAGTAGAAATAACTCATCACTGGTCAGCCCTGAGAAGAGAATTATCCACCTTTGAATGCAGGTTTGCGTTTTTCGATGAAAGCAGCAACACCTTCTTGATAGTCAGCTGAATTTCCAGCAATCTGTTGATAGTAAGCTTCATAATCGAGAACTTGGTCCAATGTAGACACGAGTGAATCATTGAGCATCCTCTTCATAGAAGCTATCGCCAGAGTTGGAGCATTCGCATAATACTGTGCCACCTTCTCCACCTCAGTATCCAATTCAGCACTAACTACGGCTCTATTTATCATCCCCCATTCTAAGGCTTTACGGGCACTTACTTTATTCCCGAGAGTAGCCAATTCAAATGCTCTATTACTTCCTATCAAACGGGGTAAAAAATAAGAAGATCCTGAATCGAGGACCAAACCGATACCAATAAATACTTCAATAAAATTGGCTCTTTCGTCTGCTATTATAAAATCACACGCCAAAGCAAGTGAACAGCCTGCTCCTGCTGCTACTCCATTGACACGAGCTATGATTGGTTTTGGCATGTTTCGCATGGCTCGAATCAAAGGATTATAACCCGTCTTTAAAAATTTTGAGAAATCAACATTCTTGCCTTCAATGTCTTTTAAATCTTGACCAGAACAGAACGCCTTACCTTCTCCGCTTAAAACGATGGCTCTACAATTACTATCGCATTCTGCAACTTGTAATGCTGCTGATAAGTCTTTACGCATTTGTTCGTTAAATGCATTATATCTCTCTGGTCTATTGAGATAAATGGTTGTTATCCCATTCTTGTTCTCGTATACTAATGTTTCAAAATTCATGAATAAGACACTTTAAATATTTTAAAAAAACAGTACGGGAAGCGACGCAAATGCTCCTGCAGCACCCCCCATCCCTAGCTCAAACCACGTATGCGCTTTAACTTCTTTTCGTATAAAAATGACGGCTACTAGGATACCCAAGGGCAGAAGAAACTGATTTCCAAATTCTGCAAAGCTGTAGTTGTACAAAATCATAAGACCAACTAACGTGAGGAAAGTCCATACTGCCACGTGCCAACTGGCTTTCATCTCTACAAATGCTAATAAGAGCATAATGACATGAAGTAGCATAGCTGCCATAAAAAAACTAACGTACTCCGTCATTAGAAATATACTCACAAATATGAAACCTGCATTGTTAAGTGAATATGCTCTAAAAATAGATCTACGTTCATCTAAATTGGGCATTGCCAAATTCATCTTACGAATAAATTTAAAGTACAACAACGGTAACAATAAATAAACAAAACCTATCCATATTAAACTGAGTATGATTGCGTTATTCCCATATTTAGCAACAATCGGTGCATATATCACTAAACTAAATATTGGTAAAAATATAGGGTGGGTCAGCACCGAAAGTAATTGAAGCGCATTTTTCATCTATAATTCTTTTCTGAGACGTGCTACGGATATATTTAACTGTTCTCGGTATTTGGCAACTGTACGTCGAGCTATCTTATAACCCTTATCTTGCAAAATAAGTTTGAGTGCTTCATCCGTTAACGGCCTTTTTTTATTTTCCGCATCAATAGCTTGATTCAATATTTTTTTCACCTCTTGGTTACTTACCTCTTCTCCACTATCGGTCGTAATACCTTCGGTGAAGAAATCTTTGAGTAAGAAAATTCCAAAATCCGTTTCAACGTACTTACTACTTGCCACCCGGCTAATGGTGGAGATGTCCATACCTATTGCCTCTGCGATATCCTTGAGTATCATCGGCCTCAAATCTGACAAATCTCCAGTCATAAAAAACTCATGCTGAATCTCCACGATTTTTCGCATAGTAACAAGCAGCGTATTCTGCCGTTGCTTTACCGAATCTATAAACCACTTTGCCCCATCCAGTTTTTGCTTTATGTATTGTACGGCGTCTTTCTGTTGCTTCGTCTTTTCTTTACTTACTTCGTAATTTTTTAGTGTCTCATTATACGCTTTACTCACTTTTAAATCTGGGGCATTCTTCTGATTGAGTGACACCTCTAGATCCCCGTAGGATTCTTTGACTATAAAATCGGGTATTATAAAATCTTTAGCTGTAGCTCCTTCTGAATCACTTTGAGCAGGCTTAGGATTTAGGCTTGCAATAAACTCTAATGTTTCGCGCAAGTAATCCTCAGACACATCAAATTTTTTGATGATTCGCGTGTAGTGCTTTTTGGAGAAATCTTCCATCATTTCATCCAAAATTCTATAAGCCAACTTATAGACAGGATTGTTCCCTACTTTTTGTTTACGTTTTATCTGCAGCAGTAAGCACTCCTTCAAGTCTCTAGCGCCTACTCCTGCCGGGTCTAACTGCTGTATATGTCCTAAAATATGCCCCAGATTTTCTTCAGTAGTTCTTATGTTTTGAGTGAAGAGCAAATCATTTTTAATAGCTGATAAAGTTCGACGTAGATAACCATCATCATCGAAAGTTCCAATAATCTGTTCTGCAAGTAATTCGTCCTGATCTGTTTTGAGCAGTCCAATTACCTGCTCCAAAAGCCTTTCTCTGAAAGAAGAATGAAAAACTACAGGCGTATACTCTATTTCCTCATCTGTGTTTTGATATTCTCCACTCATGAAAATACCTCCATCATCATCATTCAGATAATCTGATACGTCCAATTCTTCTTCCTTGGAGCTATAGTCTAAATCGTCTACCTCTTCATAGCTGGATTCTTCATCTTCATCCTTGACATTTTCCAATGCGGGATTATCCAGTAATTCTTCCTCCACTCGCTCTTGAAAATTGAGCGTATTGAGTTGTAACAATTTGATGAATTGGATCTGTTGCGGACTGAGTTTCTGTAGTAGTTTTTGACTTAGATGCTGTTTTAACATATCAGTATAGAAAAGTAGCTTTTAGCGTTTACTTTTGTACTCAACAAAAATAAAAAGATTTACACAAGCGGCAAAATGCATACTAAACAACTAGATCAATACGTAGGACAAGTGGTTACACTCAAAGGATGGGTAGCCAATAAACGAGAAAGTAAAACAGTTGTTTTTATTAATTTACGCGATGGGCATGGACTTTGTCAATGCATTCTTGGAGTAGATGATTTAGGTGAAAAGTTATTTGCACAAGCTAAATCTCTAGGCCAAGAAAGCTCTATAGCTGTAACTGGAACTGTTGTTTTAGATGAACGCCAAATAGGCGGTTATGAACTGCAAACAACAGCTCTTAAAATATACCAAAACGCAAAGGACTACCCTATATCTAACAAAGAGCATGGCGTAGAATTTTTAGTAGACAATCGTCACTTGTGGCTTCGTAGTAGAAGACAATGGGCCATAATGAAAGTACGCAATAGCATTATTTATGCGATACATAACTTCTTGCAGAGTGAAGATTTTGTCCAGATGGATGCTCCTATATTTACAGGGAATGCTGCAGAGGGAACAACAGATCTATTCGAAACAGATTACTACGGTAAACCGGCATACCTTACTCAAAGCGGTCAATTATATGGGGAGGCTATGGCTATGGCAATGGGCAAGATATACACTTTTGGTCCTACCTTTAGAGCGGAGAAAAGTAAAACTAGACGGCACTTATCAGAATTTTGGATGATAGAACCAGAGATGGCCTTTTGTGACATCTTTGAGAATATGGACACTATCGAACACTTTCTGCGTGCAGTAGTACTTGAGGTAATTGAGAAATGTTCAGAAGAGTTAGAAATACTGGGAAGAGACATTAGCAAACTAGAGACAGTGGCTAAACCTTTTCCAAGAATGAGCTACAATGAGGCGGTAGAAATACTTAAAGGAAACAAAGAAGTAAACGGGCAAAACTCGCTTACCGTAGTACAGGCAGACTTAGATGCTGCTATTGCCCGGCAATCTGAGTGTGAAACAGAGATCGCCGAACGTGAAGCAACTATAGCTGCGGGAGGAATCAAGAAAGGAGTGATCAACTTCAACCAAAATAAGATAGATGGACTAAAAGCAGAAGTAAAACAATTGGCAGAAGATCAACGAAATCTTCCACATTGGTTAGCCTCAGCGCGTGACTTTAACTACGGCCAAGACTTTGGTGGCAGTGATGAAACAGTGCTTACTCGACTGTTTGATAACCCTATCATGGTATACGACTGGCCACACGATATAAAAGCATTCTACATGAAGCGTAATCCTGAGGATCCTCGTTTTGCAAGAGGTGTAGACGTTCTAGCACCCGAAGGATATGGAGAGATTGTAGGTGGTGGAGAGCGTGAAACAAGTGAAGAATGGCTTACAGAGAAGATACAAGAACACAAACTACCCACAGACGTATTCCAATGGTATCTAGATCTAAGAAAATACGGAAGTGTACCTCACTCTGGTTTTGGACTTGGGCTTGAGCGATTGGTTGCTTGGGTATGCAAACTAGACCATGTACGTGAAACCATTCCCTTCCCAAGATACTATGGTAGATTAGAGCCTTAATCGTTTTTATTTTTGCAATCCATCGGTCATTAAATTTGTACTGAACGTAAGCAGTCTAAGAATTTTGAAGCAATTAGAACAGGGATATATTAATTTCTATCCCACACACAAAAATCGAAGGCATACTCATTTACCTCGCTCTTCTCATATTTATCGCACTTTACTTGTCCCCATCCTGCTAGTTTTGGCTCTGGAAAATGAGCATCTGCATCTATAAATGAGGCATCTACCTCGCTCAGGTACATTCTATCTACCACGTCTAACGACTGACGATAGATTTCTGCACCTCCTAATATGAAAATCTCATTATTCATCTCCAGTTTTTTGCCTAAATCTATTGCCTCTTCAAGCGAATGAGTCACAAAAGCACCTGCAGCTTTGTACTCCGTATTCCGTGTGATAATAATATTGCTCCTATTTGGTAATGGGAAACCGATACTCTCAAAACTCTTGCGACCATGAATAACTACATGACCGGCAGTAGTTCGTTTGAAGAGACGTAAATCATCCTTTATTTTCCATAGCAAGTCGTTATTTTTACCTATGGCGTTGTCTTTGGCTCGAGCTACTATGAGAGATATCTTCATTGTAGGTACAAAGTAAAGGGAAGTTTTATTTTCGTCCCAGCATTGAAACAAGAAATTAAAATTAATCAAGCAGCTTCTTATTACAAAGAGGGCAATGGCAACAAACTACTCTACGTACTTCACGGCTATGGACAGTTGGCAAAGTACTTTATCCGAAAATTTTTACCGGCTACAGAACAAGGCTATACAGTTGTAGCACCAGAAGGGCAGCATTACTTCTATCTGAAAGGCACCTCGGGCAGAGTAGGTGCCAGTTGGATGACCAAAGAGAACAGAGAGCAGGATATAGCAAACTACCTTACTTACCTGAGTACCATACACACAGGACTTACTACCAAAAATGAGTGGGACGAAATTGTTGTAATAGGCTTCAGCCAAGGCGTAGCTACGGCTTTTCGATGGCTTATGGAAAGCGATATTAAGCCCAATAAATTTTTGATATGCAGCGGATTAGTACCCCCAGACATAGATCTAAATATTCATAAAGCCATTTTTGAATCAATAAAAATGACGTACTTCTCTGGTATAAACGACCCGTATGGGTCAGAAGACGCAGTACAAGAATTTTATAATGCTATTGCTAGTAGTAAACTAGACATGGAGCTAGTAACCTTTGACGGCGCGCACGAGGTGAATATAGAAAAGGTGATAGCTCAGCTTTAATATTTAATGTTAAGAGCTCTAGTTCTTGACGTAGGTTAGGAATAAACTCAAATATTCCTTCTGCTAAAAACCGCTCTAGAATTCCTTTAAACTCAAGTCTAGGCTCTTAACTGAATGCGTCAAAGCACCAACAGATATATAATCAACACCTGTTTCTGCATAGCTAAGAATGGTATCTCCTGTAATGCCACCACTGGCTTCTGTCTCGCATTGACCGTTTACCAGTTTCACTCCTTCTATCATTAACTCAGGACTAAAATTATCAAACATTATCCTATTTACCAATCCAGTACCTAGTGCTTCCTTTACTTCATTTAGATCTCTTGTTTCTACTTCAATTTTTAGGTCTTTATCTTTTGATTTAAGGTATTCTTTTGTACGCACAACACCCCTAGTTATTCCGCCAGCATAGTCATTGTGATTATCTTTCAACATCACCATATCCCATAGAGCAAACCGGTGGTTTACACCCCCACCAACCTGTACCGCATACTTTTCAAAGGTTCTTAACCCAGGGGTTGTCTTTCGTGTATCTAACAACTTTGCATTTGTGCCTTCTATCTTTTTCACCAAACCGTTAGTAACTGTGGCAATTCCACTCATTCGTTGCATAAAATTGAGCATAAGTCGCTCCGCTTGCAAAATACTATGCACACTACCCTTCACCGTAAAAGCTATGTCTCCAAACTTCACCTCAGAACCCTCATCAATGAGTTGCTCAAAAACCACATCTGTATCTATACGCTCCAGAATATGGCGAGCAAGTGGAATACCGCATAGAATTCCATCATCTTTTACCAATAAACGAGCCTGACCTTGAATACCCGTAGGTATAGAACCAAGGCTACTATGGTCTCCGTCACCTATATCCTCTGCTATGGCTAAATCTATGAGTTGCTTAGTGAATGTACTCTTGAAATTCATAGTTCAAATTTAAGGATTGAAAGGCTTATTTTCGAAGCGTGGTAAACATACTTTCCAACGAATTTTCTCTGGTAAATGAATTTATTCATGAATTAAGAGATAAAAGCATACAACAAGACCGTGCTCGTTTTCGCAAAAACATAGAAAAGATAGGGCAAATTGCCGCTTATGAAATAAGTAAGGAGATGGAATCAGCCATACACTTCACTACAACACCCTTGGGCATAGCTCAAGTAAAAAAAATGAAAGAACAGCCTGTAATAGCTACAATCTTACGGGCAGGGCTACCCCTACAACGAGGACTCAATGATATGTTTGATCAAGCAGACTTAGCCTATATCTCTGCATACAGAAAGCATAATGATGAGGATCACACAGCTTTTGAAATAGTATTAGAGTATGTAGCAACCCCAGACATCAATAATAGAATACTTTTCATCTGCGACCCTATGCTAGCAACTGGTCAAAGTCTTGTAAAGACTTACGAGGCATTTATGTCCAAAGGAACACCGAGTAAAGTATACTTAATAAGTGTAATTGGCAGTCAAGAAGGGGTAGACTATGTTACCGCCAAGATTCCAAATGCTGATCTTTGGATAGGCGTAATAGACGAAAAACTGAATAAAAATGGTTACATCGTACCGGGATTGGGAGATGCCGGTGATTTAAGTTTTGGGATTAAATTGTAAAACAACAAACACTCATGCTAAAAAATATTTTCTTCGACCTAGACCATACCTTATGGGATTTTGATGCCAACGCAGAGGAAACGCTACGGGAACTGTATCAGATATACCAAGTACGATACCTTTCACCTTATAGTGAGCAAGATTTCTTGGACATCTACGTAAAGAATAACGCAGAAATGTGGAAACTTTATCGCAAGAATCAAGTCACCAAAGAAGTCCTCCGCAGCAAACGTTTTATAGATACGTTTAGAGAGATGGAAGTAGACGAAAAGGATATTCCAATGAACATTTGGCAGAAATATCTTGAAATCTGCCCTTCAAAAACAATTCTCATAGACGGTGCACGCGATCTGCTCAACTACTTAGATGACAAATATAACTTACATCTCATCACCAACGGCTTTGCAGAGGTGCAACGTCGCAAGTTGAAAAATTCAGACTTAAGCAAATACTTCAAAACACTCACCATATCTGAGGAAGTAGGCAAGCAAAAACCACATCCTATTGTTTTTGAAACCGCACTAAAAAACTCAGCGGCTACCGAAAAAACAAGCCACTATATAGGTGATAATTTGGAGGCAGATATAAAAGGTGCTATTGTCAGCGGATGGAAAGCATACTGGTACACAAAAGATGACTCTGCATACTCACACCAAGACTGTACAGCCATAAAGCATCTG
>ERZ1048068.2408-NODE-2408-length-13219-cov-7.242176_pt1 | contig 13219 bp, 13 predicted proteins | sample MGYA00383098_ERZ1048068 | MGnify/ENA primary metagenome ERZ1048068 (study PRJEB29581, sample SAMEA5548368) | metagenome | biome: marine; feature: coastal; material: water | depth 1 m | study: Short-term variability in the microbial, nano- and picoplankton... | reverse complement strand
TTTCAAATTCAATTGAGCCTTTATTATAACTTGTAACACCTGCTCTAATATGATCTTCACACGTTTCATATATGTAACGTATACGTGCCATAATCTCTTGGGCACCTGTATACTTGTGTGCTGCAATTAGTATAGTTTGATCAGGCATAAACATTGCATACCATGCCAAATATATTGCTGCACAAGTTGTTTTACCTGTTTGCCTTGGCATCATGTTTATGTTAAAACGATAGTTATGATAACTGTGCATTAACCGTAACTGATACTCATATGGATCAAACAACAACTTGCCTTGTACAGGGTGTTGTATAAAGGCAAACTTTTTAGCAAAGTACAAATAACCCGTGTCAGGATCTGTACATGCTAATAAGTCAGCAATTTGTGCTTCAGTGAATGATTCTTTAGTATTAGCTTTTTTAGTTAATACGCCGTCTAAACTTTTACTCATGTATATATTTACTCAAAAAAATAGCACCATAGGGTGCTATTTGGGTCCGTTCGCTCAGTCGGTAGAACGTTCTTATTTTGATAGTTTTTCTTGTAATGCCAAAGTTAATTCAGATATTATACTTTCAATTGCTATTGGATTATCGCCACCAGCTGCCGGCTTATGCATTTTCTTTTGACGGTTTATGCCGCCTGATAAGTCTTTAGTCATCATATGATGATCACTATATTCTACTTCTGGTTCATTTTCGTATTCTTCTTCTACGTCTGTTTCTTCTTCGCCCATACCACACGGTGCTTCTTCTGGTTCGTCCATCATTCTCATTTTTGAGACCATGTCATCGTGTCCATCTGCATGTGCCATCGGCATATCCATAGGTTTTTCAACGCCTGCTGCAACACCTGCATTTTTAAGCACATTAAGCAAATCTGCTATTTCAGATGCATCTGCTGCATTCATCGAAATATTCATTGATGCTTCATTTATATTTTTACTCATGATATAACCGCCTTATTATTTTCAGTATCACCGATATCTTTACTTTCGCCTGCAGGAGTATCAGCAACTGGATCGTGTTCGTTTTCTTTGCGAGCTGTTTCTAATTCTTTTAACAACTCCATTACTCTATTAGATCCTACAGATTCTTGTGCGCTTTCGCCGCCCATATCTTCTTTAGTAAGTTTAATATCGTAAGGCTCGTCTGCTTTTGGATCTTGATATTCTTCTCTTGGATCATTAGCATTACGCACAATAATATACGCCTGATCTACGCCGCAACAGTTTCCTAAATATTCTTGTAATACTTGTGAAGTTGTAGGATATTCAACTTCTGCTTCAAAGTATGTTACTTCCATATTTTGTAATTGAGGGAAGTCTAAAGGACGCTCTTGGATTGGTGTTTTCTTACCAGATGATAGATTAAGTACTCTATATTTGTTTAGTGCAGTTTCCATTTTTTGCACACATTCGCTTGGACAATCGCCAGCTATTCCAATTTTAAATTCATAAGTCTTTTTAGACTCTGTTAAAAATTCTGTAAACGTTTTCATTTGTTTATCCTATTCGTTATTATTATTTATCCATATTTTTAAGTTTTTCTAAAAGACTGTTTCGGTCAGTTACAACATGTCCTTCGCCTGTAAATATAGATCCATCATCAGTAATTTTTTCTTTATCCATTTTTTCTTTTTTGAGCTGTAGTTCGATCATCTTTAATTTCTTATCCATCTTTGCAACTTTTGCATCCAGTGATGTTTTTAACATTCCGCCTGCAACTTCAAAGACTCGACCACTATAACGTGATTCAACGTTCATACCTAAGTCCATTAAATCATCATATGCTGTCATTGCTTTTTCGGCAATTTCGTTTAACTCGTCATCAGCTTTTTGTCCCAGTCCTTTTACAGCAGGTAACGCACCTGCTATTTTGTCAAACTCTGCAATGTCACGCATAGTTTCTCTTTGAACTGCAATTTCTTTTTCTTTTTTATCACCATCAATAATTTCTTTTGAATCGGGTAAATTTAATAATTCTTCTAATTTTTTAGTCATAGTGCTTCCATTATATGCTACTATTATTTATCTACGCTTTCCAGTATGGAACATATCTCCTTCGGTAATAATCCTAAAAAAGATACCTTTTTGCTTACAATATGCTCTTGCCGCACTCCACTTTGCTTGGTTAATTGCAAAATGTAATTGATTATGACGGCTACGCCCAACTTTTTCTGCCATAGCTTGATTAGCAGGTTTAACTTCAATTAATTCAACCTTTTGTTTTCCGTTTGCATCTAAGTATACAATAAAAAAATCTGGGACATATATAGTCTGTTTTCCTGACAATGGATTTTTATAAGGAATCTTGATAGCTTCACTTGCCCACTGTTGTATACTCTGGTGCTCGTCACAAAATTTCATAAAAGTAAATTCCCAACTACTTCGATATGTAGGAGAACGGCCGCCCACATATTTTGATGGGTTTTTTATTGTATATTTTCCTTGAGCAAATCTTGCCATTATAAAATTATGTTTCTTTTTTCTGACAACTCAACTTGTGTAGCAGTCTTATAACCTAATGTACTTGTCGAAGGTCTGTCATAGTTTAAAACTTCTGTAACTAATGCACTTAGCTGTACTCTATCTAATGTTTTTAATGTATCTAATAATTTAAAAACATTTACACTATCAAGTTTAGCTTGAACTAATAAAGAACCTGCTACTGCAATTGCTGCACTTTGTTCAAAGTCTCTCTTTTCAAAAAATCCTACTACTGCATCAACTTGATTTACAGGAAATGATAATGGTTCTTTATAATAATTATTAAAGAAACTTTTTACTTTTGTAGCACTATCTACAGGCTTAGTTGAATTAGGTAATGAACTCATTATACGTTTCTCACTCCGTTTAGTTCACTTGATCTGTGTACTAAATCACTTGCTATATTTGTTAATTGGGTATTGCCGGTTTCTACGGCCGACACTGCTTCAGATACTAATCCGTCTCTTTGCGATGCTGATAAATTGTTATAATCTGTTAAACTTCCACCTGAACCAATTAATCCTAATGAAAATGCTTTTCGAGCAGTAGAATTAGCCAATGATGGATTATCTGTTAATGCTGCACTTATTTCCGACGAACTTAAACTATTTCGTTGTTTGTCAGTTAAAATCGAACTTGCTACTGTAGTTGCTGCTCCGGCTACTGCTGTTGGAAATAATGTTTGAGATACGCCACTTGTTGGCGTATTTGAAGCATTTGATAATCCGCTGGTTAAAATATTAACACCTTCTTCTAATATGCCCGATCTCGTTAAAGTTTTAGCATTTTTAAATGTGTTTGTTGCACTTAACACAGTGCCTAATGTATTACCTAAACTAAAATTACCTTGTGAATCTGTAAATGCAGTTCCGCTACCTACTCTGCCAAATACATCAGCTATACCAGCAATTACTCCGCCTTGTCCAAATAAACTTGATGTGCCTCCTCCAGCTAATGATATCGGGCTCGGTTTATTATCGTAATGTTCTTGACCAAACCCCCTGGGTGAACCTTGGGAAACTGGACCTCTGCTATATAACACGCTTTCGTATACTAATGTACACGAATTTTCTGCTACGCCGCCTGCATCTGATTGATCCATAGTATCATGTGCCCAGTTAGTAATTTTAGGATTTACTAACATGAACCCTGTGTATTGTTGTCTACTTAATTGAAAAATTTGTATATTTTTAAAGAACGGAACACTACTATCGTTATCCAATCCATATCTAAATCTATTACGTAATGGACTTTGATATGTATTATCAGTTGGTGTTGATGCATACGCAGGAACAGTACCGTTAATATTTCCTGTTCCGTCAAATGTTGTATAATTTCCGTCTTTGAAATAATATCTATAATATGCTTCCCAAAGAAGTGTTGTAACACCTAAATTGTCATCATGGAATGTTACGTTAATAGGATCATAATCTAAACGGGTTTGTATATTTTTCTTTCTATTGTATTTGTGCTTACCTTCCATTTGTATAGAATATTTTGGTAAGTCAATACTCTTTACGAGCATTCCTACTTCGTTTTTATGTCGTTCAGATAGCTGTGGAATTTTTACAGCATCTGGTTCCATTTCAAATACTACATGATATAAGAATTTATGTTTTGGTGCAAGTCTAAAATAGTCGTCTATGTATAGTCTTGAAGCATGTTGAAAGTCAGCCATGTCTCCTTTAGGAGATAATGCACCACTTACAACGTTATCTAATAATCCAAAAAGTTTATTTGCCATACTAATATTTATCAGAATACTTTATGTGCGTATATAAAAAATAGGGCCATTAAGGCCCTATTTTACTTTATATTATTTAAAAATTAGTCTGTAGCTAATACTGATCCAAATGCTCTACCTACTGCATTACCAATGCCGCCGGCATCGTCAGTTTGTATTGCATTGTCGTATCTAATACTTAATGATACTGTTACTGGATCGTTAGTAGCATACGCAAGTGTATTATAGTTTGCACTCTCAACAAAACAACCATACAACTCAAACGTATCTAAAACATTAGCTGCTGTGTCACCGTCACCGTTGCCACCATCAAGAATTTCAATTTTTGTTACAAACTTATAATCACCGCCTGAAGCAGCACTTGCTTGCTCTAAGAAATCAAATTGTTTCTGTAATTGTTCGCCTACACGTTTTTGCACTTCGTTATTTACATCTTCACGTAATGTTAATGAAATTGGTTCCCATGTGTGCTTACCTGCTAAGTAAGAACGAGAGTTATAAACATCAAGTGTGATTGGTTCAAAACTTACGTTGGGTCTTGTTACATCAACAACTTGCTTTGTTAATTCAGTTGAAGGTGTTGATATTCCGAACCCTTGAAGTAAGACTCTAAATCTATATTGTAGTTTAGGCATCAACAAGCCTTGGGCTGTTGCTGACTGATCACTGGCTAATGGCACAGTAATTTTTGAGAGTGAGGTTATTGCCATTTTATATTGCTCCTATTATAATGTATTTAGTCAAATCAAAGACCTGCTATTTCCCCTGTATTCTTTAGTCTTAGTGGAATGTAAATAAACTCAACTGCTTTAACAGGTTCAATTGCAATATCTATATACAATTCATTTCTGTCAATTCTGTTTGGAGTGTTATTAGATTCATCACATACAACTAAGAAGTCATACAGTGCTCTTTGTCCAACTAACTCTAACAACAAACTTTCAACTTGTTGTTTGATCTCATCACGTGTGATTTTGTCGTTTGGTTCAAAGATGTATGGTTTTGCAAGTAAATTAAGTTGTCTACGTAAGTAAACTACAAGTCTTGCAACGTTAATTCTGTCTAACGAACTTGCGCCTCTTGCACGAGTTTTTTGTCCAAAGTTAACAAGTCCTGCACCTGTAATAAATGTAATTGGGTTAACATTTTGTGCATACAAAGTATCTCTTTGTCCTTCGTTAAGTGCAACACTTACAAATTCACCTTCTGCATCGATATATCCAGTTGCTGATGCGTTAGTAACACCGCCACGTCTTGTACCTGCTGGTGCAAACCATGGAAACGATACGTTATCGCTAAGTGCAATAGTACGTAGCATCATGTGACTTGGAGGAACAACTACGTTGTTACCAAAGTTATCACTTGTAAATCCGCTTGGGTAGAACATACCTAAATATTCGTCTCTACTTACAAGACCGTCATCATTATCTTCAACTGCTAAATTAACATTTGTTGCCCATTCGTTTAATGAAGTTGCATCTGGTGTAAGTCTCATTGGCGAGTCGCCTACGATAAATGCTGTTAATCCTCTGTCATAGTTTAATGAAATCATTTCGCCAATTAGTTCTGGATATCCAGGTGTTGCCATTACGTTGAATACTCTTGACTCGTCGTCTCTAAGTTCGTCGTTGCTGTTAATTGCTGCTTGTAATTGTTGTACAACAACTTTACGCTGTGCATGACGTCCAAAGCTACCTGAACCGTCTTCTTGATTACTTGACTCAAGAACCCAACGATTTGGGTTATATGCTGCCATACTTACATCACCTGCTCTTGTATTGTCAGCTGTTACGTCAACATAGTTACGAACAAATTTCTTAACATTAAATCCGCTTCTGCGTGTATTAAACAACATCATACCACGTGGGTAAAGTGCTGGATCAGGTGCATCAAAGTCTAAGAAGTCATTTGTTAACAATTCTGTAATAGTACCAGTTGGCGCTACATTTACAGTTCCGCCTGATGTGCCTGCTCTTGCGTCAGCAAACAAAATACCTGCTCCAGTTGTTTGATCTCCATTATCTACTAATTCCCATTTTGCTAATGCATTCCATCTGTAAATTGCTGGATAGTTATCTAAGTCACTTGTGTCAATCCATAGATCGTTTTGTACTGCTCCAGTTGGTGCTGTAGCACTTACTGTTGGGCCTTTAGCATTTGTAGTTGAATGGAATGTTTTATAACCTACCCATGTTGTACCATTATGTACCATAATGTCTGCTTCGTCAACAATTGAGTTGTACCATAATGCGCCATCTGCTGTTAGCGTTGTTGGTGCATCTGCACTTGCTTCATAACTTAAAAACTTCCAATTTGAAATTCTGTAATCGTTACTTGCTTGAGTTGGTTCAACATATACATTTGCTGCTGTGTCGTCTAAGTTAATTAGAGCCATTACACCAAAATTAAGTGCAGCTGATGCTTGTGCAGTTCCTGTATCATAACCAGTAACGTTGTTAATTGTTAAATCGCCACCTTTATCATGTGTAATTTTTACTCTATTATCAACTGTAACTTCTGCTAATACATTAGTAAATCCAGCAGTAGCAATTGCTTCAACTAATGTTGTTGCATCTGTTGCATCTCCTGCTGCTGTAATAGTAACAGTTCTTGCTGCTGCCATTGCTGTTGCACCTGGAACTGACTCAGCTATATCAACTGTGTACGCTTGTCCAGCTGCTAATTGTGCTGCAATAACATCACTTTGTGCTGATGTAGCGCCCAATGCTTCTCTTCTAAATAGTTTGAAACCAGCTATTGATTCGTAAGTTGGATCACTTTGTACATATAATGCACCTGTTGCAATGTTAAGGCCGCCATCTGCATCCATTGTTTTCATTGCTGCTACATTATTAGCATAAACTGCTGCTGTTTGCTCTTCCCACAATCCTGTAGCAGCATTATACTTTTTAACTCTCCAACGTGCACCTGCATTAGGTTCTGTTGTCTTAGTCCATATACTACCAGTTACTGCTGGAGTAGAATCAGTTGAATAAAATTCTGGAACTGATGTGTGTGTGCTTATTTGTAATACTGGACCATATGCTGTAGTTTCAGCTAATCCAAAATCTTCAATATTTACATTTGGTGTTGGACTATCTTCTTCTTGAAGTAACATTTTTCCGTCTACAACTGCGCCGTTTGATTTAGCACCTGCGCCAACAAAGAACGATAGTACTCCATTTGAATATGTAGCTGAGATATCAGCTGCCCAAGTATTTTGATTTCCATTAATTGCAGCAATAATGTCAGTTGCAGCATCTGCTGCTGTAGTACCTGATACTATATTAACTGTTGAACCGTTAATTCTAACAACGCCGCCTGCACCAAATCCACTTAGTAGTGTAAACTGTGCTGCTGGCCATGACTTAACCCATTCATTACTGCCAATTTTTACCCATTGTGCTGAACTGTTTTTGTAGTACATGTCATTGTTTACATTTGCTGCAACTACTGCATAGTCACCTACTTTACCTACAGATGCTTTTGGAATTCCGCCGGCAACATCATCAGCAAATAAAATTTTGGGAGCTTTATTACTAAATGTTTGTCCGTTTGAAGTAGAAGCTGCATTGCCGTTCCATTCAAATATTCCAAATGCTGTAGATGATGTATCTAACCAATATGCACCATCTGCTGGATTTCCTGCTGGTGCATCAGCAGATGCTTTTAATTCATTTAAGTCAACATTTGCTCTTACAACGTATGCTCTATTACTTACGCCTAAATATGAATAAGCAGCCTGTAGACCGTATTCGTTTAATTCACTTCCATGTATTGGACCACCGCTTGTGTCTGTTTGGAAAACTGGATCTCCAAATGTTTCAGCTAAGTCTCTTTGTGACGTTAACAAGTAAGGTTTGCCTGCCGATGCAGCCAATGTCCCTGGTGCAATGCCGGTGCCTGCTGGATTTGATTTATTTTCTGCACTTGTAACTATTAAAAGTGGTGTTGTACCTGGTTCTGCTGGTGTATAGAAACTTTCGTCTATAACGCTAACCTGTACGCCTGGTGATGTTAATGCCATTGTATTATCTCCCAAAATAGCTTTCTTATAATGTATTTAGTAAAAAAGATAATATTCTTCGATATAAACCACCAAAAAAAGGGATCTAAAAGGTGAGGTAAATACAATATGAGGCCATTATGTAAGTGTAAGCAACGTCCTACTGCAATAAATTACTACAAGGACGGTAAAACGTACTATCGTTCATTATGCGAAAAGTGTTTGCGCAATGGCGAAGGTAGCGGAGTGCCAAAATGGATATTAGCAGGTTACCAAAAAAAATGTATTTGTGAAAAATGCAATTACACAAGTAAACATCAAGAACAGTTTAATGTCTTCCACGTAGATGGAGATTTAAATAATTGTCGTCCTAATAATTTAAAAACTATCTGTGCTAACTGTCAACGTGTTCTTCAAAAAAGTGGCGTTGTGTGGAAGCAGGGAGACTTAATCCCCGACTTCTAAAAATAGTACGCATTAGCATTGCTATATTTTTTTCTAATCTATTTAGGTTGCTATTATTATCAATAGTATAATTACACATCCATTGTTCGATACTCATCGATGAAGGATCTTCACTTGGTAAGTGATCACTTCTATCTACCCAAATAGCGTAGTCAAATATTTGTTCATTTTGCATTGCAAAGAATTCGCGCTTGTTGCGTAAGCCGCAGTAAATATCATGTTTATCGAAGAGGTTACGTCCTAATTTTGCTAAGTCGTCGCTACAATAATTATGTATCATATTATACCATTCAGTACGACGATTGTGCCTATCATTGTAGCACTCGTCTTCATTAGCATAACCGTACTGATCTTTGAGATCATTAAAAATAAAAAGTTCTGAGCAAAATTTACTTGAAGATTGAAATGTGTATCCGTATGCTTCTAATAATTCACATACTGTATCTTTGCCATGACGGCCGTGCCCAACAACTAACAATTTAGGTAACATAAAATCTCCGTATTTTTTATTAAGTATACAATAGATTTACGTAAAAGTCAAGTTATTTTTATCCAATAGCAAAGCCGTAACCAGAGCCGCCTGCAATGTTATTAGCTACTTCGCTTTCTAATTTTTCCATTTCGGCCATACCTTCAGATTTTAAAGTATCACCATTTAATGTTGACCCACCTTGTGGTCCTGCTATAGTAGCAAACTTACTACGAGCTTCACCTAACATTATTTTACAGCCAGCAAGCGTATAATCTTTAATCCATTGCTTTGCAAGATAATCTCTTAACAACTCACTATCTGGACGATAATTATAAGCATATAGCAATAGCGTTTCTTCAGCTCTTGGACGAGTTAACAATGTAAGTTTTTTAGTAGTAGAATTCCAATTGAATTCTATAAACCCTCCAAACATACGTCCTACAAGTTCTTGATATTGGCTAAACATATCGTATGTTGCTAATCCGCCTGTGCCTGATTTTTGTAACAAATAAGCATTAGTATATGCCAAATTAAACGGATCAAATAAACTTCCGCCTCCATTTTCTCCTGAGTCGTATAATTGAACACCTACTACTTCTCCTGCATTAGCACCATTTGCTAATGTAATTGTACGTGCAGTAGTATCGGATGAGAAAGAACTTATACCAACTCCGTTGATTGTTACAGTAATACTTGCTATTGCTGCTAAATTATAATTAATATTAAAAGTTTGCTGTCCTTGTGCTGCCGTAAAGGTTTGAGAAAATATTGGACCTGTAGAACTTCCAGTTAACGGTCTTGATCCTACACTTCTTCTAAATAATTTTCTAACTTCCATAACTTCGTTTGGTAGTATATATTCGTTTTGATCTACAACAGATTCTAAAAATAAATAACTTTCTTCAACACTATGATCACTACGCATTCTATATCGAGTGAGCGCTTTTGTCAACGCCGTTTCATAGTGTATAGGGTCTAATTCGACATCAATCATACCTCCTCCAAGGAATGTATTAACATAATCAAAGATTTCTTGTTTTTCAGTAGCATTAGTCATAAATTTTCTCCACATAGTATTTATCGTTACGATAAATATACATATGCCAAGACTTAGTTTATATAAACCAGAAAAAGGAAACGACTTTACTTTTATTGATAAAAATATAAGTGAGATGTTTACTGTAGGTGGTACTGATGTTTTCATACACAAGTACCTCGGACCCAAAGATGTTAGTAGCAGTGATGCTACAGCTGATGTGCCTTCTTACGTAGGAGGTTCTAACGAAACATCAATACAAGATTTATTATTTTTAGAAAATAGAGATCGTAAATACGAACCTAACATATATAATATTCGAGGAATATATAATGTTCAAGACATTGATTTTGATTTAAGTCAGTTTGGATTATTTTTAAGTAATGACACATTGTTTATGACAATACATATTACAGATAGTGTGCGTATACTTGGTAGAAAAATTATGTCAGGTGATGTTTTAGAACTTCCGCACTTAAAAGACGAATATGCATTAAATGATCATAGTGTAGCACTTAAAAGATTTTATGTAGTAGAAGATGTAAACAGAGCATCAGAAGGATTTTCTCCTACATGGTATCCACATTTATACAGAATCAAATTAAAACAGATTATAGATAGTCAAGAATATAAAGAAATTTTAGATTTGCCAGCTAACGAAGACGAACCAGGTGAAGGTAACTTAAGAGATCTTTTAAGCACATACGAAACTGAGATGCAAATTAATGACGCTGTTGTAGCACAAGCTGAAGCTGATGCAGGACTTAGCGGATATGACACTTCTCATTATTATTCATTATCTACTAATTCAGACGGAAGTGTTGATTTAGAAACAGCTCAAACTGATTTAGACGGAAACACTGCTGCAAGGCCAGGTAAGTCTGGATATGACGGTTATTTGTTAGGTACAGCTGATGCGCCAAACGGAGCAGACTTTGGAATGGGTATAAGTTTTCCTTTGAGTAGTGAAACTGGCGACTATTTCTTAAGAACAGATTTTATGCCGAAACGTTTGTTTAGATATAATGGAACAAGTTGGGTTAAGATGCAAGACGGTGTTAGAATGACTATGACACAAACAGATACCAGAAAAACACAAAAAACTTCGTTTATTAATAATACAAATACCAATAACATAGGCGGCGAAGCTGTTGACGAGAGACAGAGTTTAAGTAAAGCACTTAGACCCAAAGGTTTAGAAAACGATAATTAAGGTATTATATGCAACATTTTTATGACGGTCAAATTAGACGATACATTACTCAAATGATTAGAATGTTAAGCAATTTTGCTTATCAAGATACTGACGGTAATTTAGTTCGTGTACCTGTTACATATGGTGATTTAACAAGACAAGTTGGTAATATAATTAGAGATAACTCTGAAAATAAAATACCAAGTGCTCCGAGAGTCGCTGTATATATTACAGGATTAGAACCTGATCGAACACGAACAGCAGATCAAACATTTGTAAGTAAAATGAATATTCGAGAAAGACACTATGATTCAGACGGCAAAGAATATTTAGATAAACAAGGAAAAAACTATACTGTAGAACGTGTTATGCCTACTCCGTATACATTAAGTGTTAATGCTGATATATGGTCAACAAATACAGATCAAAAATTACAGATTTTAGAACAACTACTGGTGTTGTTTAATCCAAGTTTAGAAATACAAACTACTGATAATTATATTGACTGGACCAGTTTAAGTGTAGTAAACTTAGAAGGAATGACATTTAGTAGTCGCAGTGTTCCTGTTGGGGTTGATAGCGATATAGATATTGCTACACTACAGTTTACTACGCCAATTTATCTTAGTGCTCCAGTAAAAGTAAAACGGTTAGGTGTTATTACTGATATTATACAAAGTATATACGATACTACACAAGGATCTATAGACCTACAATTAACGCCATTACAAAATACTGATCTTGTGCCAGATAGTTATTATGAAAGTTTAGATCAGCCTTTAATCAAAACTAATTATCAAGATTACGGTATGTACGTTAATGGAGACTCAATACAAATAATAGATAAAAATAAAGTAGGAAATGTAGATTGGGCTGATTTATTAGAAGCATATCCTGGATTTTATCAAGCTGGAATAAGTAGAATATACCTTACAAACGAAGCATTAGATATTGAAATTACTGGTACATTTGCAGTTAATGAATTAAATAGTAAAAATATTGTTATATCATGGGATGTTGATAGTTTACCTTCTAATAATGTTTTTACAAGTAGCTTTAGAGATGCTAATCAATTATCTACAATCGACTCAATTATTGATCCATTATCACTTGATCCTTCAGCATTTGAAATAGAAGGATATAGATTTTTGATAACAAGTTCTATTAATAAAAATGAAGCATGGGGTAATTTTGTAGCTGAAAATAACGATATTATAGAATATAATGGATCAACCTGGTATGTACTATTCAATAGTTCTGAAATTGAAAATACAACATATGTAACGAATATAACAACTGGTAAACAATACTACTGGAACGGTACTCAATGGTTATTAAGCATTGATGGCGAGTTTTCAAAAGGTAATTGGCGTCTTAGTCTCGACGGCTAACTATTTTTATGAACGAAATATTATGCAGTGGCGCTATATTCTTTAGTAAATCTACAAAAAGAATGCTGTTATTACACCGACAAAACGGTAGTAAAAGCAATCAATGGGGGATAGTTGGTGGTAAGTCTGAGAATAACGAATCTCATTGGGAAGGTTTACAAAGAGAAATAGAGGAAGAAATTGGATTTCTTCCGTGTATACGAAAATCAATACCTTTAGAAAAGTTTATTAGTAAGGATGCACGGTTTCATTTCTTAACATACCTGTGTATAGTTGATAATGAGTTTATTCCAACACTTAACGTTGAGCATGATAGTTATGCCTGGTGTTCATATAAAAGCTGGCCAAAGCCGTTACATATAGGATTAAAGAGTAGTCTATCAAACACCACTATTAAGAAAAAACTCGAAACTGTGTTTGATATA
>ERZ1048068.2404-NODE-2404-length-13232-cov-5.494270_pt1 | contig 13232 bp, 16 predicted proteins | sample MGYA00383098_ERZ1048068 | MGnify/ENA primary metagenome ERZ1048068 (study PRJEB29581, sample SAMEA5548368) | metagenome | biome: marine; feature: coastal; material: water | depth 1 m | study: Short-term variability in the microbial, nano- and picoplankton... | reverse complement strand
TTCAGGTATGCGAATATGGTGTAAAAGCGGCTGACCAATTGATAGTGATGAGATATATAATAGATAAAGTTGCAACTAAATATAATTATGACATGATTTTACATCCAAAACCTTTTAAACACTGCAACGGGTCTGGTTGCCATGTGAATTTTAGTACAGAATGTATTCGAAACGGCGACTATAATATTGAATATATCATGAGTAAATTTGAAAAAAAACACCAAGAACATTTAAAAATTTATGGTGAAAAAAATGAATTGAGGTTAACTGGTAATAATGAAACATGTAACATGAACTGTTTTAAATGGGGCGCTGGTGACAGAACAGCGAGTATACGATGCAACATAGGTTATTTCGAGGATAGGCGCCCAGCCTCAAATATCGATCCATATATTGTAACGTCTAAAATCTTAGACACCCTATGCGGATTCTGAATCTTCTTCTACTGTTTCTTCAATTCTACCCTGAACTTCAATTATAAAATGATCCTCCGCTACATCGGGGATGCTCTGTTGGTGTTTAAAAACTTTTTTAAAGGCTGATACAATATTTCCACCTAATTGAGGGGCATCTTGTTGCATTCTATCATACTCTTTAGCAGCCCAACCGCACATTTCATCGGCTGGTCGACGGTCTTCGCGGCTCATACCAAGTTCCAGAGTCATGGCTCTGTAGAACGAACCGAATTGTTTAGCAATTGCCGCGTGGTCCGCAGCCTTTTCGTCTGCCTGATAAAATTTCTTTATAGACTGAACAAGAGAAGCAACCGCTCCAATACCACCGAGGGTGTACATCATAGCAGGGGAATCTATACTAGAAGAACCAAACGCCGCGGCACTGCTTACGGTTGTTAAAACAATACCAGTTAAAGTTAATTTATTAGATACAGCCTTCCAGGAACCCGCGGCAGCATTATGCATCCAACGAAGACCCGCGGCTTTTTCACCCCATGATTTCATGAGGTCCTCCATGTGGTCACTCCATGACGCAGCGTTGAGCTTCTTTTTAAGGCCACCCAATTCTGCTGATTTCATGGCCTCCTGTTGCTCCACTGATAGTTCAGACATTCTTTATAATATATTATAATATTATATTATAAATAATATGAAATCCTACGTAGTGGATTATAAACGCATGCAGAGGGTTGAAGTACCTGGAAATGATAAGTTCAATATTAATCATTTTTGTATTGTTATTGTGGCTTTGTTCTGTATGTATATTTTCAAGAGAGTCAAGGACAAGAAATCCGATCAATAATCTTATATTCCATGCACTGTTCAGCAGTTAAATAAATATCTCTTTTTAGGAGTTTTTTGAGTTTCTTTTCTGGTAATTCTGTTTTTGTGTTATATATATTTTTAAGCATCTGCATCAATTTATCACACATCTTCATTTCATCTTTTAGTTCTTCATATTTACCCCAAAAACTACCAGATGAAATCTGATGAATAAGAATGTAGGAACTTGGTGTTGCGATGCGAACTTTCCCTGCCATCAAAAGAAAAGTAGCAGCGCTTGCACATATACCGTCTGCTATGGTTGTTACATGTGTTTTCATACTGCTAATATGGTCCATGGCACTAAATCCAGCATAAACATCACCACCGCCACTGCGAATAAATAATTTTATTTTAGGTTTATATCCGTCTAATTCGACGGCCTTCTTTTTTAGTTTAATATCAAGTTTTTTCAATTCTAAAATAAGTTTTGTAATAGTTTCATTTGAAACGTCTGCATAAAAATATACATTTGAACCTAATACATTGATGTCTTCGTCGACGTCTGAATCTGAATCTGAACTTTCATCGTCATTTCGAAACCCCATGTTTCTTAAGTTCCTTCTTGATATTAGTAAGGAGTTTTGGCTTTATTTTATTTAATAATGCAAGATGATTGATGACATCCATATCTTGTGATGTATAATTGTGTTTGATAAGAAATGGAACAACTCCTATTTTCTCATCCTGACATTTATCGCGTACTAACATGAGTTCATCAATGTCAACGCGGAATTTTCCCTGATGATGTGCCATTTCTTTGAGTTTTCCCTTTCGCATCTTGTAATTGTTATATTTTGTCCATGAACTTCCAGGGTTCAGGGTTTCCCGGCATAAACTTTGTTTAAGTTTTATAGATGGTGTTACTATTCCTTCGTGACAAAAATATGGTGAAAGGTCCCATTCACCTTCATACAAATAGTTATCATATATATCTGCAAGTGACATACAATCTGCAATTTCACACACTTCATGAATATCTACAATAGAGGATCTTGGATAATTTTCATGAACTATCCCCCATGAATACCCATGATCTTCTACATTTTTCCCAATATAATTAGACGGATTAAGTTCTGATGTACATAACAAATTATGAACAACTTCCTTTGGAGTAAAAAAAATATCTTTTTCATCTGGAAATTGAAAATAATCAAAAAAGTTTCTTAAATTCCCCCTTGATTTTTTACAAACTTTTAAAACATCTTCATAATCTATCATTGGGTAACGCTGTCTTCCAAGTTCTACCATTTCATTATCCTTCAGAGGTGGAACATATATACTTTGGCAAAAATCTATTTTGTCAATATTTTTTGAAATAATTATCAACGACCCGTTCGATACTTTTTTTCTAGATTTTACATGCTCGACAAGTTCTTTCCACCCGTAAAAATCTGTATCAATATTTTCTATAAACAAGTGAGAGAATGATACTCTTACTTTATCAAGGAACTTGACTGTTTCATTTTTACTTCTCAAAATATCGTGAGTAATCTCATTTGAACTAAAATTTTTTAAAATTTCAGATATTAAAAAAGTTTTTCCAACTCCAGAATTTCCATAAATACAAAATACATCTTTATTATTTATTTTTTCCAAAATTTTATTTGTTATATCCACACGACCAAAAATGTTATAATTTTTATGTTTGTTTATTTTAATAAACTGATCCATGGTTGATGATATTATAAATTTGATGTTTGAAGATGAGACTATAAAAGATAAATTTGTAAATCCTGTCAAGAAAAAGGCTTATCCTATACTCTTAGGTGGTATTTTTTTTAACCTTATTATTTTAACACTGTTAATATTAATCATCATAAAGGTAAATAGATTAAGTGGAACTATTTTTGTCGAATGACGCAGCAATATCTCTTACCGAAATGGTAGGTTCACCAACATCCACGATAACTTCTTCAAGTAATTCATCAATTACTTCAGCCTCTGGTGGTGCTAGTTCTTCAATCTCCGGTGGCACTGGTTCTTCTTCTGGAATTGACAATGGTTCTGGTGACTTGGCATCAGAAAACCTGTTAATTTTTGAGGCAACTAAACTTTTATTATTGAGAGATTTCAATTCTTTTAGAACTCTATGCCGTTGCGATGGCGATGCTGGGCGATGTATAGGTTTTTTAAAAGCATTTAAAACTTCTTTTGTAGTTTTCAGTTCTTCTTCACCAGAATATGGGGATATAGGTGTGATATCTATAATCTCAGGTTTTACAATCTTAACAATTTTGGAATCATTTGTCAATTTAAGTTTATCCATAAATTTACTTTCTGATCTTTCAGATGGATATTCTTTTTCGAAATGTTTTATAATCCGTGTTGGAATCGGAGGAGATTGTTCGATAAGTCTATCATATTCATTTCCACACTGTTCAACAAATTCACCACCTTCATAGTTTCTTTCAAATATTGGAAGTGTCAATTGGAGGCGGATTGTTCTTGAAAGTTTGCCATACAGTATTGAACTAACACGATGACTTTCCATGAGTTCATTTATTTTTAGAAATTGTAAAACTGTTGTCAAGATGGCACTGAATAGATTTAACCCGCCAATCACAACCGGTGCAAGTTTTCGCCAACTTGATGGGAACGTTTCTTGAGCAAAATTTGCTGTCCCTGTAACTGTACTTATAACAATTATAGGGAGTGTAAAACGCAAACTCAATTTTTTATATTTTTGGTACGCCTTAAAATGCATATATCTGTAACAAGCAGATTGTTCACCCCACGTTTTTAAGATTTTTTCCTGCTGTTTGTGCCAGGAGTTGATCTTCCTCTTTTTTACATTATTTTCCATGTGTATACTATTAATGATTATTATTTTAAAAAAGAGTCCCAACATCAAAAAAAAGTTTAGGGTTGTATTTGAAGATGGTAAACATACAGATTTCGGGGCCAAAGGATACAGTGATTACACAATTCATAAAGACCCAGAAAGAATGAAACGTTATTTACAGAGACATCGTTCAAGAGAAAACTGGTCTAAAGCCGGTATTAAAACTGCGGGATTTTGGTCTAGGTGGCTACTATGGAGTGAACCATCTTTACCAAAAGCAAAGACTTTCATGGAAAAGAAATTTCAGATAAAGATTAGAAACGCATAATAAATAAGTAAGTAAACAAATATGACTTCTATTAATGTCATCCTGGACCGTTCTGGCTCTATGTATGGGTGTGTAGGAGACACACTTGGTGGTTTTAATCATTTCATTGAGAAACAGAAGAAAGATAATCCATCTGGTACAGTTACACTCAATCTTTTTGCACATGATTATGACACTGTATACGAAAATACACCCGTTGATCAAGTACAGACACTAACGAACGATACATACTTCCCTCGCGGACAGACTGCTCTTCTTGATGCTATTGGTAATACCATTAAGAAGATTGAAACTCAAGAAAAGCCCATGGTTGTTATCATTACCGACGGGTATGAAAACGCGAGCGCGAAGTTTACTCATGCCCATGTGAAGGATTTGATTTCCATGAAGGAGAGTTTGGGATGGAATTTTGTATTTTTGGGGGCCAATCAGGATGCTATTAAGGTTGGTGGTGTTCTTGGTATCCCAGAAGAAAGTGCCATGACTTTTGACACCACAAATATTTATAATGCTTTTGAAGGTCTCTCATGTGCTGTCGGACGCCAGGTAAGTGGACAGGAAGAAACTGTAGCGTTTACTGGGCTAGAAAGAACTGCAAGTCAGCCAACTCCTGGTAGCCCTATGAGTACAAGTGAAGTTTTTACGGGACTTACAAGATGTTAAATTATTTTTTAAAAATTTTAACAACCCCGCCTATTATTAAAACTGCAAATAGAACACCTACTAAAATTTTAACCCATTGAGGGATATTATTTAATAATCCTAATAATTCATTAAATGTATCATTTACAACTCGTTTAAGGCCTAATAGATTTAAAATACCTGTATCTTGATGGCATGCTTTTTCACAAAATTTGTCACAATCTTTTTCTGATGATTGACATACGTTATCAGAATTAAATTCTGATATATCACTTCCATCTTTGTTTTTTAATGGTAAACTTTGATATTCTATATTAGAATCTCTTTTTGCTTTATAATTATCCCAGTTTTTAGGAAGGCAAGCGCCTATACATTCTCTTTCTTCATCTTTTAAATGTTTATATTTTTCTGCTACATATGTAGCTACGCCACTAGTGGCTAATAAAGCACACGATGTTTTATTTCGCGAACAAAATGTTGCACCTGTTTTTAAACCTTTTATAACCTTACCAGTTCTAGCATCTTTAACTGCACTTAATAATCCTTCGCCTTTACCAGAATCTTTAACATATCTAGAAAGTTTTTCAACTGATTCTGAATCTTTGAAAATACTCTTTAATGATTTGGAATCTGTAATATCTTTTGAAAAATTAAACAATTCTTTACCTGACATATTTTTAGATAAATCTTTTAAAATATCTGGGTTGCTTGATGCTATATTTTTTATCAATTCTGAACTTGGATTTTCTTTTACTATGTCTTTGAGTAATCCCGGATCAGATTTTCCAAGTTCTTTAATAACACCAGTATTTTCTTTTAATCCTTGTACCATTCCAGATCTAAATTCCTTAATTTTTGATAGTTCTGGTAATATATTCCTTAGATTTTCAACTGTAATTTCACTCCCTTTAGTAGCAGCCATTACAGCACTTTTTATTTCCGGACCTGCTTTTTCTGCGGCCTTTGCCCCTGCTTTTATAATATCAACAAGTTCATTTGCTTCGCTATATTCAATTTTAGAAAATATCATCATTATTATTATATAATAATATTTATTTAGGAGGCCATTCTGGCCAGCATACTGGTCCGACACCTTTATAAGTTACACCGGATTGCCTTTTACTTTTTATACTTTTAAAATCACTTTTATTACAATCGGGATAACACAAAGCCCCATCTTTATCTGGATAGTTTTCATCTGTGCATGCAGAAATTGGCTTACCCACTCCTCTACCATAAGATTTTTTAGTAATTTGACAAAATGCGCCTGTATCTGTAGAACCTTTAGGGCAATCTGGACTACATATACAACAACCAACATTATGATATCCTGACTTACATTTAGGATACATACCTAAACCATTTTTTTCACATCCTCCATATTTTTTACCTTGTGAACTATGTTCACATCTATATGTTTTTGAATGTTTTTCAAAAGGATACCAAAAATATCCAGAACCTCTTCCATAAGGTTTGCCTTTTGTTTTTGTACAAGCTACACCAGTATCTTTAAATCCAGAAGGGCATTTTTTCCAGCATACAGGACCAACACCCTTATATCCAGATTTGCATGGTTTATAACATAAAGCGGCATCTTCTTCTAAACCAGAAGCACATTTTAAAGGTTTACCAGCAGTTCTTGGTATAGAACCACCAAATTCTTTTGCAATTTCATCTCCAAATTTCTCAGCTATTTTAAGACCTTTTTTAGATATTGATGCAAGTGCATTGGCATCTATTATAAAATCCCTAGTTAATGTTGTACCAAAAATAAGTTCTGAAATTTCCTGCCCTGGGTACATAACACAATCTGTAATAGATTCACCATTAACGTTTCTACTTGAAACATATTTCATTCCCATTCGGTCACAATATTTTTTAGTATAAACACACATACCAGAATCATCATCCCAAGAAACACCATAATCTTTAGGATCTACTGTTAATTTTCCTTTTCCTTTATGTGCATCTAAACAGGATCTTTTTGGTAATTTAAGAACAGATAATAATGTATATTTTTTATCTAATTTTTTAGATTTCATATTAATCATATGTCCAGTATCTGTTTTAATTTCCGGAGTTCCTGTGTCTGGATATCTATACGTATCTGTATATACTGCAAGCACTGCATTATCTTTATCTGAATAAGTATTTTTATTATATAATTCTGCACCACTTGGACTTAAACTTATACCACTTTGGTCACCAAAACCACTACCTAATGTATATAATGTAACTAAATTTTTATCTTTTGATGATAATTTTTTAGTCATAGAATTATAAATAAATTTGTCTTGGTCCTTTTTAGTTGTTTTTGAACTAATTTGGTTAGATAAAGTTTTTATTTTTGAAGCAAGTTGATCTTTCTGTGCTTCCGTAATATTTTTACTTCCAAAAGCCTCTTCATAGAATAAAGCCATATCATCATCGGATAATTTAGTAATCGCTTGATTTATAATATCTGTATTGTAATCCATAAAACTTTGTTGATAAGCGTTTGAAATATTAGTAAATCCAGATACATTTGAAACTAATTGTAGTGGAAAAATTAAAGGTGGTGTTATACCATCAGATTTAATACTTGCATATGAAGTAAATTCATATTTGTTTCTAAGTGGTAAATTTACGGTTTTATTTGAAGAAAATGTATTAAATCCTTCTGGGTCCCATAAGTCTAGCCCTAAACTTATTATACCAACGGCGTCCATAGCCCACCCAACTGGTCCAAGGTCGACTTCTGCGGCCATTGCTGTTAATTTTATGCCTATCTTTTCAGCAAATTCACCCATTGCTTTTCCAGCAACTCTTTCTAATATAGTTCTTCCAATAGTCTCAAAGGCTTTACCAAATGCTTTAAGTGTAACTTTTAATACTTCAGGTAATACCTTTCTTACAACTAAGTCTACACCAACTATAATTCCTGTATCCTTGGCAATTTTTTCTATAACAAATGCTCTTTTTTGTGCCTTTGTTAGGTCGCCTGCTTTGTCATCTGGTAAACAACAATCAAAACCGTCAGAGTTTTTACTGAATTTAAAATTTTTCATATTACATACTCCATTTACTGGTCTATATTCTAATGGACATGTATTATTATCATCTGGTTTAGTTGAGTCTGGTTTAGTTGAGTCTGGTTTAGTTGAGTCTGGATTAGTTGGGTCTGGATTAGTTGAATTTTTCAATTTATTATATATTAATATTATTGTTAAAATTAATAATCCAAATCCAATTAGTTCAATAATCATTATATTATAATGATTATAAATTATTTTTCTTCTTCCCATGCTGCATCTGCCTTACCATAATCCTTTTTACGATATTCTTCAAAAAGTTGGTCTTTTGTTTTTAGTTCAGACCATATAATTTTTGGGCGGTATGTGAGTTTTTTAGATTTATATTTTAGATCATTACGAAGATTTGGAGGCACGTAACCAGGCATCCTTATTAATATAACTGTAATTAAAAACTTTAATTATATTAATTTTTCTTGTACAATTTAAAAAAAATCAATATACCTAGTATGCATACTAATGAAATATTTCTTACGTGAGTTGTAATTATTTTTATTTTAAACTTTCTTTGTTTTTCATCTAAGTCGACCTGTTGGTCTCCAAGTGATAAATTTAGTTTTTCTATTAATTTACTAGCAGTATCTGCATTATGTATACCCTGAGCGATTTCAGCATTTACAGCATCTAAATCCGACAGATTTTGTTTTAACATCTGCATCTGTTTACACGAAGTATCCAGCGAGTTCCATAGGTCTGAGTTTCTGGATGATGTTGCAATATCAACACCCGTATTAGCCATGTCCAGAAACGCAAAAGCCGCCAGTCCAGCCATTTTTATTATTGTATAAGAATATAAAAAATTACTAAACCTAACATAATTACAGCATAAATTAAATTAATATTGTTTAATGTGGACATTTCACCAATTGGTTCTACTATTGTGTTTACAATACTCCCAATTAACCCCTTTGTCGGATCTATGTCTCCTGAATATACATCGTCATCTGAGAGACCTGTTAAAGTTTTTATTAAATTCAATACATTTTCGGAATTCGATAAACCTAGTTTAGCAATGCCATTCCTGAAGTTTTCTGTAGCCGCTTGTACTTTAGTCTGTAAATCACCCAGTTTTGGCGGGTCAAATTTTTTTGTATATGCAAGTGTTTCTATTTTTGATACTAAAGACCCTGTAAAAGGAGTTACCTTATTAGCCTTTAAAGAGTCGTTTATTATTTTATCCTGGTTTTTATATGACTGATAGTTATCACATGTGATTGATTTGTCTTTAATACTCGAAACTGATTCTCGGAAATCATTTGCAGCACCTGCTGTATAACTAAGAGCAATAATACCTGCAAATAATGTCGCCATTATTATAATATTATATTATTATAATAATGCCTGAATTTGAAATCCCAGATGAAACTAGAGAAGATTTCGAAGAATCGGGAGTAGAGAAAAGCACGGGGGAATTAGAAATGGCAGATTTAAATCTTGTAAATGAGATGCAAAATAAAGCAAATTCTCCTGACCCCGATACTTCAGAACAAACTAATAGAGAATATACTCATGAAGCGTCAGAAGCAATAGAAACATTAGACCTTTCTAAAATGAATGAAAAAAATCCATACAAAGATTCAGTGAGAGAAGTAATAGAAAAAAATAAAAATCTTGCAAGAAGTATAGGTAATTTTTTAGGAATTGATTTTGATCCCGATAAACCATTTGATGACCAGTTGAATGATAAAGGGAATGAAATGGGTGAAAAAATAAAGAAAAAACTTGGCCTAGACACAGATTCTAAAATTGAAGACTTAAAAGACACTGTAAAAGAACAAGAAGCGAAAGCAGACGAAAAAGGAGATACTAAACAGAAATCTAAATTAGGAAAATTAATAACACTTTTAACTATCTTGGGTGGGCTCACAGAGGGTGCTATAAAATTATATATGGCAATAAAACTTAATGATGAAGTAAATAAATTATCAGACTGTACTGAATATCAACCAGGTGATGCATCAACAGTTAAAAAATTGGGGTGCCCGGCGGGTACATCTGCACAAAGGTCAAAAGTCAAATCCTTATGTGGATGTATTGCTGGTGTAAATGGATTTCCGAAGGATGGAGACGACGATTTACTAAGTGTTGGTTGTGTTTCGGCTAACAAAGACCATAAATGTCCGGATTGGTATTATACTTATAAAGAAGAAAGTATATTGTCTTTTTTAGCAGATGCTCTAGATGCACTTATGAATTTACCACAAAATACTGGTAAATTTTTAGCATGGATAACTAAACATTGGATAATTTTGCTAATTATTTTTCTCGTTATTATAATTGGAATCCCCGTGATTAAAATGTTATTAAATAATAATTAATATGAATTCTCAAAAACGTAAATTTGGAATTTTAATAATTGTATTATTAAGTATTATTGGTATTGTAGCACCTATTGTAATTGCTTACTTAAATAGACCACAATGTTCCGAAAACGGTGAACCATGTAAGACCGCAAAAGGATGTTGCCCAGATGCACCTATTTGTAATCAGGAAACAGGCAAATGTTCTGTAAAACCATCTGAAAAATATACACTTACGCAGGGTGTATGTGATACTGTTAGTACAGATCCTGATGATAGTTTAACAGGATCTGTTCCATATTCAGACGCTGTCAAATTACTTAACGACGCGGGATTAAAATGTGATACAGATGGTGATTGTTTTGGATTTTTAACTCTTAACAATCGTGCATTTAAATGTTCTAAACCTCTTAAAATTTTAAATAATACTCCACCACCCCTGAAAGATTCAAAAACGTATATAAATCAGAAGGCAGATCCAGGCACACCACCCGCACCACCCGCACCAGAAGATAATAATGTTTATTATTCTTCAATATATGGCACATATAGCGGTGATAGTTGTAACAGCAGTGATAATAAATTGTTTGTCGATGTGAGAAAAGGGGGTGGTGGCGAAACAATTGGACTATGTGGTGTGAAATCAGATAATACAAAAGGCATATCACAACTTAAAGTATTCAAAGATAAATGTGGTTCCGGATATAACACTGCAACATTAAATAAAGGTGGATCGGATTATGTCGACCTTAAAAAAGGTGCAGGTGGTTCAACGTGGAGATTGTGTTATAAAACCAGTACACCTGGTGCTAAAAATATAAAATTACAAACAGATATATGTGATAATGAAATTAGTGTCGGTTATGATGATTCAAAAGATTTAATGAATGGCCTTGGTGGTCAGTATGTGTATGCATGCCCTTCAGTTTAATTATTCTATAAAATTCATAACTTTTTCAATCATGTCATTTAATTTACCATTATCTTTTTCAAAGTCATCATTCACATCCAGTACAAGTACATTTGGTTCTTCCATGAGCCATTTTTCATGTTTATTATGAAGTTCTTTTAGATAGTCAAATGGAATGGTTTCTTCACCACTCCTATTACGCTTTTTAATTCTGTCGTAACTAATATCTGGTGACGCACGAAGATAAATGTATCCTTTTGGTTTTATACCAAAAGTTTCAACCAACCAATCAAACCATGATGTATAATCATTCCATTCAATTTTATTCATCATTCCATTTTCATAGCATGTCTTGGCAAATACATTTCGATCTGTGAAAATAGAACGTTCGACTACACTGTTTGTGTCAGTATTTTGAATATTTTTTACACGTGTTCGAAATGCGATAGACTGAAAAGTATACGCATATCTCTTTTGATCATTGTAAAACTCTTCTAGTAGATTTTTACCATTTAAATTTTTGATGGATGTCCATTCATCGACTGGTTCGAAGATTACATTTATACCAAGTTCTTTCAATTTCTGAAGAAATGTCGACTTGCCAGTTCCGACGTTACCTTCTAGGAAAAACATTATCCTTTTTTCTTACTTACATATAGTTCATTTTCTTTATGATAGTCGAAATTCAATAAAACTGTGGAAAGTTTTCAGTTCTGTAAATATCAACTGAATAATCATTGTCGGAACCGTTCACATTTACTGTCTCGTTACCATATAATTCCTGACAACCAACATCCTCTGAGCAGTCTCTGTCACCAACCGTGATATTAAGCGGGAATATCTGTTCACCCGCGGTTGTCGTATAATAATGGTATCTATCGCGATGTGTGCGACTTTCGCGTCCGTATAATGGTAACATTTCACCTTCATCACTTTTCAACAGGCCCATCTGTTGAAATCGCCCCGGTTTGTAGCGTTTGAGCGGCGGACCTCTAAATTCCGGTGGCCTCTGAGGTGGCGCTATAACAATTGGCTGCGGGCTTCTAGGCTGAACCACAACAGGTGCTGGATAAAATACTAGAAACAGGATAGCCGCTATTAAACCCAACAGAACACTTGTGATAACTGTATATTTCATGGATGTTACTTTAAGATATGAAAATATTTTATTATACATGATAGTTGTAAGTATTGATATTGGTTATCATAACTTAGGACTTGTGAAATCTTATATTGATGACAAAACATTTGAAATAAAAATTTTAGAAATTTTTAAAATAAATTTATCAACACTTCCTCATAAAAAAATAAAAAGAATTGACTGTAAACTTCATCACACTTCGGAAATTGTTGACTCAGTTGCACATTTTATCCAAGAATATGAAGATTATTTTAATGAAGCGGATAAAATCCTTGTAGAACGTCAACCACCTATGGGTTTAACAAATATTGAAGCACTTATAATGTACACTTACAGAGAAAAGACGGAACTTATTTCACCAAATGCAATGCATAAACATTTTCATATAAATTTTTTAGATTATGAAAAAAGAAAAGAAAGAACAGTTGAAATTGCAGAAAGTTTTTTAGAAAGTTTTGAAAATTATCAAGAACTTTCTAGAAAACATGATATTGCTGATGCGGTTTGTATGATTATTTTTAGGTTTGCAAAAGATAAAGAAAAATTTAGACTATCTCAAGTTGATAGAAGTTTACCCTTTGACTGTTTTATTTATCAAAAATGCTCGTAAGGCATTCTGTTTTGTGTATTTACTATAGCCACGGATACAACGATCTCTTCCATATTCTCTAAGTTGAACAGCCTTCATTTTACTTACAGAATTTCTATTCATGAGTGGTAATGGTGATCTATTTTTATTGGCAATATATTTCATTAATTCAGCCTTTCTAGGATATTT
>ERZ1048068.2403-NODE-2403-length-13235-cov-5.583991_pt1 | contig 13235 bp, 14 predicted proteins | sample MGYA00383098_ERZ1048068 | MGnify/ENA primary metagenome ERZ1048068 (study PRJEB29581, sample SAMEA5548368) | metagenome | biome: marine; feature: coastal; material: water | depth 1 m | study: Short-term variability in the microbial, nano- and picoplankton... | reverse complement strand
CTCATTTTGCTCCATTAATTTTCCACGCTCGCCAGACATGGCAGACTCTCGCTTACGCAATACCTGGTTTTCATGCTTCAGCTGCTGACACAGCTCAATCAAGCTATCGAGTTTTTGTTCTAGATTTTCGTAACCAATCATAAGCACAGAGCTTTTCGTATTTACCACTTGCAACCGGCTAACTATAGGCATTGTGGTGGATTTGGTCAATTACAAGATTAATAAACTGGCGTGCAGTGCTATTTATAGAATGTTAGGATGAGCGCTCAATTTCGGGGATAGCCAAATGACATTTGAACAGCTGGAAGACCTATTTTTTGCCCTACAGGTTAAGGCCGATCCATCCGGATTTCACGGCTTTTTGTGCGGCCGCCTGTGTTGTGGGACTATGCCTCTGGAAACACTGGTAGAGACATCCACCAACTGGCTAGGGCTTTCTGAAGAGCAGGGCGAGGCGGCTGAAAATCCTCTTCGTGATTTCTATGAGGAATCGCTGACCAGCCTTGAAGACATCTCTTTTCTTTTTAAACCTATCCTGCCTGACGATGAACTGCCACTGCCAGAGCGATTAGTTGCTGTAGGTGCCTGGTGTAGCAATTATATTTCCGGCCTCGGCGAAGGCATGAGCAGTGAATTTGACGTTTCCGAGGACGCCAAGGAAGCACTTCAGGATATAGCTGCCATAGGACAGGTCTCGGTGGACTTTGATACCGATGAGGAAGACGGCGAGCGCGATTATGCGGAGCTGATCGAGTATATCCGCATTGCCGTACAGTTAATATTTTCCGATCTCCACCCGGATTCAGACTCCAATGCAGAACCCACCCTTCATTAGGCCAGCCGGCGTCAATGCGCGATCGGGAAAAGTTACTGATCGAAAACAACGCAGTGTGTTGGCGTAGGGTAAGGGTATTGAGGATATGATCACCGCCAGAGAATATACTGCAAGGCGCAGAGAACTGATGTCGACCATGCAGGGCAACAGCATTGCCATAGTTGCCGCGGCGGCAGAAAAAATTCGTTCTCGAGATACGCACTACCCCTTTAAGCAGGCAACCAATCTTAGTTATCTCTGTGGATTCCCCGAACCGGAATCCGTCTTGGTGTTAATCCCCGGGCGTGAGCAGGGTGAATCTATTTTATTTTGCCGTGAAAAGAACAAACGGCGTGAAACCTGGGATGGCTACCGAGTTGGCCCAGAGTCCGCAGTTGAAGGTTTTGCCGTGGATGACGCCTTTCCAATTGGCGATCTTGACGATATCTTGCCCGGCCTTCTAGAGGGAAAAGAGCGGGTCTACTATTCTATCGGTAAAGATGCCGATTTTGATCGTCACCTGATGAGTTGGGTCAATGATATTCGCGGTTCAGAGATACCCGGTGAGTTTGTCGACCTGGACCATATTGTCAACGAGATGCGCCTGATTAAAACTGCTGCCGAATTAAAGCTGATGCGCAAGGCGGGAGAGATTTCCGCCCGCGCCCACTGCCGCGCCATGGGCGCCGCTAAACCCGATATCTATGAATATCAGCTACAGGCAGAAATCGAGCATGAGTTTATGGCTTCCGGCGCCACGGCTCCAGCCTATACCAGCATTGTTGGCGGCGGTAAAAACGGCTGCATTCTGCACTATATTGAAAACCGCGAAAAAATTAACAATGGCGATATGGTATTGATCGATGCCGGCTGCGAATATGAGCATTACGCGGCGGATATCACGCGCACTTTTCCGGTGAATGGCAAGTACAGTCGTGAACAGGCCGCGATTTACGATATTGTCCTGGAAGCACAGTTGCAGGCGATAGCATCTATTGTGCCCGGCGCTGCCTATAATGTTGCCAACCGGGCAACCATTGCCGTGATTACTGAGGGCTTGCGTGATCTGGGTATTCTCGATGGCGATCTCAGTGAACTCATTGAACAGCATGCCTGTAAGGAATTTTACATGCACAGTTCTGGCCACTGGCTGGGTATGGATGTGCACGATGTTGGCGACTACAAAATTGATGGTCAGTGGCGAGAGTTTGAGCCGGGCATGGTGCTAACTGTCGAACCCGGCATCTACATTGCACCGGACAATAAAATAGTCGCTGAAAAATGGCGCGGGCTGGCAGTGCGTATCGAAGATAATGTCGCTGTGACCAAAACCGGCTGCGAAGAGCTAACCGTTGGCGTCCCGAAAAATCGCAGCGATATTGAATCATTGATGGCAGGCAAAATGTGAGCACTACCGTGGCAACCCAAGAGCGCATCGCCAGCTACGATATTGTTATTGTCGGTGGCGGCATGGTGGGTATTAGCCTGGCCCTTCTGCTTGCCGAGCAGCAACATCCGTGGAAGATTCTACTGTTGGAAGCGCAGGCTTACCAGCAGTCGAATAAAGCCGAGTATCGTCCCAGCTTTGATGCCCGCTCGACAGCGTTGTCATGGAGCAGCCGTAAAATTTTCGAAACTGCGGGCCTGTGGACGGCACTGCAGTCCCAGGCCAGTCAGATCAAAAAAATCCATGTGAGTGATCGCGGTCATATGGGCCTGACGAGAATCGATGCACAGGAGGCCGGCGTTGAAGCGCTGGGTTATGTGATTGAAAATCGCTGGATCGGTTCGGTATTGCTGGAAAAACTGGCTACAGCGGCGGTGGAAGTTATGGCGCCAGCGCGAGTGGCGACGATCAAACCGATAAAGAAAGGTATGCGCCTAACGCTGGAGGGCAGTCAGGACGCTATTGAGTCCTCGCTGGTGGTAATTGCCGATGGCGCTAACTCGCAAACCGCGCAAAAAATTGGCATTCACAGTGATCAGCAGCCCTATGGGCAGCAGGGCATTATTGCCAATATTGCCCTGGATAAACCCCATGAAGGGGTTGCCTACGAGCGCTTTACCGATCGGGGGCCCATGGCGATGTTGCCGCTCCCCGACTACCAGGGCAATCCGCGCTGTGCCCTGGTGTGGACAGAGCCCGCGAAAAAAGCCGAGCAATTGATGGCAGCCGATGACCAGGAATTCCTCCAGACCCTCCAGGAGCGCTTTGGCTATCGCCTGGGAATACTTGGGCAGGTTGGTCAGCGTTATGCCTATCCGCTGGCATTAACCACATCGACAGAGCAGGTGCGACGCAATTTGGTGGTGCTTGGCAATGCCGCTCACAGCCTGCATCCGGTTGCCGGGCAGGGGTTTAATTTGTCCCTGCGCGATGTTGCTGTATTGGCTGATGTGCTCGGCAGTGCCAGGTCCTCCGGTGCTGAATTTGCTGCGCTGGAAATTCTTGAATCCTATCAGCAGCAGCAACTGGCCGATCAGCAGAACACCCTGTTATTTAGCGATAATTTACCAAAACTTTTTTCTCAGAATTCATCTGCTATTGCCCTGGGCCGCAATTCCGGCCTGTTGGCAATGGACTTAATTCCCGGGTTGCGCAGTCGCTTTGCCCGCTTTGGAATGGGCTTGGCAACTCGGGAGGCTGGACATGGCTGATCGTCAATACGATGTGATTGTTGTCGGCGCCGGAATGGTCGGTGCGGCGTTCGCATGCCTTTTTGCCCGAGCTAATCCACAGCTTAAAATTGCGCTGCTGGAAGCTCATCAGGGTGGTGGTTTCAACAGTGAAAAATTTGATCCCCGGGTTGCTGCACTCACCGAAAAGTCGCGCAGCCTGTTGGAATGCTGTGGGGTTTGGTCGCGGATTTTGGAAAAAAGAGTAAGCCCTTACATGGCTATGGATGTATGGGATTCCGAGGGTACGGGCCGCATTCAGTTTAATTGCCAGGATGTCCATCAGCCAAATCTAGGGCATATTGTTGAAAACTCCCTAGTGGTTGAAAGTCTTCTGTCTGAGGTGCAGCAACTCGGGAATATCGCATTCCTGTGTCCGGTAACCGTTGCCAATTACAGTGCTTCAGAGCAGCAGGTGTGTATTCAATTAGATGATGGACGACGGTTGTCGGCGCCGCTGCTGGTTGCTGCCGATGGCGGCAATTCAACCATTCGCCAGCAGTTTAATTTCCCCACCCGTGAATGGGACTATGGCCACAGCGCAATTGTTACCACGGTGCAGACCGAGCAGGTCAATCAGCAGACTGCCTGGCAGCGGTTTATGCCAACCGGCCCGCTGGCGTTGCTGCCCTTGGATAAAGCCGGTGACCGGCATTACAGCTCGCTGGTCTGGTCACAGGAGACTCAAGAAGCTGAGCGCTTGATGGCCCTGGATGATACTGAATTTTGCCGGGCTTTAAGTCTGGGTTCTGAGCACTGTCTGGGCAAGGTTATTGCGACCGATAAACGTTTTTCGATTCCCCTGCGTCAGCGTCATGCAACGGATTATGTGGTTGAGCGGGTAGCGTTGCTGGGTGACTCTGCCCATACCATTCATCCGCTGGCGGGGCAGGGGGCCAATCTGGGTTTTGCCGATGTTGCGGCGTTGGTGGAGACGCTCTCTGCCGAGGCCAAGCGAGGCAATGACCTGGGGTCATTGATGACCTTGAATAAATACCAGCGTCAGCGCAAGCCTGAAAATCTGGCGATGATGGCGGCGATGGAGGGGTTTAAGCGGCTTTTTGCGGCAGATAATCTGGCGGTGCGGTTGTTGCGCAATATGGGGCTGAGTCAGGTTGATAAATTGAAGCCGGTTAAGAATGAGATTATTAAGCGGGTGATGGGGCATTAGCCCTCTGTCATTTCGACCAAAGGGAGAAATCTTGAAAAGGTCCCTCGTCGCTGCGCTGTGTCGGGATGACGGTCAACTTAACGAGAAGCCCTAATCAATTTAAAAGAGCCGCTTCTGGCAACTTCTTCTACGTCGGAAAAATAATCCTTAGCCTTTTTTTCTAGGGCAATAAAGTTATTCACCACAAACAGTGCTTTTCCTGAGGGGGCTAGTAGTCGTTTGCTGGCGTTGAGAAATTTCTCGGTTAGTGCGCTATCTATATTAAAGCCCTGATGGAAAGGTGGGTTGCAGATAATCGCATCAAACTTTTTATTGAGCTGACTACCTGCGTCGCCGGCAATAATATTCCCATTAATATTTAAGCGGTCAAAATTTTCTGCGCAGGCCCTGAGTGCAGCGGCATTATTATCGGTTGCAGTTATCTGTTGAAAGCCATGCAGGCTAGCTGCGCAGCTTAAATAACCATAGCCGCAGCCCAGATCCAGTACAGACTGTGGTGCTTTTCCCGCGGCGAAAGACTGAAGAAAAGTTGGCAAATGCTCGATTAAAAATGCACTGCCCTGATCAATTTTATTCCAGCCAAAGATGCCCGGCTTACTTTGTAATGGCAGCTCGACTGTGCTTTTAAGGGGCCGCAGTTTTAAGTAATTTTTATCGTCCAGCAGCTTGTCGCTGACAGCGTATTTGGTGATGATGGCGAGATAATAATTGCCATTTTTCTGCGGCTTGCAGCGATCGCCAAAGAGTTTACAGGCGTGCGCTGCGTAGGTTTTTACTCCGTCGCTTTTTTCGCCGCTAAGTAGCAGTTGCCCTTCGGGCTTGAGGAGCACGGATGCCTGGTTGATTATATGGTGGCTGACCGGTCGCTCCTTGGAGACGCGAAATAGAATATGGTCAAAACTGGCTGGCGCGTGTGCTGAAAAATCGAAGTCATTAAAACAGGTTTCAATACCGGCCTGCTTTGCACTCTCGGCTATTTCGTAACGATTGCTGTAAAGCGCGCGGCTTGAACTGCCGGCACGGGCGACACTGTGCCATGAGGCTGTTGCCCAATTCTCATCGGCGACTATTAAACAATTTCCCTGAATACGCGAGAGCTGCTGCACCAGTAATTCAACACTTTGATCATTCATAGATACTGGCAACTTCTTCTTTGGTTAAGGGTCGATAATCGCCCGGCTCAAGATTCTCGTCCAACACTATACCGCCGACTTGGATGCGATGCAGAGCCTCGACATGATTGCCAAGCGCAGCAAACATGCGTTTAACCTGATGATATTTACCTTCGGCAATGCTTAAGCGCACATGCTGGTCGTCGATAATGTCCATGGTTGCCGGCAGGCAGCGATGTTTTTCCCCCTCAAGCCAAACGCCTTGGGCAAGCTTATCCTGGTAGTCGGGGCTGATCGGTGTTGCCAGTCGAACCTGGTAGATCTTTTGGCAATCGCTACGTGGAGAGGTCAGGCGGTGGTTCCACTGTCCGTCATCAGTGATTAACAGCAGGCCGGTGGTGTCTATATCCAGCCGTCCGGCGATTTGCAGTTCGGCGCTGCGGTGTTCATAGATAAGGTCCAGAGCAGTGCTGTTATTGTGGTCTTTGGTGGCCGAGACCACGCCGGTAGGTTTGTTGAGCATAAAATAGCGGCTCTGCGGCATACTAATCGCCGAGCCTTCGATGCAGATCTCTTCACTGCCGGTGACTTTTTGCGCCGGGTTGGTTACCGGTTCGTCGTCGACGGTCACCTCACCATATTTGATCAGGCGCTTTACCTCGGAGCGCGACAGATCTGTCGCATTGCTAATATATTTATCGACCCTAAGCATTATTGTGGCTTGAGCAGCTCAGCGGCCTGTTTGGCAAAGTAGGTGAGAATGCCATCGGCGCCGGCGCGCTTAAAGGCCAGTAGGGATTCCAGAATAACTGCGTCAGGCTCCAGCCAGCCATTTTCAAAAGCGGCGCAATGCATGGCGTACTCGCCGCTTACCTGGTAGGCAAAGGTTGGGGCCTTTAAGTCGTCTTTAACGCGGCGCACTATATCCAGGTAGGGCATGCCGGGTTTGACCATAATCATATCGGCGCCTTCCTCGAGATCCAGGGCGCACTCATGAAGTGCCTCATCGCTATTGGCCGGATCCATCTGATAGGTTTTCTTATCGCCGCCTTTAATATTGCCAGCTGAACCCACCGCATCGCGGAAAGGACCGTAGTAACTCGAGGCGTACTTGGCGGCATAGGCCATAATCATAGTGTTCACAAAGCCATGCTCTTCCAGCTCTTCGCGGATTGCGCAGATTCGTCCATCCATCATATCCGAGGGTGCGACGATATCGGCGCCGGCCTGGGCATGGGATAAGGCTTGTTTGGCGAGGGTTTCGACAGTGATATCGTTGAGTACGTAGCCGCTCTGCTGATCAATAATGCCGTCCTGCCCGTGGGTGGTAAAGGGATCCAGTGCGACATCGGTAATTACTCCGAGTTCGGGTACAGCTGCTTTAACGGCGCGAACCGCGCGCTGGGCCAGTCCTTCTGAGTTGTAAGCCTCTTCGGCAAGCAGGGATTTCTTATCCTCAGGCGTGACTGGGAAGAGCGCGATCGCGGGGATACCCAGAGCGGTAACAGCGCGCGCCTCTTCAGCCAGCAGATCAATCGTCAGGCGCTCGACGCCGGGCATGGATGCTACGGCCTCTCTCTGGTTGCAACCCTCGATAACAAATAGCGGCAGAATCAGGTCATTGACGCTAAGTGAAGATTCGCGCATTAGGCGACGAGCGAAATCCGCAGAGCGCGTACGACGCATTCTGGTATAGGGGTAGGCGCCACGTTGGCTTGCAAAGCTCATCAGTACTCCAAAAAATATTTTCGTATAAGAACTAAGGCGCCATGATACGGAAAAAATACAGCAACAGCATATCTATATAGTCGCTGTAAGCCTAGGCGCTTATTTTACCGGCATTTTTTACAGAGTCTTAAAGACGCGCTCTGCGGCATCCAGGGTATATTGGATATCCTCATCCGTATGCGCAGCAGACATAAAGCCCGCTTCGTAGGAAGCCGGTGCCAGGTAGATCCCTTCATCTAACATCCCGTGGAAAAAGGTTGAGAATCGCTCTGTATCGCAGTTCATGACCTGAGGGTAATTAATAATTTTCTCTTCCTCAGAGAAGAACAGTCCCCACATGGTGCCGACATGGTTACTGGTCATAGGGATCCCTGCGGCAGCGGCGCGCTCGCGCAGTCCATTGACCAACTGATCAGTATGGGTGACTAGCGGCGCCAAAAAGCCCGGCTGTGAAACCTGATTAAGGGTTGCCAGACCTGCGGCCATTGCAACAGGGTTCCCAGAGAGCGTGCCGGCCTGATAGACCGGGCCGAGGGGCGAAATCTGCTCCATAATCTCACGCTTGCCACCAAAGGCACCCACTGGCATACCACCGCCAATCACCTTGCCCAGGCAGATTAGATCTGGCTCGATATTGTAGTAGGCGCTGGCGCCTTGAGGGCCGATACGGAAACCGGTCATCACTTCATCAATAATCAATACTGCACCGGATGCCGTGCAGCACTCGCGCAGGGCTTCCAGGAATCCGGGAATTGGCGGCACGCAATTCATATTGCCGACCACCGGCTCAACAATAATGCAGGCAACCTGTTCGCCGATTTCAGCGAAGGTCTGTTTAACCTGCTCTATATCGTTATAGTTCAGGGTCACTGTGTGATCGGCCAGAGACGCCGGAACACCTGGGGAGCTGGGCACACCCAGGGTGAGGGCGCCGGAGCCAGCTTTTACCAGCAGGGAGTCCGAGTGTCCGTGATAGCAGCCTTCGAATTTGATAATTTTATCGCGGCCGGTATAGCCCCGCGCTAACCGAATGGCGCTCATGGTCGCTTCGGTACCGGAGTTGACCATGCGTACCATATCCATACCCGGCACCTGCTCGCAGATTTTATCCGCCAGTGAGATTTCCAGTTCGGTGGGGGTGCCAAAGGTCATGGCTTTTTCCAGCTGCTCGCGAATAGCGTCTAGAACGACCGGATGACCGTGACCCAAAATCATCGGCCCCCAGGACATAACATAGTCGATGTAGCGCTTGCCGTCAGCGTCGAACATATATGGACCCTGGGCGCGCTCAAAGAATACGGGTGTTCCACCTACAGCACGAAAGGCGCGCACTGGAGAATTCACCCCGCCGGGGATATGTTTCTGTGCTGCTTCGAAGAGTTGTTTGGAGCGCGATTGTGTCATGTGGTTTTCCTGAAAGGGTGAAAGCTACTGTAGGGCAAAACGGATAAGTTTGTATTATCCTGAATAAGTCCTGCTGATGCTATGTGAAGGGTAAAATTCATCGAAATAGGGCAAGTCATTGAGTTTTGGTTTTGCGGATCTCAACGACCCGAAATTGGCTGTATGCCGGTCACCATCCTAGTGGCAAAAACTTACCCAGTCTGATGCCCTGATACGACAAAAGTTTGCCGACGGATTACAGATGCTGCGCAACTTTTAGGGGCCTATCCGGCGTTCTAGCCGAAAGGTTTTACAATAACCAGAATCACAATGGCCACCAAAAACAGCACGGGTATCTCATTGAACAGGCGAAAAAAAACATGGGACTTGGTGCAGCTGTCATCGCTCAACTGTTTCATGTAGACGCAGCAGGCAAAGTGATAGCCAACCAGAATTGCCACCAGCAGCGCTTTTAGCTGAAACCACAGCTGGCTTAGATAGTAGTCGGGATTTAGCAAAACCAGCCAGCCGCCTAAGACAACTGTGGCAACCATCGAGGGGGTGGCGATGCCGTTGTAGAGTTTACGCTCCATCAACTTAAACCGTTCAATGCTCAAGGTATCTTCAGACATGACATGGTAGACAAACAGGCGCGGCAGATAAAACAGGGCGGCAAACCAGCAGATAACGGCGATTAAATGGAATGACAAAATCCAAGCGTACATATATAACCCCTAAATAAATTGTTGATCGTATGGCTGTTAAATACGCTGATAAAAGCACAGGTAGCAAATATTCGGGTATTATAGACCGATGATTTAGTTCTGGATAATGAAAAGAGAAGTCACGTGATTAAAGTTGGAATTGTAGGCGCAACCGGATATACCGGTGTTGAACTTTTAAGGCTATTGTCTGGCCACCCACAGGCACAGGTAACTGTGATTACATCGCGCAGTGAAAAGGGCAAGCCCGTTGCAGATTTGTATCCCAATCTGCGAGGGATAGTAGATCTGGCTTTTTCGGTGCCCAATGCTGATGAACTGGCTAACTGTGATGTGGTGTTTTTTGCCACGCCTCATGGTGTCGCACAGAGTATGGTGGCGGATATACTGGCGCGCGGCGTCAAGGTTATTGACCTTTCTGCAGATTTTAGAATTCGCGATGCAGATCTCTGGGAGAGCTGGTACGGACAGGCCCACAGCGCCCGCGACTTAATTTCCCAGGCGGTCTATGGCCTGCCCGAGGTAAACCGCGAAGCGATTAAAGAAGCCAGTCTTATTGCCTGCCCGGGCTGTTACCCAACCAGTGTTCAGCTTGGGTTTTTGCCGCTGCTGGAAGCGGACTGTATTGATCCCGGCGACCTAATTGCCAACTCTGCTTCAGGGGTGAGCGGTGCAGGCCGTCAGGCGAGTATTGGCACGTTGCATTCCGAGATGAGTGACAGCTTTAAGGCCTATGCTGCATCAGGCCATCGTCACCAGCCAGAAATTGTCCAGGGGCTTGGCGATATTGCCGCCGCAAGTTCTAATACAGACGATATCAACCTGACTTTTGTGCCTCATTTGTTGCCCATAAACAGAGGCATACATACCACGCTGTATGCCAACCTGACTAAAGACGTTGATATCCAGGCGCTCTTTGAACAGCGCTATCAGAATGAGCCCTTTGTCGATGTGTTGCCCGCTGGTAGTCATCCGGAAACCCGCTCGGTGCGCGGCTCTAATATCTGTCGTATCGCAGTCTATCGCCCCGCTGGTGGCAATAAGGTAGTGGTGTTGGTTGTTGAGGATAATCTGACCAAAGGTGCCTCAGGTCAGGGTATTCAATGCATGAATATCATGTTTGGGTTGGCCGAACATTCAGGGCTGATGGCGCCAGCATTGCTGCCCTGATGAACGAGGTAAAATCTATTGTTCTTCCCTACCGGCCGCAGCTGGTTTACCTGCTGCTTGTGGTGGTTGCCGCGCTAATGACTGGGGCGTTCTTTTTTGGTAAATCTTCAGAGAGAGAAATTCTCAAGAATGAAATGCTGGAGAAGGCGCGCCTTGAAGAATTGGCGCACAGGCTTGAAAAAACAGTTGCCCTTCAGCAGCAACAGCTGAGTCGCGTCGAGTTAAATCTGCAAGTGGATTCTGCGGCGCTGGAAAGTACCCGCCAGGAAATGCTTGTTCTGCAGAAAAGTATTTACCAGCGCGATGAGGAGTTAAAGCTCTATCGCGAGCTGCTTCAGGATGGCAGCCAGCCCAATGGTCTCTCAGTAGCAGATCTGAGGTTAGATAGGCTGGAAGATGGTCGGGTCAGCTATCGCTGGGTGGCGAGACAAAAAACCGAGAAAATGAAGACGCTGAGCGTCCGGGCAAATTTTTCGGTTTCTGGGTTGCTCGACGGAAAAGAGGTGACATTAACCCTCGCAGAGCTTGATCCCGAGATCGAAAAGATGCCACTTAAGATGGCGTTTAAATATTTCTCAATCAATCGGGGCGTTATAACGCTGCCGTATAGCTTTAAGCCCAGCCAAGTGCGCATAACACTGCGCTATCCGTGGATGGAAAAGACGCAGTTCGATAAAAAGTATGACTGGAAAATTGAGGGGTAAAAAATGTTTGCTTCTAAAAGCTTTAAAAATGACAGTGGTTTTGGTGCCGGCACCACAACTTTAATTGCCGCCGGTACAAAGATAACCGGTGACATCAGTTTTAGCGGAAATCTCGAGATTGAAGGAGAGGTCATGGGTAAAATCAGCGGCGAGGGTGATCAGTCCAGAGTCAGGGTTTTGCAGAGTGGCAGGGTCAAGGGCGATATCGAGGTTGCGACGATTATTGTCAACGGCCATGTCAAAGGCGATCTTCACGCCAGTGAACTGGTTGAATTGGCGGCCAAGGCGGTGATCGAAGGAAATTTACACTATAACTTGATAGGAATTGAGAAAGGCGCTGAAGTTACAGGCAGTTTTGTTTATCATTCAGCGTCATCGAATATCACAGAATTCCCAACTGACCGCGACGAAGCAATTTAAACGAAACACGGAGAAAAAATGTCAGGTATTGAAACATTTACACCCTCGGTGCTGGAGGTTACTGAAAGTGCGGTAGCCAAGGTGCAGAGCCTCAAGTTAGAAGAGGATAACGAAGAGCTGAAGTTGCGCGTCTATGTGACTGGCGGCGGCTGCTCGGGGTTTCAGTATGGATTCTCCTTTGAAGATGTGATGGCGGAAGATGATACTGCGGTGACTCGCGACGGCATCACTGTGTTGATCGACTCGCTCAGCTACCAGTATCTGGCCGGGTCGACGGTTGACTATGAAGAGGGATTGATGGGCTCGAGATTTTTGATCACCAATCCTAACGCCTCTACCACCTGCGGCTGCGGCGCTTCTTTCTCTATCTAAAGCAATTTTATTTGAGCAAGGATGTTCAATATGCGATGGCTATCTCTACTAGCACTGATGCCTAGTTTATGTCTGGCGCAGGTCAACTATTCTGCAGCTGCTGATCAGTTGCTGACTGCAGACAGTAAAACCCAGTCGGGCTATGTAGCCAGAATCAATCTCGATAAGGCAGGCCAGGTTTACGAAGCACTTCAGCGCGCCGAAGCTTTCTTTCAGGAAAAACAGCAGTCGACCAAAGCCCTTTCTGCGGCGCTTCCACCTATTGCCTTTGTTATCTATGGTCCGGATGTAGAGATGTTCTTCAGGGAAAACTACAGTGAATATAAGTCGATTGTAGATCTGGCGGCGCGGCTCTCAGCCTTTGAGGTGATAGATATTAAAGTTTGCCAGGTAAGTTATGAGTCTGAGGGATTGGATAGGTCGACCCTATTGCCCTTTGTTACCACTGTGCCTTTTGGTCCGGCAGAGATTAGCCGCTTGCTTGAGGGTCAGCAGTACGAATTCTTTTGACCCTATGGTAAGAACAGGCCGCCTAAAATAGTCTCTCTACTGGCACCGGTTACCGCAGGCAAATTAGCCGTCTTATTTTCAATTCGTCGCTTGGCCAGCCAGGCAAAGGCGCAGGCCTCCACCCAATTTGGATCAAGTCCCAGCTGCGCTGTTGAGCTCAGGCTGGCTTGCGGCAAAGCCTGGGCGAGTAGTTCCATTAGCCCGCGATTAAAAACACCGCCGCCGCAGACATAAACTTCGCTAATGGGTAAGCCGAGATTATTAATCTGCTCGGCAATGCTGTCGGCGGTCAGTTGCATTAAGGTTGCTTGAATATCCTTGGCGGGCAGATCAAACGCGGATAGCTGGCTTTTAAGCCAGTCGAGATTAAACTCCTCACGTCCGGTGCTTTTTGGGGCAGGCTGAGCAAAAAAGTGATGGCATTTAAGCTGCTTAAGCAGCGAGCCGTTTGCA
>ERZ1048068.2401-NODE-2401-length-13254-cov-12.739829_pt1 | contig 13254 bp, 14 predicted proteins | sample MGYA00383098_ERZ1048068 | MGnify/ENA primary metagenome ERZ1048068 (study PRJEB29581, sample SAMEA5548368) | metagenome | biome: marine; feature: coastal; material: water | depth 1 m | study: Short-term variability in the microbial, nano- and picoplankton... | reverse complement strand
TCATAATCACTAACAACCAAAGTTTGTGAGAAAGAGAAAGTAGAAAATAAAAGAAATAAAAGTAGTTGCTTCATATAGCAAATTTATGCAAATAGATTAAATAATTTTTAAATTTACAATTAACTAAATATTAATTAACAAATAAATACAAAATTAAAACATTACAATTCAAATCTATCTTGATTCTACTTTTTTTGTTTGGATTTTTTTCCTCGTGTGGATCCCTACCTTCTCTATGCGATTGTTTAATTACAGGAGGGGATTTACCGAGTGGATGTGAACAAGTTTTTAAAGATAATTATGGAACAACAGATCCATCTTTAAACCAAATGAAAAACGATTATAATAACTGTAAGTAATAACAAAACATCCTAAAATATGGAAAAAATTAAATTATACTTAGCCAATAACCTACTTAACAAATTAAATCCGAAAAAGAAGTTCTCTTTTTCTTTGAGGTTTTCATTAATTTCAGGGATGTTTAATATACTCACCTTTTTCTTAGCGTATAATATTAATGGTAAAGATGTGTTTCCATCGTATCTTTTATTTCCATCTTTATATGTAATCATCTCGTTCATTTTATTAAGATATTATTATAAGGTAGATTTCAAGTGGAGAGATTATAATATTATGGGATTATTAATTTCTATTATTCTAAATTTACCGTTTATATTATTATTAAACTTCATAGAACTCGATGGAGGGGATGGCGGTTTTTTTGTTTCTGTTTTCATCTATTTATTTATTGTGATAATTACTAGTTTACTTTCTGTAATCTTTGGTATATTTTTTGAAAAAACATCTGTAAAAATTAAATTAAAAAGACTTATTAGTGTTATTTTATTTGTTTGGGCTCTTTACAAATTAATAACCTCCTTTAGTTCATCTAAGGAGGAAGAAGTTGGATTTGATACTGATGGTGATGGAAAAATTGACACAACTTTTGTAGACACTGATGGTGATGGAATTGCGGAAACAATAGCTCAAGATACAGATGGAGATGGGATAATTGACACTGTCTCTTCTGATACAGATGGAGATGGATTAATTGATACTGTGGTTGCAGATATAGACGGAGATGGATTGGCAGATACAATAATTAAAGATGTTGATATAGATGGGGATGGAAACTCTGATTTTAGGGTAACAAAAAGAAAAGGAAAAGGACTTACTTAACATCGATTAAAAATTAAAATAACTAAATTAATTATCATGAAAAAATTACTATTAAATTTATGTTTACTTGTATTATCATTAACTCTATATTCATGTTTTTCAAACACTTGTGACTTAAGTGGGTGTGATAGAGAAGCAACTGGTTGGAAATATTATGAAACTCATCAATCTGGAGTTTTTGGAGGATGTATTGGAGCTTGTAGAATGAGTGATTCAGGTGGATACTGTTCAAAAGATCATGTTTTAAAAGATAGATAAAAATGAAACACGAATGTCCAAATTGCAAACAATTTACATACAAAAAAGGAATTTCCAATCGTGGATGTGGTTGGATACTTTTATTAGGTGTCCCAATTTTTATTGGAATGATTCCTGGAGCGTCTGGTTTTTATGGAGGAACAGTTGATATGGGATTTTTTGTTTATATCATACCATTATCAATAATCATTGGATTAATCGTTATAATATATTCTTTTATTTCACCTCAAAAAACAATTGATTATAAATGTTCTAATTGTGATTTTGAACAAAAACACGAAATTTAAATAACTAAATAAATTAACTATTATGAAATCTTTCAAATTAACATACGTATTCGGTTTATTTCTTTTAATGGGATTATTAACATCCTGTGATTCAAACTTAAAAAAATGGCAAATTTTAGACAAAACAGATGTAACAATATCATCCTTAAAAGATCAATTCGGAGATCCTGATTCTCTAAATTTATTAGATTTTTCAATAGATGAATTAAGTTATATAAACAATGAATATCTTTATTTAGATCCTTCTAATCCTAAGTTTTCGAACAATAAAGATTCGGTAAGACAGAATGAAAAACGTTTAATTCAAATTTTGAAAAATAACATTTTGAAAAACACAAGGGGGAGTGTGTACGACATACAAAAAAAACCTAAAGTTTCTATCATAGAAGAATTTGAAACATTGACATTTGGTGGTCAAACTCCTCATTATCATATGGGAGATTTTTCTAAGGAGAAACAGACTTATATTAATAAACCAGATTTAGACAATGAACACCAACTTCAATTTTCCTACGAAGAGTTAGTCTCGATGAATTTTTCAAGAAAGATAGTTTGTAAAGGTTGTCAAAAATTAATTGATTTAAGATTAATTTTAGGAGATTATATTTACTTAACTACCAAAAAGGAATGGATTCAATCAATCATTTCAAAATACCCTGATAATTATAGAGATATTTTAACAAATAGAAGAAACAAACCATCATTTAGATTAGGGGGTGAGGTTTCTAATGTTGTTCTATCTAATAACCTTCCAAAAGAAGGAATTAGGTATGTTTTTCATTTAGATAAAGATATTACCTCGTTCGAAGGAATACAAAAAATAAATTCTTATGGATATGTTGATGTGGTTTCCAGTCAATTTGAAAATCCAGCACATAAAAAAATGGGATATGAAACACCAAAAATATATTATGGAGATTATACTGAAGCAACTGATGAATCTATATTAGAAATTAAAAACTTGACTATTAATTCGGATTGGATTTATGGAGACAAAGAATCTCCGATAGGAGCTTGGAAATTTAACTCTGACAATTCGTTTTCATTTTCAACGGGAGTTGGGGGAGGGTTTACTAAAAAAGGGTATTGGTCAATAAATACTGATGGAGATATATACACCTATACTAATTGGTCAAGTAATGGGAAAAAATTAGGATCAAAATCATGGTTAACTTTTATTTCAGAAAACAAATTAAAACTAAATGATAGTGAAACAATCTATAATCGGTTGTAGTATTAATTATGAGTGGGACGACACTAATTTTAATAGGATTTCTCTTATTTCATTAACCTCTTAAACTTTTTTAAATACAGATATTAAGTTTTAGTGAAGAAGATTAGTGATTATTTGAAACCTATAACCTATCAATTATCGGATATGTTGTGGTTTTTTAAAACATCTTTACATCATACCCCACAAAACTTCTTCCTAACTTATCACAAACTCTTCCAGTAGTTCCACTCCCCATAAATGGGTCTAATACCAATTCAAACTCTTTAGAAGTTTGAAGAATAGGTAATGTGATGATTTCATTTGGAAAAGGTGCGGGATGTTCTCCTTGAATATCTAGTTTCTGATTTGCAACCGAAGTTCTCACAATATCCTCATTCCAATAATCTCCCATATTCTTTCCATTTATATTAGGAAGATATGGGGTTATTGATTTAGAGTATTCTCCATTAACACTTCTATGTCTGGGTGGTAATGATGGTTTTGTTTTATCGGATAGTTTCGTTAGAGTTGGATAATAATCGTACTCCATTGATTTTACTAAATGGAAGATAAACTCATAACTCGGAGTAAGATTTGATTTTGATGAAGAGGGTTTTGGATTTGTTTTAGACCAGATAATAGTGTTTCGGAGTATCCATCCTTGTTCTTGAAGTTTTAGTATTACTCTATGAGGAACATTCTGGAGATTTCCATTGTAAAAAGTATCTCCAAGATTTAAAAAGAAACTTCCCCTATCATTTAATACTCGTTTACAATCTCTAAGATGTTCTGATAGATTTATTACAAATTCCTCTGAGGTTTTCTCATTCCCTAATCCTTTTTCCTCAGAATAGGTTCTTTTATTCCAATAAGGAGGAGAAGTAAAAATTGTTTGAACTTCTCCATCATTTAGTTCACTCATGTTATCAGAAGATTTCTGATAAAACCTCCAATTAGATTTTACAAGAGTTTTAGAGTTTGAAGTAGTAACTTTTTTAGATTCTCTTTCTTTAATTTCTCTCTGAATTTGAAGGTAAGATTGATTAACGGTTAAAATACCTTTGTCTAAAAGTTCTATATACTCTGGTTTGTTTTTATGGATGAATACTAATCTTCTTAACTGTGAAGAAGAAATTCCCAATTCTTTAGAAACCATATCTCTAGAAGAACCTTTGTTAGATTTAACAGAAGTTAAATCCGTTCTTCTCCCCTGTCCTTTTCTGTAATGTTTATCAAGTATTAGGTATTCATTGATAAGTTCTTTAAAACTCTTAATTCGTTGTTTGTTGTAATGAATTAATAATAATTCTTCATCTCCATTCTTAACCTCTCTTTTAATCACTTCAACCTCATCCCAACCCAATCTTTTAATAGATTCAAACCTTCGATTACCACTTATAATTTGAGAATATTGGTCGATAACTATTGGTTGTAGTAAACCCACTTCAGAAATACTCTCCATTAATTCTTCAATAGAAGATAAATCATAGATTTCTTGATTTTTAGGATGATGAGATAGTTTAGAGATGTTTACTTTCATAAAACGAATATATTGAAGAAGATATTTATATGCAAATTTTATGAGAGGATAGGTTTCTTGTAACTGAGAAAATAACTTTTTTCTAAAATGGTGGTCTTCCCCGTTTTTATATCGGAGTCAATTTTTTTCTCCAAAAGAAATTGATAGGGTAGTATTGTTTACATTTAATACATCAAGTGTTGTTTCGATTTATCTCTCCAACCTGATTGGTTCTTGTATTTTACAAAGAATATCTTTAAATCACTTTGGTTGGGATAATCAACGAAGAATATCTTCTTATCGGATTGATTTTGATAATCAACAAAATACCACAATCCCTTATTCCCATCCACTTGATTAGGGTAATCTACTTTAAACACTTTTAAATCACATTGATTTTCATACTCTACAACATATACCTTTACATCAGATTGATTGGAATACTTAACAGAGTAAACATTCTGAGAGTATGATGTAAGAGATGTTATAAAAAAGATAATTAGAAGTTTTTTCATTTTTTTCTTAGTCTTTTGTAAAAATAATCTTTCTTAATTTAAATCTAAAGGATGTTAAAATTATAAATAATTGGGGAGGGGTATACACTATCTATCTGTTAATTATTTAATTACCTTTCTAACTTCTTCTAAATAAACCTCTTTTGGAAGTAATCCACTATCAAAAAGAGATTTGTATTTAGTTAATTGTTCTTCTTGATGATTTGATATGATTGATGATTTTATCATCCTGTATAATTAAAATATTTTTTAGTAAGGATTTTTATTTATTTATATTTGGGTTAAATATAAAGTGTTATAACCTTACCATAATGGAAAAAATAGGAATTTTAATAAGAGTTAGTTCAAAAGTTCAAGAAACAGATGGAACGTCTTTGGATGTTCAGAAAAACTTAGGAATTAAAATATCTAAGAATTTAGGATTCAAACCAGTGTTGTTTGATGAGGGGTCCCAGAGTTCTTACAATGTGGAAATCAACGAAAGATTAAAGTTGGTTGAATTATTGGAAGAAATACAAAAAAAGAGTGGAGGAATTAGAAAGGTTTGGGTTTGGAATACCGATAGATTGGGTAGGTACTCAAAAAGTTGGTACACAATTCTTAAAGTTTTTTTAGATTATTCTGTTGAATTGTATGTAGGTGAATCTTCCAAACCCTATGATTTCAATAACCCTAATGACAAACTCTCAATAGGAATTCTTTCATTAGTGTCTCAGTATGATAATGAGTTAAGAAGATTAAGAAGTGTAATGGGGAAACGTAACTCTCTAAGAAGTGGGAATACCTTTGTTGGTGGAACTGTTCCTTTTGGATACTCTTTAAAAGGTAAAATGTTGGTTTCTAATAATGGTGAATCAAAGGTTGTGAAAAGAATGTATGAAATGTACAGAGATGGGAAATCTACAACTGAAATCAAATTATTCTTAGATACAAAAACGGAGTATGAACCTAAAAGGAGTAAGGATGGTTGGAATCTAGGAACAATTCAAAAGATGTTAGGTAACTCTCTTTACAAAGGAATACAAACTTGGGAATGGAAAGAAAAAATAGGAGGAGAATATAAAGTTGTTGAAACAATTGAAGTAAAAACACCAAAAATTATTACCACCAAACTATGGAATGAAGTTCAACTAAAACTCCAACAAAACCACAAACATAAAAATTATGAATCATCTCACAACTCTTTATTAAAGGGGTTACTTTATTGTAAAAGTTGTGGTGTTAATATTAGTAGTTCAGAAAGAAAACCTTATCCATTATATAGTTGTAGAAGTGTTGAATATAAGTGGAAGAATCCTTCTAAGTGGGGTGAGAAACATCATAATTGTACATTGAAACGAAGTTTAAGAATTAAAGAAACTGACCTTAAAGTTTTGAATCATATCATCTCAATTATTAAAGAATCAAAAAAGGTAAGAGAGGAGTTTAAGATTAAGAACCTGAGTTCTAAGTTCAATGAAGTTGAAAATATTAAGAAAGAACTTAATCGTAGAAATAAAGAACTCAATAACAAAAAAAAGTACTTAAAAACATTAGAAGATGAAGTTGTTGACTTAGAATTTAAAATTATAACTAAACAAATTCAAAAATCTAAAGGAGAAAAGATATCTAACAAGATTTCTGATTTAATTAAAAAAGTTGAAAATGAAATAAAAGTTCATGAAAGAGAAATATCTGTGTTTTCAAATTCTAACCAATGGATAGATTGGTTAAATCAAATGTATTTAGAAATTGATACTGTTGAGAATATGAGTTTGGAAAAACAACAAATTTTCTTAAAACAATACATTGACAAAATATTAGTTGATTATAATTCAAAAACACAATCTCATCAGTTCATATTTGAATTTAAATATCCAATTGTTGAAGATGAAGTTATAATAGAAGGACGAAAAAATGGTAAACGAGTTTATCAAATAAAGGAAGGTACAAAAACCTCATCTTTTAAATTACCGATACAAAACAATACTAATCGATTATCTAAGAATGATAGAACAAAATTAGATAAGATGATTACTAAACTTAGGGTTGAGAATTCTTTGTCATTATCCAAAGTTTCTGAGGAACTAAACAAGAAGGGATTTCGAACAGTAACAAATAAAAACTGGGATAAATCCAAACTATCATCTTACATTAAACACATGAAGGTTGACGTGGGAAAGTAATGTGGAGTAAGGATGGACAACACACAAGAAAACTTTATTACGGTAGAGTAGCAAGTATTATTTTTAATATAAAGAAAAATCCAGATTTAAGCTGGATTTCTTTTTTTATGTTTTAACCTCAAATGTTATTGGTATACTTTAATTAATGCCTAGATCATTTACTTTTTATTTTAATCTTTATTATGATGAAGATTATACCTTATCATGAACTTTTGTATGGTTTTTATTATTCCATAATGTAAGTATGTCTGTGGCTACACTAGCACCACTTCCTGCTGCAATGGCAAACTGGCTTCTCCAACCAGCAATTGTACCGCAACAATATAAACCCTCTTTTATAAGGTGATCATTGTTTTTGAGTTGAATTCTGTCTTTTGCAGGGTTGGCTCTTTGATGAGGTTCTATAAAGTCATTTAAACCTTTAATTGTAAGAGGTTTAGAATAGTTTAAAGCAATAATTACGATCTTGCTAATATAAGTATTGTTATTGGTTGTTACTTGATATCCATTATCTTCATTTTCTACAGATAAAACTTTTTCATTGTTTATTTGTTGAACATGAGGATATAAAAAAGAGAGTTGTTTTTTACCTTCTACTAAAATATCTTTCCCTAAAGTTTTAGGAGATAAACCTAATACATTATTAAATAAAGCGTCTTGTAAATGAGAAGCTTTTTGATGAGTGATAATACCTATATTTTTATTTTCTGCAAAAGGTTTATTTTTTGCAGAACCTAATACTAAAGCGCATTGCATCCCAGATACACCTCCGCCAATAATAAGAGCGTCAAAATTCATTTTATATAAAAAGCATTTTAATGTTTGCTGCAAATAATTTTACAGAAATAGCTAATAATATTACACCAAATACTTTACGTATTATTTGAATTCCTGTTGGTCCAATTAGCTTTTCGATTTTAGAGGATGTTTTTAAAACGATGTATAAAACAATCATATTTAAAAAAACAGCAACAATAATATTCTGTATTTCAAATTCTGCTCTTAAAGAGAGTAATGTTGTTAAGCTTCCTGGACCAGCAATTAGGGGAAAGGCTAAAGGGAAAACAGTGGCGGTAACAGCAGAAGAACTTTCTTCTTCTTTATATAACGTAATGCCTAAAATCATTTCTAAAGCAATAAAAAATAAAATTAATGCTCCAGCAACCGCAAAAGAATGTACATCGATACCAATAAATTGGAGTAAACTTTGTCCTACAAAAAGGAAAAGAATCATAATAAAACATGCAATAACTGATGCTTTTTCAGATTGAATATGTCCAGATTTTCTCCGTAAATCTATAATTATTGGAATATTTCCGATTATATCTATTACTGCAAAAAGAACCATAAAGGCAGTAATTATTTCTTTTAAATTAAAGTTCATGATTAATGATTGAGTTTTTATAAAATTAAAAAACTTAGTTTATATAAACGTAAATTTATAGAAAAAAATAATACTATTTTTGCATCATGTTTCAATTAGGAAAAACAATAGTTTCAGAAGATATTATAGAAAAAGATTTTGTGTGTAATCTTTCTGCTTGCGGTGGTGCTTGTTGTGTAGATGGTGAGGCTGGTGCTCCGTTAGATGATGAGGAAACTAAAATTTTAGAGAAAATTTATCCAAAAGTAAAACCTTTTTTAAGAAAAGAAGGGATTGACGTTATTGAAAAAGAAGGAACCTGGGTGAAAAGTGAATGGGGTGAATTAGAAACTCCTTTAATTAATGGGTCTGATTGTGCTTATGTAATTTTTGATAAAAAAAACACAGCACTTTGTGGTATTGAGGAAGCGTATAATTCAGGTGAAATAGATTGGAAAAAACCTGTTTCTTGTCATTTATATCCTATTAGAATTAAAGAATATAGCGAGTTTGCTGCCGTAAATTACCATAAATGGGAAATTTGTGATGATGCTTGTTCTTTTGGGAAAGAATTGCAAGTGCCAGTATATAAGTTCGTGAAACAAGCTTTGGTAAGAAAGTTTGGTCAAGACTGGTATGATGAGCTAGAAGAAGTAGCTAGAAAGCACAAAAAATAGAGTAGTTTTAATAAAAACTACTTTATTTAAAGCATTATTTTTTCATTCTTTTGGTTTCTTCAATTTATATAATTTTAGTTTTTACTATTTCTATCTAATTGGCTAAACTAATTTCTCGTTTAGGATAAATATAAAGAAGATAATTCTACTACATAATTCATTATTTACCTCTAATTGCTATTAAAAAAATATTAATTTAGAACTCAGTCATTTGGTAAGTTTTTTTTTAAATGATATGTTATTTATTATTTTTGTACTGTGAAAATAAATCAATATTTAGACGCTACTTACTTAAAAACAGCAAGTCAAGCAAATTTTTCAGAAGAAGAGAATCGACAAAAGGTTATTACTTTAATTAGAGAAGCCATTTTGTATGATTATAAGTTAATAATGATTCGGGCTAATTACATTCCTTTAGTAAAGAAAATGCTTCAAGAAGCGGGTAAAGAAAATCTTATAGGCACAGTTATTGGTTTTCATGAAGGAACTTATACTATTGAAGAAAAACTAGAGGAAGCTCAGAAAGCGATTAGTATGGGTGCAGATGAGTTGGATTTTGTGTTAAATTACAAAGCGTTTAAAAAAGGAGAAATAGATTTAGTTAAAAAAGAAATAACAAAAGGAACAGAACTTGCTTTAGCTAATAGCAAAGTAGTAAAATGGATAATTGAAGTTGCTGCGCTAACAAGAAAAGAAATAATTGTAATTTCGCAGTTAATTAAAGATATTGTTTTAAACGATTTTGGTGAGGAAAATTTAGATAAAGTTTTTGTAAAATCATCAACTGGTTTTTACAAGACAGAAAACAATTTACCAAATGGTGCTACATTTGAAACGATGAAGTTAATTGTAGAAAATGCAAAACCTCTAAAAATAAAAGCAGCAGGAGGTGTGAGAGATTATCAAACAGCTGTAAAAATGGTTAAGTTGGGGGTAGATAGAATTGGCACATCATCTTCCAAAGAGATTGTTAGAAAAGAAATAAACTTAAAATCAGATTACTAATTTTGGCACATTATTTTGCACATAAAACGGCTGTAATAGATATTGATTGCAGTATTGGGAAAGACACCAAAATTTGGCATTTTAGTCATATTATGTCTAAATGTATTATTGGTGAACAGTGCAATATTGGTCAGAATGTTGTTGTGTCTCCAGAAGTAATATTAGGTAAAAATGTTAAAGTACAAAATAACGTTTCTATTTATACTGGTGTCACCTGTGAAGATGATGTTTTTTTGGGGCCTTCTATGGTTTTTACAAATGTTATAAACCCAAGAAGTGCTATTAAAAGAAAAAATGAATACTTAAAAACAATTGTTAAAAAAGGCGCAAGTATAGGTGCAAATGCAACTATTGTTTGTGGAAATACTATTGGAGAATTTGCTTTTATTGGAGCAGGAGCTGTTGTCACTAAAGAAGTTTTACCATTTGCACTTGTAGTTGGTAATCCATCAAAACAAATTGGCTGGGTAAGTGAATGTGGCCATACTTTAGAGTTCAATGAAAACGGAATTGCAGTTTGTAAGGAGAGTAATCAAGAATATCAATTAAAAAACAACACTGTTGCAAAGTTATAAAATGATAAAAAAATACGTATTTCTAATTTTATTCTTTTCCTCTATATGTTTTGCCCAAGAAGAGAGATATCCAGTTTTTGACGTTTGCAAAGGGGCTGAAATTGAAGTTTTAAAAGAGTGTTTTTACACCACAGCCAGAAAATATTTTTTTGCAGAATTTACAACTCCCACAATTGTAGAAAATGAAAAATTTAATGGAATAGTTAACACTATTTTTTCTGTTTCCTCAGAGGGCAACTTTAAATTGATCTACGTCAATACTCCTTATGAAGAAATTAGAGAAGAAGTAAAACGAGTTTTTAAAGTTTTTCCGAAAATCACTCCTGCTTTTTACAATAATCACTCAATAGAAATGAAGTTTGAGCTTCCTATTAACTTTCCTGTATTAAAAAATCTTGATAGTTCTAAAGCAAAACCTTCTATAGAAATTAAAAAAGAGAGTTTATTAGAGGTGGTGGCAAAAACTAGAATTGCAGATTCTACTTTTCTAGAACACAGCAGTAAATTAAATGTTCCATTTAATCATAGAAATTATGTAGATTATGAGTTTGCTCTCCATAAAGCAAAAGGGACACACACAGCATCAAAACCATATACCTATAATGAAGTAAACAACTATTATAACTTAACAGAAGAGAAAAAAAAGTTTTTAAAACCTAATAAAAAAACTTGGTTAGGAAATAAAGTTTGGAACGAACACTTATTACAGGTTAAAAAAGAAGATTATTGGTTTACTGTAGACTTTTTGTTTGATTTTCAGTTAGGTAAAGATAATTCAGATTTAGCATACACATATAATAACTCTAGAATTTTAAATGTTAATGGAGAAATTGGGAATAATTTTTCATTTTCTACAACTTATTTCGAGAGTCAAGGAAGGTTTTCAGAGTATATAAATAGCTACATTACAAACCCAGCATTAAGTTTTAAACCTAAAAACTCTGAAGGTTTAGTTCCTGGAAGAGGAAAAACGAAAGGATTTAAAACAGATTCTCATGATTACCCTGTTGCAGAGGCTTATTTAGCATACACACCAAATAAACACATGCAGTTTCAATTTGGGAATGGTAAAAATTTTATTGGAGATGGATATAGATCTTTTATTTTATCAGATGTTTCCTCTCCATCTACTTATTTAAAAATGAAAGTTGATTTATGGAAATTTCAATACACTAATATTTGGATGTGGAATACAGAGCCGTCTATTAGTTCTATTTCTGATCCAAACGAGCATGCAAGAAAATATGTAGCAGCCCATTATCTTAGTGTTAATATTACAGATAAACTAAATTTAGGCTTTTTTGAAACAGCAATTTCTGCAGGAGAAAATGGTATAGATGCAGGTTTTTTAAATCCCATAATTTTTTATAGATCTTTAGAGTTTAACAGAGGCGAAGATGCTGGTAATGCAATAATCGGTTTAACAGGAAAATATAAACTGAGTAATAATATCTCTCTATATTCTCAATTAATCATTGATGAATTTTCTTTCGGAAACTTTGCGGATATGAGTGATTGGAAACATAAGTTTGCTTACCAAATGGGCGCAAAATATTTTGACGCTTTTAAAGTGAAAAACTTATTTTTACAGTTAGAATATAATCGTGCACGACCTTATACTTTTGCACATAAATCGCCAATTTTGAATTATGGTAACTATAGCCAACCACTTGGGCATCTATGGGGAGCTAATTTTTGGGAAGCAATAGTAATTGCGAGATATAAAAAAGACAGATGGAGTGGTAGCGCCAAAATTATTTTAGGTAAAAAGGGTTTTGATTTAGATGGGCAAATCATAAGTTATGGAGGTGATATTTATCAATCTTATGAAAATCGGTCTGGTGATGATGGTATTGAGGTTGCTCAAGGCAATACCGCGAACATATTTATTGCTGACGTGCAAGCTAACTATTTAATAAACCCCTCAAATAATACAAATTTCTTTGCAAGTTTGTCTCTTAGAAATTTTTCACCAAATACAACTATATCTAGTTCTCCCTCTAACAGAAATGTTTGGTTTAGTTTGGGAATAAAAGCAGATTTATTTAATTGGTATTTCGATTTTTAAATAACACAATTTTTATTACCTAATAACAAATAATATTATATATATTCGCCGTGTGATTTTTTATTAAATCACACTTTTTCTTTTTCATAGCAATTTTCCCACTCAATTTATTGAGTGGGTTTTTTTATATTAAGGGTAAAAGCTGGCTAAAAACATTGTAAAGTCATAATTATCAAATATCTTTGCTATCTATATCTTAGAATGGAGACAACAGTAATTACAAACAATAAAATTTCTATGCAAGCTATTATTTCTGACTTTAAACAACTCACAAAAGTTGGATTGTCTTTAAGTGTCGTGTTTTCTTCTGTAGCAGGGTATTTATTAGCCATAGATGTTGTTAACTATTTTATGCTTTTTCTTTTGGCTATTGGGGGCTTTTTTATGGTTGGTGCTTCAAATGCATTCAATCAAATTATAGAAAAAGATA
>ERZ1048068.2400-NODE-2400-length-13255-cov-13.686439_pt1 | contig 13255 bp, 9 predicted proteins | sample MGYA00383098_ERZ1048068 | MGnify/ENA primary metagenome ERZ1048068 (study PRJEB29581, sample SAMEA5548368) | metagenome | biome: marine; feature: coastal; material: water | depth 1 m | study: Short-term variability in the microbial, nano- and picoplankton... | reverse complement strand
TTATGGCCTCAGCGGGTGGCTGATTGCACAAGAGCGCACCCGCGCTGTGCTGATGATTCAGCTTTTCATGAATGTGACAAATATCATTTTGGATTTCTGGTTCGTACTCGGATTGGGCTTTGGGGTCGAAGGGGTGGCCGTGGCGACTTTGATTGCCGAATGGGGCGGGCTGGTATTGGGTCTCTACCTCTGCCGACAGGTCTTTCGCGGTTTGGCGCTGTCTTTGTGGCAGCAGATCGTTAACCGGCGGCGTGTGATCTATATGATGCAGGTGAATGGCGATATTCTAATCCGCTCAGTGCTCCTGCAAGCGGGCTTCGTTAGCTTTTTATTCTTTGGGGCCGAACTCGGGGATGTGACCTTGGCGGCCAACCAAGTCTTGCTGCAATTTGTCTATCTGGCCTCCTATGCCATGGATGGCTTTGTCTTTGCGGCAGAGTCTTTGGTGGGCCAAGCTATGGGTGTCAAGGCTGTAGCGCAATTGCGGCGGGGCGCATCGGTGACGGCGGTTTGGGCTTTTGGCTCGGCCATTGTCATGGCCGCTGGATTTTGGATCGCCGGGCCCTTTGTGATTGATGTGATGGCCAAAGATCCCGCTGTGCAGCAGGCGGCACGTTTGTATCTGCCGCATATGGCGCTCGCGCCCCTTTTGGGCGCTTTGGCCTGGATGCTTGATGGGGTTTTTATCGGCGCCACCCGCACAAAGGACATGCGCAACATGATGATCCTGTCGTTTTTAGGTTACTGCGGTCTTGTGCTCTTGCTCCTGCCGAGTTTCGGCAACCACGGGCTTTGGATGGCGATGAATGGATTTTTCATTCTGCGCGGTGTCAGTTTGGCGCTTCGCTATCCCGCGCTGGAACGGGTTGCCGCCGCGCCTTAATCATGAGCCGGCCTTTGGCTTTAGAGCCAGTCTTGCGTGGTGGTGCCAATGGCTTGATCGAGCCGTTCATGGCCGTCCTGGGCCAAAAGCTGATCCAGGCCATTTGCAATGCGCGGCACCAAGGATAGACCCTGGTAGACCATGGCCGAATAGATTTGCACGGCGCAGGCCCCGGCCGTGATTTTCGCATAGGCGTCCTGTGCAGATCCAATACCACCCACGCCCACCAGATCGATCTCGCCCTGTGTGGCCTGGCGCATTTTGGCCAGAATGCGAGTGGATTTTTCAAACAAAGGTCGCCCCGACAGGCCGCCTGTTTCTTGGCGCTGCGCAGAGGCAAGCCCGTCCCGGTCCAGAGTGGTATTGGTGCAGATAATCGCCGCAAGCCCGGCTGCGCGCGCCAGATCGGCGATATCCTGGATTTCTGCATCCGTCAGATCAGGTGCGATTTTCAGGAAGATAGGCAGGGGGTTGGTCAGATTTGCATTGGCTGCGTTCACTCGGCCCAACAGATCTTCTAGGGCCGCTTTTCCCTGAAGATCGCGGAGCTTTTCGGTATTGGGTGAAGAGATGTTCACCGTTGCGAAATCAATATGGGCTGCCGCCTGTGTGAGTACCTGGCCAAAATCATCGGCTCGGTCTGCGCTGTCTTTGTTGGCACCAAGATTCAAACCGCGTGGTATGGCCGTTGGGTTTTGCGCGAGACGGGCGGCGATTTCGGCGATGCCTTGGTTGTTGAAGCCAAAGCGGTTGATGACCGCCTGGTCTTTGGTCAGACGAAACAGCCGTGGCTTGGGATTGCCGGGCTGTGGCCTCGGGGTTGCCGCGCCCACTTCCAAAAACCCAAATCCCGCCTTGGCCATTGGCGCCAGCGCCTCGGCGTTTTTGTCATAGCCCGCGGCCAAACCAACTGGGTTGTGCAGGGCAATGCCGCCCATAGAGGTTTCAAGGCGCGCCCGTTGAACCGGGCCGCCGTGCAGCGGGGCCAGTCCCAGCTTTAGCGCTTGAATTGACAATCCATGTGCACGCTCTGGATCCAACTGGTGCAGAAGCTTCAGGCCCAATTTTTCCCGCAGGCTCATGTTAGGCCTTCAGGGAATTTGTGGCGTCCATCGACCAGCGGCAGGGGCTGGCACCAAAGAACATCTGATAATTTGAGTGTGGCATAGAGGTGAGGAAATTCAGCGCCGCCGCGCGAGACTTCCCATTTTATCGCAGGGCCCAGAGCGTCAGTTTCGACCGCTGCCAGAAAGAGATTTTCCGCATTGGCAAAATGTTTGTCGGCAGTGTCTTGGGCCTGCTGGGCTGTGGAGAAATGGATATAGCCGTCTGCGATATCGATGGGAGCCCCAAGGGTCTCGCCCTGTGTCTGCAGGGCCTGCCATTCATCGGCACGGAATATTTTGTAAATCATCATCCCCCACCTGTGCCGTGTCACGGGAAAATCGTCAACCGTCCTTTCGGGGCAGGGGCTTTTCCAGCAGTTGGAATTGACTCGACTCAGCAGATGTGGGCCGATGGCTCATCGATTAACTCAGGGGGATGACAATGATGAAAACATTGCTGGCCAGCGCAGCTGCTGTCGCCTTAAGTGCCGGGATGGCTGTCGCCGATTATAAGATAACAATTTTACACACCAATGACTTCCATGCACGTTTTGAGCCGGTGTCAAAATATGACAGCGGCTGCGGTGAGGAAGATAATGCAGAAGGCAAGTGCTTTGGCGGTTCGGCCCGATTGGTCACGGCCATTAACGAAGCGCGCGCCAGATCCGACAACTCGATTTTGGTGGATGGTGGGGACCAATTCCAAGGCACTTTGTTTTATACCTACTATAAGGGGAAACTGGCCGCCGAGATGATGAACAAAATGGGCTATACGGCAATGACCGTTGGCAACCATGAGTTTGACGATGGGCCAGAAGTGCTGCGCGGCTTTGTCGATGCGGTGAATTTCCCGATCCTAATGTCCAATGCCGATATCAGTGGCGAGGCGCTGCTGCGCGATGTGATCCAGAAGTCAGTGGTCATTGAGCAGGCTGGTGAGAAAATTGGTTTGATCGGGCTCACGCCTGAGGATACCGACGAGCTGGCAAGCCCCGGCCCGAATGTGATCTTCTCCGATCCGTCAGAAGCGGTGCAGGGCGAGGTGGATCGTCTGACGGCGATGGGCGTCAATAAGATCATTGTGCTGTCGCATTCCGGCTATCTGGTCGATCAGCGGGTCGCGGCCAATACCACGGGCGTCGATGTGATCGTCGGCGGGCATTCCAACACATTGCTGTCCAACACAAATGACCGTGCTGATGGGGCTTATCCAACAATGGTTGGGGATACGGCGATTGTGCAAGCCTATGCCTACGGCAAGTTTTTAGGTGAATTGAATGTCACCTTTGATGATGCCGGCCGCATCCTTGAGGCCATTGGTGAGCCGCTGATCATGGATGGATCTGTGGATGAAGATGGGGCCACAAAGGACCGCATTGCCGAGGCGGCCGAGCCGTTGGAGGCGATCCGCAATCAAGTCGTGGCGATGTCTGCGGCCGCGATTGAAGGCGACCGCTCAGTCTGCCGCGTGCAAGAATGTGAGATGGGCAACCTGGTGGCGGATGCGATGCTTGCGCGCGTGGCCGATCAGGGCGTGCAAATTGCCATTGCCAATTCAGGCGGTCTGCGCGCCAGCATTGATGCTGGAGAGGTGACCATGGGCGAAGTTCTCACCGTGCTGCCGTTTCAAAACACTTTGGCAACGTTCCAGATTTCTGGGCAGGGGGTGATTGACGCGCTTGAAAACTCTGTCAGCCAAGTCGAGGAGGTCGCGGGCCGTTTTGCGCAGGTGGCCGGTCTGAAATACACTTGGGACCCAAAGGTTGCACCCAATGAGGGGCGTATCGTTGAGGTACTTGTCGCGCAAGATGGCGGCTATGTGCCGATTGATCCTGCGGCGCTCTACTCTGTTGTGACGAATAACTATGTGCGCAATGGCGGAGACGGGTACAAAATGTTTCGGGACGGGTTGAATGCCTATGATTACGGGCCGGGTCTCGAAGTGGTTTTGGCCGAATATATGGCCGAGCAGGGCAGCTATGCGCCCTATCTTGATGGCCGTATTTCGGTGAAATAACAAAATGCGGGGCCGCTGGGCCCCGCATGTCCCGCCCTTTGGGCGTTAGACTTGAAAATACTTGTGGCCGGTTATGGCCAGCATGAAATCAAGGCGACGGTTTCTTGCGCAAGATTAGCGAGATCCACAGGCTCCAGCTTAACCGTCTCCGTTTCGGTACTGGCGGCTGCATTGGCCGCGATCAATGTCTCAGAAATCAAGGGCCAATTGGCCATAAACTGCACGTTTGCAGGCAGTTGGCGAGATCCCTGCGGCGGTGGCGGCAACAGTATTCCAATCACAGATCCATAGTGATCATAAATCGGCCCACCGATATCGCCCGGCAGGCTGTCGATCTCCAATCGGGAAACACCGGCACGGCCTGTGAGGTCGGTCAGCGCTTGCAATTGGCCCATGGTGATGGAGGGCGCGCCGAGTTTGCCACCATAGGAATAACCGCCCAGAGCAACATATTGCGGCGCATAGGGGCGCCGGGTTTCAAATTGGCCAATCGAGGGGGCCGCCGCGTCCTGTGTGGGAACCAAGACCGCAAGTTCCGCGTTTTGAGCCGCGATGCTGAGCGGGAGGCCATCTTGCAGTTGTAATTTTCCGCATTCCGAGAAGTCTTGAGCCGCTGTGAGAACATGGCCCTCGCGGCTGATGAAGACGCCCGATTGCGAGAAGCTTGGCTGGCGAATGGTCAAGCCTCCCAGAGACTCTTGCGGTGTGAGACCAGCGCTAAGAATGGGCGCCTCGCCCAGCGTCCCGGAAAGAGATGTAAAGCTTGTGAAGATTTCCTCTTCCACCCGCGCGCGGCGGGCCGTGTCCCCGCGCGGCCACACGAAAATCAGGCCTTTGATGTCACCGCCTTGCAATGTGGCAAAGCCGGTGGTGTGGAGCCGGTCGTCATAGGCTTCGATCGTGAAGCTGGATTTCGCCAGATTGCGCGGGCCGGTTTCGGGCAGGATGCTCAAGGTTTGCATCACCTCATAGAGGGCTGCAAGCCGGTCTCTATCGCCGCGTTGACTGATGAGGATCACCTGCGCCAAGCCTGTGTCTTTGGCGGCATAGGTGGCAAAGGGCGGATCGTAGGAGGCCGGGGCCAAAAGGGCGCTGGGCAGGCGCAGCGCGATTCCAGCCTGCGCATCAACCACGTCTTCAAATCCTAAACCGGCCAGTAAAAACTGATAATCTGCGATAAGCTCAGCTCTTTGTGCGGCGGTTAGAACACCGGTTGCGTTATAGCCATTGGCATATTGCCAGCTCTTCATAGCAGCGCGTGTGCCCGAACCATAAAGCCCATCAATGGCACTTTCATAAAACCCTGCCCAAGCGAGTGCCCGCTGCAGGTATTTCTTCTCGGCCTCTGTCATAGCACTTTCCGAGGCTCTGGCTTGCTCCAGCTGCTCGGCCGGGCTGATTGGCTGTTCTGCTGCGGGCTCTTCGGTGGGCGGCGCGGTCTGGGGTGCCGTGTTTGCGGCCCTATCAGTGTCGGCGGCGGGTTGAGCCGCCACAGCCGGCGGATAGAAGCGCGCGCCAAAGGACGCGCCGGTTGTGGTGAAGCTGGTGCGGGGGATCACCCCTTCGGCGCGGAATTTTTGTAAAGCGGCATCGGCCTGTTCTGGATCATATGGGCCGATGGCCACGCCGAACCAGCCTCCATTAATTTCAAATCCGTTTACGTTGTCCAAGTCGCGGGCATAGATCTCAATACTGTCCAAACTGGCTTCGAGATTCAGTCGGGTCTCAAGCTGAATCCAAACCTGCCGGGGCAGAGTGGATTGCGCCAAAGCGGCCTGTGCCCAGGTCAACATCAAAGCCGTGAGGCTGTAGAGAAGCGATGATCTCATCTTTGAACCTTTTGAAAATGTGCCCTGTTATTTGTGGGATTGGCGCGTAAATCAAGCCGGTGCAGGAAAGTTTTGGCATTTGCGCTGATTTGGCATCGGTGGCTTGATTGACGCTGGCCCGTGCAGCGCCTATTCAGGCGCCAGATCAGCGGCCGAGGAACACATGAGCACTCCAAAATCATTCCAAGAGATAATTTTGCGCCTTCAAACCTATTGGGCCGCGCAGGGCTGCGCTATATTGCAACCCTATGACATGGAGGTGGGCGCTGGGACGTTTCACCCCGCCACCACGCTGCGGGCTTTGGGCTCCAAGCCATGGGCGGCTGCCTATGTGCAGCCATCGCGCCGTCCAACCGATGGGCGTTATGGGGAAAATCCAAACCGCTTGCAGCATTATTACCAATATCAAGTGCTCATCAAACCCAGCCCGCCGAATTTGCAAGAGCTCTATTTGGGCAGCCTCAAAGCCATTGGCATCGATATGGCCCTGCATGACATCCGCTTTGTAGAGGATGATTGGGAAAGCCCGACCTTGGGGGCTTGGGGCTTGGGCTGGGAAGTGTGGTGTGACGGTATGGAAGTGTCGCAGTTCACTTATTTCCAGCAGGTCGGAGGTCATGATTGTCACCCGATTTCTGGGGAGCTGACCTATGGTCTGGAGCGTTTGGCAATGTATGTGTTGGGTGTGGATCATGTGATGGACATGCCCTTTAATGACCCTTCCGCCCCTATCGCTTTGACCTATGGCGACATTTTCCGCCAAACCGAGGAAGAATACGCCCGTTGGAACTTTGATGTGGCCAATACAGAGGTCTTGCTGCGCCAGTTTGAAGAGGCTGAGGCAGAATGCGAGACTATTTTGGCGCAAGAGGCGATTGACCCCAAAACCGGCAAGCGGATCATCATGGCTCATCCGGCCTATGATCAATGTATCAAAGCCAGCCATATGTTTAACCTTCTGGATGCGCGCGGCGTCATCTCCGTCACCGAACGACAGGCCTACATCGGCCGGGTTCGGAGTTTGGCGACCAAATGCGCCAATGCCTTCGTGCAGACTTCAGCAGCGGGAGCGGCCTGATGGCTGTCAGTGGAAAAGTGATCAGCGGCGGAATTTTAGGAATAACAGCAGCCTTCGGGATTGGCGTCTATTATGCGCAGGTCTATGGCTATTATGAAACCTTCTCGCAGGGGGAGGTGGCCTTGACCTCAATCGTCAGTGGCGCGCCAACACGCATTCCGGTGACGGAGTTTCAGGGCATTGACGCAGACAGCAGCCCAATCCGCTATCGTGCCTGTTTCAAAACACCTTTGAGCACGGCCATGCTCACCGAAACATTCACCACGCTGGAGCGTTCGGAGCCGCGCAACGCGCCGGAGTGGTTTGGATGTTTCGACGCGGCCCAAATCGCCGCTGACATCGACGCCGGCATTGCAACCGCCTATTTGGGGGCCGCGAATTTCGAGTTTGGGATCGACCGGATTGTGGCAATTTACGATGACGGGCGCGGCTTTGTTTGGCATCAAATCAACGATTGTGGCGACAAACTTTATGACGGCTCACAGGCCTCTGACGATTGTCCGGAAAGGGATCAATAATGGCGGATCTTCTCATTGAACTCTTTTCGGAAGAAATACCCGCAGGTTTGCAAGCCCCTGCGGCTCAGAACCTCAAGAAACTGTTGACCAATGGGATGGTTGAGGCGGGCTTGACCTATGCCAATGCGTCAGCTTTTCACACAGCGCGACGCCTCACCTTGGTTGTGGAAGGTTTGCTCGACGCCAGCCCCACGGTGCAAGAAGAGCGTAAGGGTCCGAAAGTTGGCGCGCCAGAGCAGGCGATTGATGGATTTTTGCGCGGTGCGGGTTTGTCTATGGATGACCTTGAAGTGCGCGATGACAAAAAAGGTCAGGTCTATTTTGCCAAGATCACCAAGCCCGGGCGCCCCGCGGCTGAGATTGTGGCAGAGGTGTTAGAAGCGACTATTCGCAATTTCCCTTGGCCAAAATCGATGCGCTGGGGGTCTGGGAGTCTGCGCTGGGTGCGGCCTTTGCAATCGATCCTTTGTGTCTTGTCCAATGAGGCCGAGGTCTCGGTTGTCCCTCTTGACGTGGACGGCATTAAAGCTGGCAACCAGACCCGCGGTCACCGTTTCATGGCGCCAGATGCCTTTGCGGTGAGTGGTTTTGAGGATTACGAAACCAAGCTGAAGCGCGCCAAAGTGATCCTGCGGGCCGATGAGCGGCAAGCTGCGATTTGGCAGGAAGCCCAGACCCAAGCTTTTGCGCTGGGCCAGAGCGTGGTGGAAGACACCGGCTTGTTGGCTGAGGTGGCAGGACTCGTGGAATGGCCCGTTGTTCTGATGGGTCAAATTGATGAGGAATTTTTGGATCTGCCCCCAGAGGTTTTGAAAACCTCCATGAAGGAACATCAAAAATTCTTCTCGGTCTCAAACCCGAAAACAGGCCGCATTGAGCGCTTTGTCACCGTGGCCAATATCGAGGCGGCCGATCAGGGCGCCACGATATTGAAGGGCAATCAAAAGGTGCTGGCTGCGCGTCTTGCCGATGCGAAATTCTTTTGGGAGAACGATCTGCGCGAAGCAAAAGCGGGCATGGGAAACTGGCAGGCGGCTTTGGAAAACGTCACCTTTCACAACAAGCTGGGCAGTCAGGCCGCGCGAATCAAGCGTATTGCAGCATTGGCCCGTGACTTGGCGCCAGTGGTGGGCGCTGATCCGGATATGGCAGAGCAGGCCGCTTTGGTGGCGAAGGCCGATTTGAGCTCAGAAATGGTCTATGAATTTCCCGAATTGCAGGGGCTCATGGGGCGCTATTATGCCGAAAAAGCGGGCATGTCGGCTGACATTGCGGCGGCCTGCGAAGCGCATTACTCGCCACTTGGGCCTTCTGACGATGTGCCGACAGCGCCCGTTTCTGTTGCTGTGGCGCTGGCCGATAAGCTTGACATGTTGACCGGGTTTTGGGCGATTGATGAAAAGCCGACCGGCTCGAAAGACCCGTTTGCTCTGCGCCGCGCGGCCTTGGGGGTGATCCGCTTGACCTTGGACAATCACCTCACTTTGCCTTTAGCGGATCGCCTGGCCGCTGCCGATGCGGGTGCTGGAGCCGCGGATTTGCTCGGATTTTTCCAAGATCGTCTCAAAACCTACCTGCGTGACCGGGGCATTCGCCATGATGTGATTGATGCCTGCATCGCCATGCCGCAAAGTGACGATCTGGCACTTTTGGTCAAGCGGGCAGAGGCCCTGCAAGGGGCGCTGGGCACAGATGATGGCGAAAATTTGATCCAAGGTTTCAAACGCGCCAATAATATCTTGAGCCAAGCCGAAGAGAAGGATGGGGTTGAATATAGCTTTGGCGCCGATGTGAAATATGCGGAAAACGAGGCGGAGAAGGTGCTTTTCGCGGCGTTGGATTCGGCGGATAAGACGATTCAACCCGCCATGGCAACACAGGATTTTGCCGCCGCTATGGCAGCTATGGCCACATTGCGTGGTCCGATTGATGCGTTTTTCGAAGCGGTAAAGATCAATGCGGATAGTGCATTGGTCCGTCGCAATCGGCTGAACCTTTTGAGCCGGATTCGCACAACCTGCCTGTCGGTTGCTGATTTGACCAAAGTCGAAGGCTGACAAGTGCCTCTTGCACTACGCAGTCAAGGGCCTATGCTGCAGCAGAACATGAGGATGCCGCAGTGCAGAACGATCAAACTTTCGCCCCTGTTGTATTGGTTACCAATACAGCCCCAATGACCGCCGCCGCCTATGGCGGGCGGGCCAAATGCGCGCAGCGCCTGATCCGGCTGGATATGCCAGTTCCAACAACGATCGCCCTTTCCTTTAAGGCGGTGCATGATTTGGCACAGGGCCATGCTTTGGATCTTGGCTTGGTCCTGCCACATTTCGGCGCGGCGCCCTTGCTCTCCGTGCGGCCGTCTTCTGGCAGCCCTGATTGGGGTGGGCCGGGTGCGATTTTGAATATTGGCATGAATGATCGGAAATTCTCAGAGCTCTGCGAAAGCCACGGTGAAACGGCAGCGGCCACCCTCTATCTGCGGTTTATCAACGCCTATGCGACCCATGTGGCACGGCTGGATCCAGATGCTTTCGATGATCCTGAAACGCCGAATGCTGGCGATGTGATCAAGGCTTTGACCACCTATAGCGACGAGGCCGATGAACCCTTCCCGCAGGAGGTTGATGTGCAATTGGCCCATGTGCTGCGATCTATGGCCCGCGCATGGGAAGGCACCAGTGCGCGGCTGTTGCGCCAGGCTAAAGGCGCACCTGTGGATGCGGGGCTTGGGCTTGTGGTTCAGGCGATGGCCATTGGGGTTGGGCGCGGTGAATGTGGCTCGGGTGTGATACAATTTGCCTCGTCCGACACGGGCCTGCCCGAGATTCACGGGCGCTACCTGCGACAATCCCAGGGGCGGGAGGCTTTGGATCGTCAGGTTGGATCTCTATACCTGACCAAGGATCCGCGTGGCCCGTCCTTTGAAGAAACCTGCCCCGAGGCTTTTAAACAGCTTTTGGACTATTCGGTTTTGGCCCGCCAGCGCCTGCGTGAAGAGATGCAAATTGAATTCACGCTCGAAAGTGGCAAGCTGGCGATTTTGGATGCGGTGCGTATCGTGCGATCTTCAAGCGCAGCGGTGCATATTGCCGTGGACCTGGCCCGCGATGGGATCATCCCGCGCGAAGATGCCCTTATGCGGGTTGACCCAAAGGCTTTGTCTGAACTGTTGCACCGGCAAGTGGCGCCCAATGCACCGCGCACCGTATTGGCCAAGGGGATTGCCGCAAGCCCCGGGGCGGCGACCGGAAAGATCGTCTTTACAGCCTCCGACGCGCAAGCCAGTGCCGCGCGCGGCGAGGCGGCTGTTTTGGTGCGTCGTGAAACCGGTCCAGAAGATATTCGCGGCATGCACTCTGTGGTTGCGGTTCTCACCGAACGGGGCGGGGTCACAAGCCATGCCGCAGTGATCGGGCGTGGTCTTGGCTTACCCTGTGTGGTTGGCGCCTCGGACATGAGCATCGACGGGCAAAAGAAGACGGTCATTGGTCGCAACCAACAGATTTTGCGCGAAGGGGATGTCATCACTGTGGACGGCACCCATGGTGAGGTATTGGTGGGGCATGTGGAGACGGTGGAAGCCGGTCTCAACACCGCTGTCACAACCCTACTGGGCTGGGCAGATGAGTTGCGCGATATCGGGATCAGAGCCAATGCGGATACGCCGCGTGATGCGCAAACGGCCAAAAACTTTATGGCGGACGGCATTGGCCTGTGCCGCAGTGAGCATATGTTCTTTGAAGCGGACCGCTTAACTGTGATGCGGGAGATGATTTTTGCGGAAAACGAAGCGGACCGTGCCGCTTCTTTGGAACGACTCTTGCCCATGCAACGGGCCGATTTCACCGAATTGTTCCAAATAATGGAGGGGCGCCCGGTTTGCATTCGGTTGCTTGACCCGCCTTTGCACGAGTTTTTGCCTGCCGATCGTAGCGGGCTGCGCGATTTGGCCGAAGCTCTCAGCCTGCCGCTGTCGCGGGTGACCGAAAGGGTGGAGCAATTGTCGGAATATAACCCGATGCTTGGTCTGCGCGGGGTGCGGCTTGGGATCACGGTTCCCGAAATCTACGAGATGCAGGCGCGGGCGATATTTGAAGCGGCGATCGACAGTGGCGTTGATGCCTCACCAGAGATTATGATTCCATTGGTCTCGGCCTGTCGTGAGGTTGAATTGGTCAAAGCGCGCATTGATGCCGCCGCCGCCGCGGTGCGGGTCGAACGTGGACAAAGCTTTAGCTATTCTCTTGGGGTCATGGTCGAAACCCCGCGTGCGGCTTTGCGAGCCGGTGAAATTGCCGCCTATTCGCAGTTTTTGAGCTTTGGCACCAATGATTTGACACAGATGACCTATGGGTTGTCGCGCGATGATGCGGGGCGGTTTATGTCCTCTTATGTTCAGCAGGGGGTCTATGAAGAAGATCCGTTTCACCGCTTGGACAAAGAAGGTGTCGGCGAGTTGCTGACGCTTGGAGCCGAGCGTGGCCGAGCTGCGCGGCCTGAAGTGGTCCTGTCCATCTGTGGGGAGCATGGGGGCGATCCGGAGGCGATTGCCTTTATCCGGCAATGTGGGTTCACCTATGTGTCTTGCTCGCCGTTTCGTGTGCCCGTTGCCCGTCTGGCCGCTGCGCAATGTGCTATTGCAGATAAGATAAAGAACTGATTCAAAATCATTTATTAAATCGCTTTGCGCAAATTATGCGGTCGCTGGACGAAGCCCTCATATTTGAGTAAAGCATCCCGAATTGTTGGGAGTGGTATAAATGGGGTTTGGAGCGTTGCGCACCGCGGTCATGTCGATCTGTATTGGGCTGGCTTTGCAGGTTTTCGCCCTGCAGCCGGGCATGGCCAGTGATCGATCCGCTGCAGTTCCATCGGTGGAGTTAGAAGCCGCCCTGCGCCATGAAAATGCTATGGTGTCGGCAATGCCCTTGAGCCGCATCGCTGTGTTGACCTCCCCGCGCCCTGAAGAGCGTCCAAAGGGCTCTAGGGTGCGATATTCCGGCCGCTGGCTGCGCAGTCTGGCAAAGCCAACTGGCGGCAAGCAATGGGCTTGTTTGGCCGAAGCGATTTATTTCGAAGCGCGCGGGGAACCGGTCGAAGGGCAATTTGCGGTGGCGGAAGTGATTCTCAATCGCGTCGACAGCCCAAAGTTTCTAAACAGCATTTGCAAAGTGGTGCGCCAAGGCACGGGGCGCAAACATGCGTGCCAATTTAGTTATAATTGTGATGGCAAGTTGGAATATATCGCCAATGGGTCAGCCTATGATCAAGCCAAACGCGTTGCGCGGGTATCGATGGACCGCAAGACACGGCCTTTGACCAAAGGAGCCACCTTTTATCACGCCACTTTCGTTTCCCCGTCTTGGGCGCGGAGTTTTCAGCATGTGGCCACAATCGGGGTACACAAATTCTATAAACCCGTTAGACGCGTTGCTGAGAAATAATGTTTGCGCTACGCCCGACGGGGCAAGAGGACAAGGCAAGAGGCCAAAATGACCGATGATGATCTAAAACATGCTTTTGCTCATCCCACCGCCCGGTCAGAGGCGACAGCAGAGGCGCCTTGTGATAGAATTTTTGTACGCGACCATATTCTAACCGTTGAAATTGGAGCGTTCCAAGCTGAACGCGGCACCACGCAACGTATTCGGTTTGATGTGGTGGTGGAAGTGCAGCCCTTGAGCGATGAGATCGACGATGATGTGGATCGCATTCTGTCCTATGATCGGGTCACAGAAGCCATAGAAGCGGCCCTATCCGAAGAGCGCTTGAATTTGCTGGAAACTTTGGCGGAACGTGTTGCAGAGCGCATTTTGCTCGCGCC
>ERZ1048068.2399-NODE-2399-length-13258-cov-3.106415_pt1 | contig 13258 bp, 8 predicted proteins | sample MGYA00383098_ERZ1048068 | MGnify/ENA primary metagenome ERZ1048068 (study PRJEB29581, sample SAMEA5548368) | metagenome | biome: marine; feature: coastal; material: water | depth 1 m | study: Short-term variability in the microbial, nano- and picoplankton... | reverse complement strand
AACGTAAATCACCCCAATATCGAAGAGTTCATCACTGCTAAGAATGACAGTACAACACTAACTGGATTCAATATTTCAATCGGTGTAACTGATGATTTCATGGTTGCACTCCGTGATGGCACTAAGTTCCCCCTGACATTTGAAGGTCGTGTGTATAAGTACGTTGACCCTGTGATGCTCTGGGAAAAAGTGATGCGTTCAACCTACGATTGGGCTGAACCCGGAGTCGTTTTCTTAGACACAATGAACAAGATGAATAACCTTAATTATTGTGAACGTCTTGATGCCACAAATCCTTGTGCCGAACAGCCTCTACCAGCTAATGGTGCGTGTCTGTTAGGCTCTTTCAATCTAGTGAAATACGTTTCTGACGGTGCTTTTGATTATGGGTTGTTCACCCATGACATCACTCACGTTACCCGCGCTATGGATAACATTGTTGACCGGACGATCTACCCTCTTAAAGAGCAAGAGATCGAAGCTCACAACAAACGCCGTATGGGGTTAGGTATCACAGGATTAGCTAATGCGGCAGAGATGATGGGGTTCCCGTATGCGTCACCAAGTTTCATGGAGTTCACTAAGAAAGTCATGGAAACACTGCGTGACTACACATACTCCACCTCAAGTGATCTTGCCGTGGAAAAAGGCTCGTTCCCGCTCTACAAGGCAGAAGAATATCTCGCCAGCCCATTCGTGAAATCTTTGTCACCTTGGGTTCAAGAGAAGATCAAGAAGCAGGGTATTCGTAATTCGCATCTGACATCCATCGCTCCAACAGGAACGATCAGTCTCACAGCGGATAACGTATCCAGCGGTATCGAACCACCATTTGCTCTGTTCTATGACCGTACAATTCAGAACTTCACAGGAGCCACAACCGAAAGGGTTAATGATTATGCTTATGCCAACGGTGTGGCTGGACGGACTGCTAACGAAATATCGGCACAAGAACACCTCGCGGTTCTCGCTCTCGCTAGTAAATTCGTGGATAGCGCGGTCTCTAAAACTTGTAATGTCGGTGATGATGTCACTTATGAAGAGTTTAAGAAATTGTATTACGATGCTTGGGAAGCGGGTTGTAAGGGAATTACACGACGCTCTTCCGATCTAGGGAATTACGACTTTTAGGGCTTCAGGCAAGCGTTTCGGGATACTCAATGAAGCTGCAACTGACGATCCTATTGAGGAACCAAAGGCTGAAGCTTGCTTTATTGATCCTTCCACGGGACAAAAAAGTTGTGAGTAAAGGGTTGTATGAGAGGAATTACCTCTGATGGCAAACCGGAACTACGCAAAGGAGTATAGGGATTACCACGGTAAACCTGAACAAATTAAAAGGCGGGCTGGTAGAGTTATGGCCCGCCGTTTGATGATTAAGAAAAAAGGTAAAGCTGCTGTTGATGGGAAGGATGTGGATCACAAAGATCGCAACCCCCGTAATAACAGTACAAGTAACCTTAGAATTGAAAGTATCTCTAAGAATAGAGGTCGAAAATAAGTCTTGACGAAGACTAATACCGAACAATGACAACTGACTAAGGCTGGCACGTTCAAAACCAACGTATCAATCAATCCAAATGAAGAGGAATACCAGATATGGCTAACGCTGTACCTTCCCGTCTTGGTCTAAACACCCCTAATGGTGTAGCTGGATCGGACAATAATGAACTATTTCTAAAACTGTGGAGCGGTGAGGTTCTCACTACTTTCAACGCAAACACAGTGATGAAAGAGCGTACTCGTACCCGCAAAATCACAAATGGTAAATCATACCAGTTCCCTGCAATCGGCAAGATCGATGCAGAGTACCACACAGCGGGTTCTGAAATCACAGGTTCAAGTGTAGATCACTCAGAAATCGTCATCACAATCGATGACCTGTTGATCTCACACAGCTTCATCAGCAACATTGACGAAGCCAAGAACCACTACTCTGTTCGCAGTGAATACTCAAAGCAGATGGGTCAGGCACTGGCTCAAACATTTGACCGTAATGTACTGTCACTTGCCGCTGCTAATGTATTGACCCCACCAACAAAGACACTTGCTGATATGGATACGTCAGAAGCTGTGTCACTTGGTGGTGTAACCACATCAACGGCTCTTCTAGCCGCGTTCTACACAGCCGCTGAAAAGCTGGATGCTAAGAACGTAGCTTCTGAAGGCCGCTTTGCTATCGTACCACCAGCTATCTACTACAAACTCGTTCAGGATGATAAAATCCTTAACCGTGATTTTGTACAAGGTAACGGTGATTACTCAGATGGTAAGGTTCTGCGTGTTGCTGGTATCGAGATCGTCAAGTCCAACAACATGGCAATCGATCACACAGCCGCAAGCCGCGTACCTAATCTCGCAAAGTACGATGTAGATGCGTCAGATTTGAACGCTTTGATCCTGACACCACAGGCTATTGGCTGCGTCCAGTTGATGGATGTTGCTTCTGAGGCCGAATATGATATTCGCCGTCAAGGTACATTGATGGTCAGTAAAATGGCTGTCGGGCATGGTATCTTGCGCCCTGAGTGCATGATCGGCATCACTGCCACCTAATACCCCTAGGGAGAGCCTTTAATTAGGTTCTCCCTTTTTTCTTTTTAGGAGTTAGCCGTGCTACAGCAAACAACAGAACTTGAAGCAATCAATGTGATGCTGACGAATATCGGTGAAAGCCCTGTCACGACACTCAATGACCCTGATGTTGTTGATGCTGGCATAGCACGAACCATCCTAGCGTCAGTGAACCGTGAAGTTCAGTCTATGGGCTGGTGGTTCAACATTGATATTCAGAGGGAGTTTGTCCCTACATCATCCAACAGAATACAATTACCTCTAAACACTCTCCGTGTAGACACAACAGGATTGAGTGTTGAAAAGAACTACGTCCAACGTGGGCGGTTCCTCTATGACGTTGTGAAACACACGTTAAACATCACTGAGCCTGTGACCTTAGATATTGTTCAAGGTCTGGATTTTGATGAGTTACCAGAGGTAGCCCGTAGGTACATCACAGTTAGAGCCGCCCGTATATTTCAAGAACGGCTCCTAGGTACACCTACAGTATCATCGTTCAACATGAAGGACGAAGAGACAGCTATGGCAGCGTTGAAGTCAGAACATTCTGAAGCCGCTGACCACAATATTCTCCATGACAGTTATTCTACAAGTACCATTCTCCAACGTAATTATTTTACCATGAGGTAAGCTATGCCACTCGTTAGCAGTTCTCTACCGAACCTCATTAATGGGGTGTCACAACAACCAGCCCCCACACGGCTGCGCACCTCATGTGAGGCCGCAGAGAACGCTTATATGTCTGTGGTATCAGGTTTACAAAAGCGTCCCAACGCCACCTATATGTCCACTCTGGGTCTAGGGAACATCCCTACAGACACAGCGATCCATGTGATTAAAAAGTCTGGCAGTGATAAATATGTCATTGTAGCTGGGAATGGTACTGTACAAGTATTTGATCTTGAGACAGGCATCGGTGCCAACACTGATGGCTATCTCACAACAACCACCCCCGCAGCATCTTTCAGGTTCGTAACTATTGCGGATACAACATTCATATTGAACCGTGATATCACAGTCCAAGGTAATGATGTCGCTGAAAGTGGTGACAGACTTGACCCTTACAACAGGGTATCTGTCTTCATCAAGCGGGCGGTAGCGTCCACTACATACGCTGTTTACGTTAACAACAGCCTAGCAGCCACCACAGACACAAACGCTAATACTGAGGCATCTAACGCCCTTGAAGGAACCGCAGAGATCGCAGAAGAAATGCGGGCTGATTGCGCTGGACGGGGTTACAGTAATGTGGGTGTCGTAGGTTCAACACTGTATTTTGATATACCTGTTGGAGCTACTGTCACCGTTACTGACCAGTTTGGTGGCGCGGCTATGCGTGTGATCCAAGATAAAATCCAAGAGTTCTCTGACCTCCCCCCTTCAGAACGTGAAGGAAGACTTGTTCAAGTCATGGGTGATGCGGATGAATCAGGGGATGATTATTGGGTATACTTTGATGGTCAGGTGTGGATTGAAACACACGGGTGGGAATCTAAGTATGAACTTGATGACACCACGATGATGCACACTCTAATAGATGAAGGTACTGGCACTTTCGATTACGGAGTTCATAGCTACCTTGATCGCCTTGTGGGGGATGATGATAGTAATGCGCTCCCTAGTTTCATAGGTAACACGATAAACTCTATGTTCCTTTACAAAGGACGCATGGGTCTCCTGTCTGATGAAAACTTGATCATGTCAGAGACCAACAACTATGAGAATTATTTCAGAACAACAGTTACACAGTTACTAGACACAGAGCGTATTGATGTAGCGTCCACAACAGGACGGATTAACTACCTACAACACGCAGTGGCCTTTGGTGACAACCTTGTGTTGTTCTCTGATAAACAGCAATTCAAGGTGACCCAAGGTGACACGATTACACCACAGACTGTCGGTCTACAGCCTACCACAGCTTTCGATAGCTCTATCGATGTTCAGCCAGTGTCATCCGGCCCAAACGTGTTCTTTGCTGTCGATGGCCCCACTTGGTCATCTGTGCGTGAGCTTTACATCGACAGTGATAACGATCAGTTCAACGCTTCCTTGACCACTGTTCAAGTCCCTAAGTATATCCCAACAGGTATCACTGGACTTACAGTGTCTACATTTGAAGACATAATGGTTGCGTTATCTAAGAACGATCTAAGTACACTGTATATCTATAAATGGTTTGTTGATGGAAACCAGAAGGTTCAATCAGCTTGGTCAAAGTGGACTTTCGATGACACTGAGATCATCGGTATCCGTTTTGTGGATCAAGATTTAATCATGGTCTACAAGATGGGCGGTGATGTCCATGTCAGCCGTGTAAGGGTAGAAGAGACTGTATCTGTACAATCAGATGCCCCTCTACTGATTGATCACAAGCTTCCAAGAAACCTGACAACAACATCCTATGATGCTTTGACAGACACAACCACGGTAACTGTTCCTTACAGCTACACCAACACACTTGAGTTCTGGCGGCAGTCTTTACCTTATGGGGACAACATCACTGTCACAAAAGTCAACAACACCACTTATACAATGGTCGGTGATGAGACAGCCACAGATTGGGCTGTAGGTGTTCCATATACATTCTCATTTGAAGTATCAGAACAGTTTGTTCGGGGTGAGGCTGGCGGTGGTGAGGTGTCCATTCAAGATGGACGTTTGCAACTCCGCTATATGTCTGTGTTGTATCAGAACAGTTCTTATTTCGTAGCTGAAGTGAAACCCACAAGCCGTAACCAGAATTACTATGTGTTCACAGGTCGTATCTTTGCGGCTGCAAGTAACATTCTAGATACAATGCCTTTTGACACAGGTGAATTTAGGTTCCCTGTGATGTCAAAGAACACTGAAGTAGTCATTAAATTGACATCAGACAAACCATTCCCTTGTGCCTTTGGTTCTATTGAGTGGGACGCAATGTACTACCCAAGGACTAAAAGGATATAATATGTATACAGTCAGGGACGCAGAACCCCAAGACCTCTTGTGGATCGCTGATCACATGAGACAATCAGATAAAGATGAGATCGCAGCGCAATCAGGCGCAGACGCTAAAACAGCAATGATGATGGGTAAATTATTTAGCCCTTACATGAAAGTAGCGTGTTTAGGTGAAATACCTGTTCTTATCTTCGGGGTCTGCCCCACTGACAACCCACTAATCGGGAAGGTCTGGATGTTAGCTACTGACATTCTCCAAAACCCTAGGTGCCGTAAGCTTTTAGCGCGGCACTCAAGGGAATGGGTGGATGATATGCAAGCTTTATACCCTGCCCTAACAAACATCACGGATGCACGAAACACAGTTCACCATCGTTGGTTGAAATGGTGTGGCTTTAAGTTCATCCAGCGATTCAACCACGGCCCCATAGGTGCGCCGTTTATAGAATTTGTGAGGATACAAAGTAATGTGTGACCCTGCTACACTCATAACAATGGGCGCGGGCATTGTTGAAAAACAAGCTGAAATAAATGAAAATAACGCCTTGTCAGAGCGTAACCGTGCATCTGCGATAGCAAGCAACAACAATGAATCAGACGCTGCACAACAGCAATTCTCAGATGAAAACATTCAGGCTGTACAAGAAGCCTATGAATTACATCTAGCAAACAGGTATGACGCATCAAAAGTTATGAACCAAGCCGCTGACAGCGGTGTTTACGGTACATCAGTCAACGAAGGTCTATTTGCTGTAGTTAACAAAGGTGCGCGGGAAGACAATCGGTTCTACCAAGAGCTTCAGAGCCGTCAGACACAGTTTGCTATAAACATGGCTGGTCTAGAGGCCAAAGTTACATCACAGATAAACTCTGCACCAAAAGACAACTCTAGTCCACTCATGGGCGCAGTTGCTCCTGCAAGTAAAGCTGCTGGTGATGGTAAATTTGATTCGTTTTTCACTACAGTTTAGGAAAGGTTTAGAATATGGCTACGACTAATTCACGAACCTTCCAAGCTAGTGTTGGAACGGGTCGAAGAGCGTTTCAATCTTCAATCACCCCTGTGTCCACTTACGCTACTCAGGTTAAAGAAACCAGTGGCCTAAGAGGTTTATCTAAAGCCCTTGGACTAGCTGGTGACATCGCCGATCGTCAGAAGAAACTTCAAGATGAGAGTGATAAGCAACGCGGCTTGATGGCTAGTCTGGTCGATAGTGCGGGTAAAGACCCTGCAAAGATCAAGGCTAAAGAACTGTACCCCCAAGAGAGCTTGGCGTTTATGACAGCCTTCAGAGAAGGACAGTCGAAACTCTGGGCGCAAAAGAAGTACACATCTTGGAAGACTGAGTACGACACTTGGGAAGGTAAGAACAGTAACGATCCCCAAGACTTCCAAAACTGGATGGCTGGAAAGATCGGTGAAGCGAGGTCACTTGTAGGTGACAACCAGTTCGCTATCGCGGGTGCTATGCCTGTGTTTAACGAAGCAATGCACAACATGACCGCTGCACACGCTAAGTACACTGGTGACCGCATCATCCAAGAGGAAACAGATAATATCCTTGAACGTGTGGATCAGGCTGTTCTTAACAGAAACACAACAAACCCATCACACCCATCGTACGATCCTGACGGTAAATACCTATTCGGGTATATCGACAGTGAAATTGGTATGGCGGCTCGTAAGGGCTTAGATGGCGGTAAGATTAAAGAACAGGTTGTCAAAGACCTGTTAGCAACCGCTGATGCCTATGACGATGATGGGCTGTATCAGTTAATTATGGACAGTAGTGACAATGGGTTACTCAAGCTTAAACCAGAGCAACGTGTAGCTGTTGAAACATCCTACATAAATCACCGTGCAGAACGTGATGCTGAAGATACAGCTTTAGCAAAAGAAGCCGCTGCGTTGCGTAAAGAACAGGAAGCACAATTTCTAGGGCAGTATTTAAGCCAATTTGCTATCGGTAACTTTGATACTAGAGATATAACCCCTGAGTTAATCGCGCAATACCCAAAGGTGTTCAAAGCAATCAACGCTGCCAAGTCTCAGATGCGCTCACTCAGAGACTACACTAACCCTGTGCAAGAGACTAAAGATTTGGCTGCTATAAATGCGCGGATATACAGTGATGAGTTCAAGAAACTTGATAAAATAAGTCGTATAGCGGAACTCAATAAAATTATAGAAAAGAACAAATTCCAGTTGTCCGAAGGTACTGTTGGTCGGCTCTACGCTGAAGTAGCTAAAGACGAAAAAGACCCAAAGGTGTTCTTAAATAACGCGAATGTAAAACTTACTAACGATCCCTTAGTAGAAGCGATAAAAATAACATTTGATATGAAAGACGATTTTAGTGGGCAATATACTGTCGGAACTAACAAATCAGATTTTCAAGGCCGCATGGCTATTGCAACAGCGGATATTGATGCAACAGGCATGGATTCTGTGGCAGCAACCAAAAAATATCTAGAGGTCGCTGAGTCTGTCTTTGGAGAAATGCTAGAAAACACAGCGTTTGAAGACCTTGTGAAAAACAAGATGAAAGAAAAAAGCAGAATACCTATGCCGTTACAGAGAGCTTATACAGCTAAAGTTCAACAGGATAACGAAGCTGCGAGAGCTTTAGCGGAACAAGCTAGGATAGCGGCAGAACAAGCCGCCGCAGAAGCCGCCGCACAGGCACAAGCTCAAGCTGATGCTCTAGCGGCCTTACAAGCAGCTAACGCCACAGCGGCTGGAAACACTCCACCGGCACCGGCAGCTACAACCACAGCCCCAACAATGACATCGGCGCAACCTGATTTACCACAACCTTCCGGTAACACAGGAACTAACACTATCGTGTCACCAATCACTGTGCCTCAACCGGATGGAACCACTAGCTCCACATCAATCGGTGACCAACTGACAGCGGGAGCTACTGCAACCTTAGATGCACTAGGATCGCTACTAGGCGGTGATGACACTGCGGCGAAAGCCTTCAATAACAAAAAATAGAAATCACTTAAATGAGAGGTGACTGATGGAAGCTATTCCAGCATCCGCAGAGCAATGGCTTGCGGAAAATGATAGCCCTGCGTCCCGTGCAGCGTTTGACAGTATGTACGGGGCGGGACAAGCAGAGGTATCATTAGGTTTGAAAACAGCCGCCCCTGTCGCCTCTCCTTCAACACCTGAAGAAACAGGGTCAAGCTGGACAGACACAGCTATGGATGTTGTTTCAGACATTGGGGAAGGTATTTTAAGGTCTCCTGTGTCTGTCGCAACTGGTCTTGCAGAAGGCGGTGTCACAAACCCTTACAAGCTAGTCACTCAGTACACAGGTGACATCCTGTTCGACTATGAGAACAAGGATAACAAATCCATCCTTGATCGTTTTTCATACGCATCTGGTGATGAGATTGCAGCTAAGTACGCGAGAGGCGAGAAGCCACTTTCAGAACAAGGAATAGATTATCTCCGTAATGGCAAGATTGATTGGCTTGGTGTAGACATAGGTAAAGATGACACAGTAACTGGATCATTCGCTACTGAAGGTTCTAAGTTTGTAGGTGGTTTAATAGGTGTGGGTAAGGTTGTTAAAGCAGCCAAACCTCTCCTTGGTATCAAAGCGTCCACAAAAGCAACCGGCGCAGCTAAAGTAACAGGTGAAATCGCCAAGAGTGCAGCCGCTATCGGAGTAGCCTACGAAGGTAACGAAGGGCGGCTAACGGATTTCCTAGTTGAAATAGGAGTTCCTGATGAGTACGTCATTGACTACCTGAAAAGCGATCCAGACGACAGTGATATCGAAGGGCGTTTCAAAACAGTCCTAGAAGACACTCTTCTGTTTGCACCACTGACTTTGGCTGTGGGTAAAATGGTCAAAGCCATGAGGCGCGGTGATCAACAAGAAGCTGATGCAATCTTTGAGACTATTGAAAAACTCGATGATGATCTTCAGCAACTAGACCAGTCCCGTCCTGATACACCTACAGCTTTCAATAACGGTACACAGGCTGAGTTATTCCCTAAACAAAAGCTGGGGAAAGACCCAAAGAAACCTGAAGTTGTAGAACCAGAGCCTATTACAAAAGTCGATCCGGCTGACCCTAATCAGCTTGATATGTTTGATAACAGAACTGTCGGTCAAAAGAATATCGATAAACAAATGGCTGACGCTGTTGATGTCGATTTCGCTAACAACACCCCAAAGAAACCAAAAGAAGCCTTTGCAGTCACCGCTCAACAACAACAACAAATTGTTCAAGCGGCTGATGAAGTACGCAACGGCGGGTTTGTTGATATGGGCTGGCGTACTCCAAAACTGATTGATTCATTCGATTCAGTGGATGCTGAGATTACAGCGTATGCCACAGTGTTGGCTAAACAGTTCAAGATCAAGAACAAGACAACAAATGTGACCGCGTGGAAACAGGAAGCTGGGCGTATAGCCACAAACCTAGCTGAGATGACAGGACGTAATGTCAATGAAGTCTTAGATTCAGTTAAGGGCTTTAACGATCCATCATCTATGGCTGCACAACTGATGGCTAGAGAGAACTATGCGTTATCTTTGACAAACCACATCACCAAACTAGCCAAGATGATTGATGACCAGCGTATCACCCCTGATGCTAACAAGATAACAGAAGCAGGGTACAAGAGCCTTGAAGAAGCCAAGATTGACGTAATGAAACTGCGTGAACTCGCGGCAAACGTCATCGCTATGGCACAAGGGCAACGCTCAGATATCGCCAGAGCTATGAGAGCTATGCAAGTTATCCGAAAGGGTGACCCAAGGATCGCTAAGATCATCGCTCAAGAAGGTGGTGATTTGATCCGTGATGCGGATGAGATTATCACTCGTTTAGCACAGGGTGATTACGTCAAACCTCTTCAAGAGATACAGAAAATCGGAACTGCAAGACGTATGTTTGATATGGCTAATAAGTTCCGTATCAACGCTATGTTGTCTGGAACAGGCACACAGCTTGTAAACACGATCTCAAGTGGAACAAATGTACTCCTGATCCCTACTCAGCAACTTATAGGTGGTATCCTTACCATCTACGGTAAGAAGGGAAGACGCAGTGCTTTACACGCCCTACGAACATACCAAGGTATGCTTGGTGGTTTTGTTGAAAGCATCAAAGCCGCTGGGTCTGTTCTGAAAACAGGTGACAGTGTTCTAGATATTTCTAACAGTAAAATCGAGGTTCCCCAAGGCTCTCTTACACAAGGGGTTGTGGGTAAAACCGTAGACACTGTTGTTACAGCCCCTAGCCGTTTCCTTCTCACTGTTGATGAGTTCTTCAAGCAATCAGCTTACAGAGGACGTGTCTTTGCTGACGCTCACTTTGAAACTCTGATTGACGGAACACCCCCTCTCCAACGCAAAGCTGCGATCAAACAAAAGATTGCCTCTAAGTTCGATGAGAACGGTGGTGCGGCTGATGCGGATAGTCTTTTACAAGCGCAGAGGAGTACCTTCACGGAACCTCTAGAACGGGGGACACTAGGGTACGCAATCCAACAGATGGCAATCAATAGCCCTCTAGTGCGGATCATTCTTCCGTTTGTTAGAACACCAATCAACATCCTATCTCAAGGTTTCCAACAGATACCTGTGGTCGGGATGATGTCTAAAAGGTGGCGTGATGATATCGCCGCTGGTGGTCAACGCAGACACCAAGCACTTGGTAGACAAGCTATTGGCACAGCAATGATGGGCTGGGGCTATATGATGGCTGAATCAGGACGCATGACAGGTGGTGGGCCGAAAGACCCACAAGTGCGTAAAGAGTGGTTGAAGACTAACCAACCTTACTCATTCAGGAGTGTAGATGAGGAAACAGGTGAGATAATCTGGACACCATACCAGAGACTTGAACCCTTCACATACCCTCTAGCTCTTGTGGCTGACTTTCAGTACATCGTTAACGATCAGTTCGATGAGGATAACCCTGACAGTGTAGAGTGGGCAAAAGACGCATCATTCGCCGTTCTTAATGCTTTCATGGAAAACACTATCAACAAAACCTTTACGCAAGGTATCTCTGGTTTTGTAGACGCATTGAACGATAAAGACGGTCGAGCTATGGAGAAGTTTGTGAACAGTACAATCGGCTCCTTTGTCCCTAACATCATCCCGCAGACACAGAATGATCAATATCAACGTGAAATTCGCGGTGTGTTTGATGCTGTTCTTAACAGGGTTGGTATGAACAGTGATATCGACAGGCGGCGTAACTTTATGGGTGAAGTCATCCTGACAAACAAAAACAGAATGAACCCGTTTGCCTCTGTTGTACTTGCACCAGACCCACTCCAAAACGAACTAACACGTTTGTCTGAACTCACCGGAACTGGTGGTTTCGGTCTGCCTACAAGCACGAAGGTAGACAGTTACCGTGATCTCAAAGACCTCATGTTTAACGATACGCAATCCTATTACGACAAGTGGATTGAGTTATCTGGGGAATTAGAGATCAACGGAATGAACCTTCGTGAAACTTTGGAAGCGTTCGTTAAGTCAGATCGGTACGCCCGTATGCAAGACCCAGATGGGGACAACACAGGGCCACGGGTCGATGGATTAAAAAGCATCGGTTCACGGTTCAGGTTAAGGGCTGAAATAGAATTGCAGCGTCAAAGCCCTGAGTTTACACAGTTGCTTAAAGATAAAAGCGATGCTCGTAGACAGATTAAACTTCTTAGATAACCCAAGATGAGGAATAGTAAATGGCACTCGCTAATGTGACCTATACTGGTGATGGTACTGTAGTTAACTACCCCATCACCTTTGACTACCTAGATAGAACCCATATAGCAGTGTTTGTTGATGGGGTTGATACAACCGATGTGGCATCTCTCTACGAATTTGAACTAACTGATGACACCCACGTTGACGTTACGTTAATCGCTGGGGGTGGTGCAGTACCATCAGGCTCCTTGATCAAGATTGCACGGGTTACACCGACTAACACCACAGCGACAGTGTTCGCTGATGGTGCGGTTGTCCGTGCGTCTGCTTTGAACGCTAACACAAACCAGTTGCTGTATATCTCTCAAGAGGTTAAGGACAACGATTCGTCCCGTATGGGTATCGATAACGATGATAAGTTCGATGCACTGAGCAAGGTCATTAAGAACGTAGCTGACCCTGTGAACGCACAGGACGCTGCGACAAAAGGTTACCTTGAGGACACTTGGTTAACGCTAAGTGACAAAGCTCAACTTAACAGTCTAAACCTGACCAACCTGAACACAGTTGCGACAGACGTAGCTAACGTGAACACAACCGCAACTAACATTGCAGATGTAAACACTGTGGCAACTAACATTGCAGATGTGAACACTCTTGCTGGTATAAGCGCAAACGTAACATCTGCTGTTAATAACGCTACTAACATCAACGCAGTCGTTGCTGACGCTGTTGATATTGGGGTTGTCGCTACTAACATTACTGATGTTAATACTGTTGCTGGTATATCTGCAAATGTAACAACGGCTGTTGGTATTTCTGCTGATATTACTGCGGTGGCTGGAGATGCAACGGACATTGGTACAGTTTCTAGCAACATTACTAATGTAAACACCGTTGCCGGTATTTCTGCTGATGTAACTACAGTAGCGGCTGATGGTACAGATATTGGCGTTGTGGCTGGTATCTCATCAGATGTAACGACAGTCTCAGGCATCTCAGCCAATGTGACAAGCGTTGCTGGTAACGCAGCTAACATCAACGCTGCG
>ERZ1048068.2393-NODE-2393-length-13270-cov-3.519258_pt1 | contig 13270 bp, 9 predicted proteins | sample MGYA00383098_ERZ1048068 | MGnify/ENA primary metagenome ERZ1048068 (study PRJEB29581, sample SAMEA5548368) | metagenome | biome: marine; feature: coastal; material: water | depth 1 m | study: Short-term variability in the microbial, nano- and picoplankton... | reverse complement strand
CGTTTATGGCACGAGGAACGGATACCGGATGGCTTCCTATCATCGGGCAGACATTAGCGCTACACTTACCCCAGACAAGTCAAAAAAGGAATCGAAGAAAAAGAAAAAAAACAGCGACATTCGCGTGGAATCCAGTTGGACCTTTGGGTTCTACAACGTGTATAACCGAATGAACCCATATTTCATCTACTTCAGCAACGAAGGCAACCTGAACGAAGGAACATTCGACCTCCAGGCCAACCAAGTCAGTCTATTTCCAATCATACCGTCGGTGACCTGGAATTTCAATTTCTGAGCCCATGCGCGAACTGCTGAAGCTCAATCCATTTTTCAAGAAATACCCACATCTCCTATTGAGTGGCGTGGTTTTCATTTTCTTCACCAATGTATTCGCTGTTTTTGCACCGGCGCTCATCGGAGAAGGTGTAAATGCCCTTCGAGAGGCAGACCAATCATTTCTCAGTCCATTGAGAGAAGGAATGCCAGCCACGGAGGTATTCCAGTTGCAATCCCCTATAGCCTATCCCGAAACACTGAGCAAACTGCAAGCGTGGAGCGGAGGAATCTTGGAGGCTCCCAAAAAAGTCAGCTCAAAACGCGAGGTGCTCGAATGGATGGGGAAAATTGCTGCACTCCAAGCAGGACTGTTCTTGTTGGCCTATTTGATCAAGGGTACATTCCTCTTTTTCACGCGTCAGACCATCATTGTGATGTCGCGGCGCATTGAATTTGATTTGAAAGGACGAATTTTTGACCAGTATCAACGATTGGATGCTGCTTTTTACCGAGCCAATGACACGGGAGATTTGATGAATCGAATCAGCGAAGATGTCAGCAAAGTGCGGATGTACCTCGGTCCCGCCATCATGTATACCATCAACCTCGCCATGCTCATATGCTTGGTCGTCAGCGTCATGGTCTACATCGACTGGAAACTGACACTGTTCGCACTGCTACCGCTTCCTTTGATGTCTTTGGCCATCTATTTTGTGAGCACCCGCATCAACGTCCAAAGCGAAGCTGTCCAAAGGAAACAAAGTGGTTTGAGCACATTCGTACAACAGCACATTGCAGGGATTCGAGTCCTGAAATCCTTTCAACGGGAGCACGATGCAAGTCATCGCTTCACGAAAATCGCCGACGACTACAAAGGGTCTGTCCTCAAACTCGTCAAAACAGAAGCACTGTTCATGCCGATCATCGTTCTCCTTGTGGGACTGAGTACCATCCTCACGGTTTACGTCGGTGGGCGGCGCGTCATTTCCGGTGAACTTGAAGTCGGACATATTTTTCAATTCGTCTTCTATGTTAACCTTCTCACTTGGCCGTTTGCGTCCGTGGGATGGGTAACTTCTCTGGTTCAAAAAGCGGAAGCCTCTATGCGGCGCATCAATCATTTTATGGAAGCTGAGCCGGCCATTCAAGCTCCTGAAAAAATGCGCAGTGATGTTCACACTTCCAACATGGGCTTGGCTTTCCACAATGTTTCTTACACCTACAGGGATACAGGAATTGAAGCGGTAAAAAATCTAAGCTTTGAATTGCAGCCTGGTAAAATCGTTGCTGTTACCGGTCGAACGGGCAGCGGAAAATCAACAATCGCTCAGTTGGCCATGCGCATCTTTGATCCTGTGTCAGGCCAGATCTCTTTTGGCGGTGTGTCCCTCAAAGAATGGCCGCTTGAGGACTTCCGAGGCGAAACGGGCTACGTACCTCAGGACGTCTTCTTGTTTTCGGATACCATCCAACAAAACATTGCCTTCGGACTGCCTCAACATGATTCTACCTTGGACGATGTCCGCAGTGCAGCAGAGGACGCACATGTTGCACACAACATTGATGGCTTTGAGGAACAATATGAAACCTTGCTTGGCGAGCGTGGTGTCAACTTGAGCGGAGGTCAGAAGCAGCGCATCTCAATTGCACGTGCTCTTATACGAAAACCCAAACTTCTCATCCTTGATGATTGCCTATCGGCCGTGGACACCGAAACGGAAGAAGCCATCCTGCAGTCCATTCGGAGTCAAGGAAATGAAACTGCTGTATTGATGGTTTCACATCGAATTTCGAGCATCCGAGGCGCTGACCACGTATTGGTAGTGGACCATGGCAAACTCATTGAAGAAGGGTCACCTGATGCATTGTCCAAGGCTGGAGGTACCTACTCGAGAATGGTTCAACAACAAGAAAACAGTCCGAAGCTGCCCTAATTGACGTGAGCGTCAAGGACACTCCTCTCCGAAGATCCCGAGGAAACCGAGCAAGTCCCCGACGTTTACAACGCCATCACCATTCAAATCAGCAATGCAATTGGTGACGCAGCCGAAGTCTCCGAGTAATGCTAGCAAATCAGCCACCGATATCGTCTCGTCACCGTTGAAATCACCGACACAACCTCCAGCTTCGTCAGGCTCAATCTGACCATTGCAGTTGTTGTCCACGCCCTGAGCCGTTCCCTCAGCACCCGCAAAAATGAGCGGGTTTGAATCGTCGCAGTCACCTGCGATTTGGACATATCCTGCTGGTGAATTGCAGGTTTGGATAAACTCATCTTCATTGCCAAACCCATCGCCGTCCAAATCCGCAAACCACGCTTCACCAGGGTCGACCCCGAACTGAATCGATTCTGTGACCTCGTTCAAAGCAGAGGTCAAAACAATGGAGAAGGAAACATTTGGCTCAGCATTCTCCAAACCAGTCACCGTGAATGCGAACGATCCCGGGGCATCCAAAGTTTCCTCAAATCCATTCACCGCAAGTCCCGCTGGCAAATCAGAGATGGCCAATTCAAAGGGTGGCAACAGTCCTTCGAGCACCGTCAACTGGATCGCCATGGTTTGATCCACACACACCACTGGTGCAACCGGTATCAAATCCATGAATTTGGGTCGCACGATAAAAACACCATCTAGCCGTGAGGTGACCACCACGTAACCCGATTTGAAGTAGGGATAAGTTGACCACGAACCATTGGTAAAGACAGGTGCATCGTCCTCAGGATAAACATCGAAAAAACCAATCTCAGTGAGCTCTCCATCCGCTACGTCGGATAGGGACAACATGCGAAGTCCAGCAGCATAGTTTGCCTGGAACAACAAATTACCTGAAACATACTGATTGTGATCAATGGCTGTACCCTCCGAAAAGTGCTCACCGATAAGAATGGGCTCTTCCAAATCTTGCACGTCCCAAATGAGCGTACGCGTGTTGATTCCTTGATTCTGTTCATCCGTTTCATCGCCCAAAATCAAATAGCGCTGGTCTTCGGTCAGCCAACACTGATGTGTATATGAGTAATCATAATTGGCGATGCTAATAGAGAATATGTCCGTAGGGTCCGTCGCGTCTATGATGGCCAACTTGTTTGCATTCGCAGCGAACACCAGCGAACGGCCTTGATAAGCCTCATCCGGGCCGCTATAAGTTACCGCTTGCGCATCATGCGTATAACCCGCTTCACCATAATCGCCCACCAGAATAGGATCATCCGGCTCACTGATATCGAAGGCCACCAGCCCTCCGCTTGCCAGATTGGTGCCAACGGCAAATAACATCGCTGCATCTTCATTGATGACCACATTGTGAGCATCTGAAAAAACATCCACATGTTTTGTCGGATCCAAGAGAGCGGGATATTCAGTTAAATCACGCAATTGGTTCAAGTCCAGGACCTGCAATCCATGACCACTGGCCTCGGAAACCACGTAAACATGATCTGCGTGCACCTTCATGTCGCGCCACGTACTGCTGCTGGTTTCCGTAGCCATAAAAGCGGCCAAAAAAGGATTCAACGGATCTCCCAAGTCCACGATGGCTAAACCTTCTCGCTCTCCAACCAACGCGTATTCGACCCCGGTGATGGGATCCTCCCAACCCCAAACATCATTCGAGCCTGTGCCAAGCATGTCTTCATTGGACATTTGAGACATCAATTCCATTCGATCGCATGGAAATCCATCGACCATACCATCTACGCAAGGCGATTGTGCTGCTGCGGTAGAGACCAAGAGAGGTCCAAAAACAAGCAAGGCCAGCGCAATGTGACGGTTATTGAACAGCTGTCGGCTTTTACTTCTCATGATTCTATCTTTTTCGTTTCCAACGTCAGATGGAAGTTAAGGATTTTTCCAACCTCCCAAAGAAACAACTTAGCACAAGCCCATGTTGTTGCATTATGGGGCAGAAGTCGGTCGTAATTTCAGGAGGAACAGGCCTAATCGGCCAAGAAGCCGTTCAATTCTTTTCAGAACAGGGCTACGCATTGCGTATTCTCAGCCGAACAAAGCAATCCTCTCGGAATAAATCTGTTCAGTACTACCAATGGAACCCAAGCGATCAACACATCCCAGACGAAGCCTTGCGTGGAGCATATGCAATCATCCACCTCGCCGGAGCCCCCATTGCTGAACGTTGGACACCATCTTACAAGAAATCCATCATCGACAGTCGCGTCAACACCGCGAAAGTCATTTTAGAATCGATCAAGCGCTTAGCCGATTCAGAGCGACCAAAAATCATTGCTGGAGCCAGTGCAGTGGGCTGGTACCCCAGTTCAACTGCAGTTCAATCAGAGTCAGCGAATCGCGCTGATGGCTTCATAGGTGACGTCACTGAGGCATGGGAAAACAGTCTTCATGGCTTCAAAGCCATCGGAATGAGAACTGTGACGTTACGCATTGGCTTGGTCCTCTCTCCTCGTGGAGGATTTCTGAGTCGGCTGAAGCCCTTTTTCAACTTGGGCTTAGGCTCGGCCATTGGAGACGGAAAACATTGGCAATCTTGGATCCACATCGAAGATATCGTCCGCCTATTTCATTGGACCATCTCCAACGATTCTTGTTCAGGCGTCTACAACGCTACTGCACCTGAGTCCGTCACCAACCTCGAGATGTCACGGGCTCTGGCCCGCATAATGAAGCGCCCATTTTTGGCGCCAAACGTTCCAGCATTGGTCTTGCGCTTGGTCTTTGGCGAAATGAGTTCTATTCTCATAGCGTCACATCGAATAGATTCCAGTCGAATCCAAAGCACTGGCTTCACATATGCTTATCCAACGTTGGAAAAGGCTCTACTGAGCGCGTTGAAATAAGACGATCGCAATCGGTCTATCCGCGGTCTAGTTGCACCTCCTCCCCACGAACATATCGCATTTTTTGGTAAAAAAAAGCGGGCTATCCGTTTTGGATAGCCCGCTCTGCAGTTAATCGGTCTGAGAATCAATCAACCAAAAACATCTTTTGACCACTGCTCGTGCCCGAAAGCACGCGTACTGTATACAAACCACTGCTCAAACCATCTGTGGAAATCACATGCTGGTTTTGAGTTGTTTGTGACGCCTGGACCAATTGTCCGGCTGCGTTCCAAATTTGAACAGAAGCATTTCCCCCCCAAGCTCCTTGGACGGTTACAACGCCATTCGCTGCTGGGTTCGGATAAACGCTGAATTCAATCGTCGCTGTTTCCAACACATTGGTCACTGTTGGAATGAGTACTGCATCAATGACGTGTACAACACCGTTTTCAGCTTCCAAATCCGCAATGATGACCATTGCATCGTTGATCATTACCCCTGCATCGCTAATTGAGACTGTTACGTCTGACCCTTCTAGTGTGGTCAACGTTTGGCCATCGCTCAAATCAGCCGCGTAAGCTTCTGCACCTACGACATGGTATTGGAGAATCGCTCCCAAGTTGGGCAAGGCGAGTAAGTCATCAGCAGTAATTCCGAGTGCTTCTGTCAACGCAACAACAGCGTCGTCGGTTGGAGCAAACACAGTGAATGGGCCTTCCCCACTCAAGGCATCCACGAGACCGGCTGCACCAACAGCAAGTTCAAGAAGTGTGTGCACCTCGCTGTCCACGATGATATCCACAACAGTCTCTGGCAATTCTTCATCATCTTCTGGGATGAGTACTGCATCAATGACGTGAACAACGCCATTATCAGCAACCAAATCAGCCACAATTACCTGAGCTTGGTTGATGAATACACCGTCTCCTGTGATGGTGACTTGGACGTCGTCACCCAACAACGTGGTGATTTCCTGGCCATCTGAAAGATCTGTTGACAACGCTTGAGCACCTACAACGTGGTAGAGCAAAACGTCTGTCAAACCTGGATACACCAACAATTCTTCAGCTGTAACTTCAAGAGCTGCCAACAACGCTGTAAATGCGTCGTCCGTTGGAGCGAAAACTGTGAACGGACCTTCTCCGGTGAGTGCTCCTACCAAATCCGCCGCAACAACGGCGTCTTCGAGGATAGTGTGTACCTCACTCTCAACAATGATGTCGACCACTGTTGTGGTTGCAGCAGGCTCGGGGACGAGAACTGCATCAATTACGTGAACCACACCGTTGTCCGCTGTGATGTCAGCGACAGTAACTTGTGACTGATTGATGAAAACTCCGTTTTCGTTGATTGTCACCAACACATCTTGTTCGAGAAGTGTCGTAATCTCCTGTCCATCAGCAAGGTCAGTGGACAATGCTTGAGCCCCCACGACATGGTACAAGAGAATGTCGGTCAAGCCTGGGTAGGCCAACAATTCTTCTGCTGTGTAACCGAGCGCTTCCAAAAGCGTTCCAAAGGCAGCGTCAGTTGGCGCAAATACTGTAAATGGGCCATCCGCGGTCAATGCATCTACCAATTCAGCTTCAATTACTGCGGCTTCGAGAACGGTATGATCGGGGCTATTGACGATGATGTCAACCACTGTTGTTTGTGGAGGAGCCGGGACCAAAACTGCATCGATGACGTGCACGACACCATTGTCAGCAGCGATATCTGCTGCGGTAACTTGAGCATTGTTGATGAAGACACCTGCTTCGCTGATGCTGACTTCTACATCTTGTCCTAGTAGCGTCGTAATCATTTGTCCATCACTGAGGTCAGCTGCCATTGCCGTAGCGGTCACTACGTGGTATTGGAGAATTTCACCGAGGTTTGGCAATGCCAACAACTCTTCTGCCGTGATGCCTAGAGCACTCACGAGCGCGGTGACTGCGTCGTCCGTTGGTGCAAACACAGTGAACGGACCGTCGCCGCTCAACGCTCCTGCTAAGTCAGCCTCAATTACTGCAGCTTCGAGCAACGTGTGGTCTTCACTGTTAACGATGATGTCGACGACAGTGTTGCTTTGAGTTACTGGGTTCACAGTTACTGAAGCAACCATACCATTGGCAGCGTGCTGACCAATCGAACAGTCATAGTTGTAGGTTCCTTCAACGGTGAAGGTGTGAGTACCGATGCAAACACCTTCGCTGCTACCGGAAACGGCTCCGATGCTGAAGTTTTCCGGATTGCTCCACATTTCGCCAATGCTGCTCATCGTCGCGTTCACGTCGTGCGTTCCGCCCATGTTGACCCAAACCACTGTTTGGCCTACCTCGACTTCGAGGCTCGCGGGTGAGTATTGGAAGCTGGAGGCCTCAACGACTACGCCGTCGACACCACAGGGGTTGTCTTGCGCGGTTAAGGTCAGGGCTGTGGCGCCTGCTAGGAAGAGCGACAGTAGAGAGAATAATTTTTTCATTGTACAGGATTTTACTTTGAAGTGATGTTACAACCTATCATACTTCTACAATGTTCATTGATGTGACGACATGTGTAAAAACAATCTGAAGACGCGAGGGTTAATTCGTTGCTGGGTCAGCCTTGATCTTGCCGTCAACGTTGAAAAAATCATGAAAGAAATCGCCATTCACTGGATGAGACGCGACATGCGTTTCCATGACAACAAAGCGCTTCTTGCAGCGCTTCGAAGCAAGAAAACCGTGATATCGGTGTTTCTTTTCGACCAGGATATATTACGCTACTTGGACAACACGAAAGACCGACGTGTTTCCTTCATCCATCAACGACTCAAAGAATTGCAAAAGGAAATGAGAGCCTTGGGCGGAGAATTACTCGTCGGCTATGGTCAACCTCAGGCCGTCTGGTCTTCTTGGATTGAACGCTTCACAGCTTGTGGCTTTCAAGTGCAGGAAGTACATGCTGGTCGGGATTATGAACCCTACGCCCAGGAACGTGACCGCTCAATGGCCAGTTGGTTTAATGAGCAGGGCATCGCATTCAAAGGCACCAAAGACAGTGTCATTTTCGAAAAAAGCGAAGTCACCAAAGACGACGGAAAGCCATATACGGTCTTCACTCCGTACAGCAAAAAATGGCGCAAGGCGCTCACCCATGATGATTACGTTGAAGCTGAATCGAAAGCGTGCCTCGCCGACGCCCAACTCGTGCGCAGCGAAGACATTGGAACCCCATCCATCCCCAAACTGGAGGAAATGGGATTCGAAGATGTTTGGGAAAACGGCTCTTGGATGCCTTCTGCAACTGTTTCTGACAGCCTCCTGAAAACTTACGGAGACCGCAGAGACTTCCCCTCCATTCCTGGAACTTCGCGGCTTTCGTTGCACTTGCGTTTTGGCACGATTAGCATTCGGGAAGCACTGCGTCAAGGATTAAAAACAAGTGAGAAATGGACGACCGAACTGATCTGGCGAGATTTCTACCAAATGATCGTCTACCACTTTCCGCATTCCGCCACCGACTCTTTTCGTCCGGCATATGATGCCATTCCTTGGATCAATGATGAGACCCAATTTGAAGCTTGGTGCAATGGCAAAACAGGCTATCCCATTGTAGACGCAGGCATGCGCGAGTTGAAGCAAACAGGGTTCATGCACAATCGCGTCCGAATGGTCGTGGCCTCATTTTTATGCAAGCATTTGCTCATTGACTGGCGCTGGGGGGAGCGATTTTTCGCGAGGCATTTGCTCGACTTCGATTTAGCCTCCAACGCTGGCGGGTGGCAGTGGGCAGCAGGATCTGGATGCGATGCCGCTCCCTACTTTCGGGTTTTCAACCCGTCCTCGCAATTGCAGAAATTTGACAAAGACCTGGTGTATGTGCGAAAGTGGGTACCCGAATATGGGACATCGCTCTATCCAGAGCCCATTGTAGAGCATGCCATGGCTCGTGTACGAGCCATTGAAACTTATCGGTCCGTGCTGAAGCCAAATCCTGTGTGATTAATTTCACACCATGACAGAAACAGCTTCCACTTTGAGTTCCGTGCGTGTTTTGGAATTGGCCAGCGTACTTGCGGGGCCTCTTGCTGGCGCAGCACTCGCGGAGCGCGGAGCACAAGTGACCAAAGTCGAACGTCCACCCCACGGCGATGTGACCCGAAGCTGGAAGACCGATGGTGAGTCTAAAGACACGAATAGTTCGGCTTATTATGCCTCTGCAAATGGGAATAAAAAGGTCGTTTGGAAGGATCTTAAATCAAAGGAAGGACAGCAATGGCTCGAAGAAGCATTGGCCCGCCACGATGTGGTCATTGAAAACTTCAAGACCGCAGATCTTCCAAGTTTTGGACTTCAACCAGAAGCGTTGGCCCAAAGACACCCTCACTTGGTTCATGTGCGACTCATTGGATTCGAAGGCCAACCTCATCGACTAGCCTATGACGTGGTCGTGCAAGCTGAAACGGGCTTCATGCACATGAATGGAAACGCTGGAGCACCGCCCACTCGAATGCCTGTTGCCTTGATGGACGTACTCGCTTCCCACCAAATAAGGATGGCAGCAATGGAAGGATTGCTTGCTCGATCTGGGGGGGAAACCGGCTTTTTTGCGGAAGTTTCCCTCGAGGCGAGTGGTTTGTCTGCATTGGTCAATCAGGCCACAAACCACCTGAATGCTGGGGCGTGCCCGACCCGCAATGGCGGTCTTCATCCCAATATCGCTCCCTATGGCGATGTCTTGCAATGCATGAACGGATTTGTTGTGTTGGCCGTCGGAAACGACCGACAATTTGAGGCCTTATGCAATGTGTTAGGGAATGCAAAATGGGCGGAGGACGAGCGTTTTGCAACCAACCAACTCCGCGTTCTCAACCGAAATATTTTGATGCCACTGCTCCAATTAGCAGCAGGTGAATTTGAAAAAACGGACCTGACGACCCAACTGACCAACAACTCTGTTCCTGCAGGTCTGGTCAAATCCATGGACGAAGTATTTCAACCGGGCACCAACGGCTTCAGCGCACTGACCACTAACGACGATGGGCAAATCAGACCAAAAGCTATCGCGTATCGCACCAAGTGTTACGGTTTTAGAGCCGACGAACCAGAAACCACGGGTTGAGCAAGTTGTCGCGGTTGTAGTCCAATTCCTCAGAAGTCTCCCAATTGAGCACCTCACAACCTGCACTGGTGCAAATTGCCTGTCCGGCAGCCGTATCCCATTCCATCGTCGGCGCAAACCGCGGATAACAATCCGCCCGCCCTTCTGCAACCATACACAGTTTGAGTGAACTGCCTTTGGAGATGAGTTCAACTTCACCAAACTCGTCGCGCAAGGCTTGGATGTAATCTTCTGTTTCAGCGCTCATGTGCGATCGACTTGCAACCACCGTGTGCGGACGTTTGCCTTGGTCAAATGGTATGGACTGAGATTGTGTCATCCATTCTTTTGGTGACCAATCTGCAGAACCAGAGGTGGCTTTGCGTGCACCCTCTTGGACAGTACCAAAGTACAAGTCCCCAGAAACCGGCACAAAGATGACGCCCAAAACAGGTCGCCCTGACTGCACCAATGCAATGTTTACTGTGAACTCACCGTTGCGTTTGATGAACTCTTTTGTGCCGTCAATGGGATCGACAATCCAGAGCGTTTCCCAAGCCTGTCGTTCTTGAACTGGAATGGCCTTCCCCTCTTCCGACAACACCGGTATTCCTGTGGCTTTCAGCCGATTCATGATGACCTCATGCGATGCCAAATCCGCTCGAGTCAGTGGACTGTTATCTCCTTTAATGGTGACGTCAAAATCACCGGATTCATAAATTTTCATGATCGCCTTTCCAGCCTCGAGAGCTGCTTCAACCGCAATACTGAGTTCTTTTCTCATCAAGTTTTTTTTAGCCTGCATCTGTCCATCATGGAAGAGGCAATTTCAACGCCACTGAATCTCCCACATTCACGTTCAATCGACTGGATCGAAGCCACGGATTCAACGTTTTCAATGCTTTCAGATTTGTCCCCTCCTTCAATGCAAATGCCGAAAGATCAGAAATGGTCGCATCGCGCCAAATGGTTCTGGATGCGTATTCGGAATACAAGGCCTCAGGCTGAATGTAAAATCCAAAGGCCTCGGGATTTTCAAAAATCGTCTTGATGGCCAACATTCGAAAAACATAACGCGCTGTCTCGTCGTTCAAATGCAAGTCCCAATACGATTCCACTCCTTGCGTTTGCAACGCCCTTTGCACCCCTGCCCGTCCCATATTGTATGAAGCAGCGGCAAGAGACCACGAACCAAATTCTTCTTTGGATTCAAGCAGGTACTGGCACGCTGCGCGCGTGGACTTTTCGACATGGTAGCGCTCATCCATTTGATTGTTCACGGTCAGGCCATAAGCAGGCGCCGTGCTTTTCATGAACTGCCAGAAGCCAGCGGCTCCAGCAGGAGAGACCACTTGACTCAATCCACTTTCGATGATCGCGAGGTACTTGAAGTCGTCCGGGAGGCCAGACTCAGCCAAAATTGGCTCAATGACCGGAAACCAGCGCGCGGCTCGTTTGAAATAGAGCAAGGTCGAACTGTGCCGGTACGTGTTGACGATGAGCTCACGATCAAACTGATCTCGTACCCCAAACGCTTCCATCGGAACCTCTTCACCGGCCAAATCCTCATGATCCGGCACTTCAGGAGCATTATTCTGAGCGATAATACCACTTTTGGGAGGTTGAAAGTTCAGGTTTACACCTTCCGAGTGGGTCGAACCATTTGAAGCAAGAAGCCCAAGGAGCAAGAAAATAAGAGCCAAAAACGGGGACAATCGTCTGAAACGTTTTTGCAAGCGGCTTCGTTTTTTTTGAGTCTTATGGATTGTTTTGTGCCGAGACATGTCACAAAACTATCTCGAAGTACTTTGCTGTGGCCTTGAAGCAACTGCAAAATGATTCATCTTTTGTGAACAGTTTTCAGGGTTCTTGTTGATGAAAGGCATTGATGCGTTCGATGGACCTTCAGAATGGCCAGGCAATGTCTTCCAACAAAGGTGCAATCTCGTCCTTTTCCGAGAGCAGTGGACCTTTTGCTAACAATTCGGGCGAGGCAGAGTTCCAGTCAATTCCAACAGCTGGATCATCCCACCGAAAGCTTCCTTCAGATTCTGGATTGTACAGCGCTGTGCAACGGTATTCGACAACAGAATCGTCCTCGAGGGCTAAAAAACCGTGAGCGAACCCCGCGGGAATCCACAATTGACATCCATTCTCCCTCGACAACTCACATCCAATCCACTCGCCGCGTGTCTTTGAATCTTTTCGCACGTCCACTGCCACATCAAAAATGCGTCCAGAAGCTGCACGAACCAATTTGCCCTGCGCGTGAGGAGCTCGCTGAAAATGCATCCCTCTCAGGGTACCTGCTTTAGAGACGGATAAGTTTTCTTGCACAAATTGAAGCGGACTGCCTTGGGCATCTTCGAGCATGCCGTCCCTCCACGTTTCCCAGAAAACCCCTCGATCATCTGCAAATTGGCGTGGCGTCAACTTCACCAAGCCTTCGAGCGGTAGGCTTTCTATCTTCATCAGTTTTGATTTAGGACGATCGCCCAAAGTGCGGTAACCGTTGAAAACAGCGAAATGATCGGAGACAAACTTTCCGTGGTCTCACGAACGAGTTGTGGCATGGGTTCAACATAGATGATGTCATAAGCCTGCACCACCATGTTTGCATCATCGAGCCCTTCAATCACCGACAAATCCATTTTGTAAACGTCACGACCTGTCTCGGTCTTTCGAATCAATTTTACACTTGACGCATTTCCACGAGCGCCAATACCTCCCACCATGGCAAGGACTTCAAGCAGTGTCGTGTTCATATTCTCCAGCGGCACAACAGTCGCTCTGCCTGCCTCACCAGGAAACACAAAAACCCGGTTATTGGTCACTCGAATGATGACGTACGGATCATTGTAAAAACTGGTGTAAGCGTCTTCGAGCAATCCTTCGGCTTCCTCAATGGTTAAACCTTCTAAGCGGATGTTGCCCAATTCCGGTAGCTCCACCAACCCGTCGGGCTTGACGAGGTAGGTCAAACCACCTTGTTGCCCCATGTTCATCCGCTGCTGTTGATTTTGTCCCCCTCCAACGGTTTGGCTTGACATGGTGCCAGCCGTGGATTGGTTCAATCGCTCCCCGTTGTTACTGTACAATTGAAAGGTCAACATGTCATTGGGGGCGATTCGATAC
>ERZ1048068.2392-NODE-2392-length-13270-cov-5.727961_pt1 | contig 13270 bp, 10 predicted proteins | sample MGYA00383098_ERZ1048068 | MGnify/ENA primary metagenome ERZ1048068 (study PRJEB29581, sample SAMEA5548368) | metagenome | biome: marine; feature: coastal; material: water | depth 1 m | study: Short-term variability in the microbial, nano- and picoplankton... | reverse complement strand
AGTTGGGTTAGTCCATTTTTTTCTAGCCACAATTTGCCACCCTGCTTTTTCTAATAACCAATCGAATTGCCAATCTTCGAATTCATGAAAATGACGATCACGTAAATCTGTTTGACTTCTGTATGCACTGGCAAACCAAAGACTTAGTGGAATACTCGCAATTAATTTCTTGGCTTTAATTTCTTTTAACACCCCAAAAGGCGCTACCAAGTGTTCAAGAATTTCAAAAGCGGTAACAACTTCTGCTGATGAATTTTGAACACATGAACAGTCAAGGTCTAAATCCTCACCATTTGTATTGGACACAGAAAATCCATTTGATTTCAACAATTCTGAGAGGGGATTTTTGACGCCTAAATCAAGAATTTCTTCATTTTTAGGGATATGCTGTTGTACAAAATCAAGAGTAATTTTGTATCGCTTTGATGGGAAGTTGTTTTCGTACATTTAATATTTGTAAACAATAGCGTTGATGTGCATTCCAGCGCCTACGCTTGCAAATATAATAATATCACCTTTATTAAGATTGTGGCCTTCTATTTCTCCTTTTCTAATTAGATCGAATAACGTAGGCACTGTAGCTACAGAACTATTGCCCAACTTGTTAATGGTCATCGGCATTATAAATTCTGGCACAGGAGTTTTGTAAAGTCTATAGAAGCGTTTTACAATAGCTTCATCCATCTTTTCGTTGGCTTGATGAATCAAAATCTTCTTTACATCTTGTATAGAATACCCACTTTTATCTAAACAATTTTTCAATGCATTTGGGACGTTATTTAATGCAAATTCATAAATTTTTCGACCATACATTTTGATGTAGCGTACATCTTCGTCTTGGCTTTTGTCGTTAGAATTTCCAAAAAATAAGTGATACACTTCCTCATGTGTGTACGAAGCAGATTCATGAGCAATAATACCACCTTCTTCCTCGCTTGCTTCTACAATGGTTGCGCCAGCACCATCGGCATAAATCATAGAATCTCGATCAAAAGGATCAACGACTCTGGACAATGTTTCGGCACCTATTACCAAACAGCGTTTTGCCATTCCTGCTTTGATGAATGCCTGTGCCTGAACCACGCCTTCTACCCATCCTGGACAGCCAAAAAGAATATCATAAGCAACACATTTTGGATTTTTTATTTTTAAAAGATGTTTAATTCGTGCGGCCAAACATGGAAGAATATCGCTTTGGATGGCGTTGTGTTTGACATCACCAAAGTTGTGCGCACAAATGATATAGTCTAAAGTCTCAGGGTCAATTTTTGCATCTGTAATAGCTTTTTGTCCGGCAAAAGCACCTAGGTCTGAAGCCGTAAGCTTGTGGTCGGCATAACGCCTTTCTGAAATTCCAGTGATGGCCTTGAATTTTTCAACTACAACATCTATAGGTGTATCAATAGCTTCTCCTTCTATGGTATAGAATTCACTGCTAATAAAATCGTTATTTTTTTGAACTAGATCAGGAATATAACTTCCTGTTCCTGTTATACGAATGCTCATATTTTTTTGTTTAAACTTCGGCGTATTCATCAATTGGGGCACACGTACATATTAAATTTCGATCACCATAAGCATCATCTACACGACGAACAGAAGGCCAAAATTTATCTTCTTTTATATATGCCAAGGGGAATGCTGCAGTGGTTCGCGAATAGGGCAAATCCCATTCGTCGCTACAAATCATTTCCTGCGTATGCGGAGCTTTTTTAAGTGGATTGTTTATATCCGACTTGCTCGCTTGATCAATTTCTTGGCGAATAGAAATCATCGCATCACAAAACCGATCCATTTCTGCTTTACTTTCACTTTCTGTAGGTTCAATCATCATCGTTCCTGCAACGGGAAAAGACACTGTTGGTGCATGAAACCCATAATCCATTAGTCGTTTTGCAATGTCTGTGACTTCAATCCCATTGGTTTTGAATGAACGGCAATCGATAATCATTTCGTGGGCCGCACGGCCTTGTTCACCTGTATAAAGTGTTGGATAATATCCTTCAAGACGTTCTTTAATATAGTTTGCATTGAGGATGGCAATTTTTGTTGCTTTTGTCAGTCCTTCTGCACCAAGCATTTTGATGTATCCGTACGAGATTAGGCAAGCTAGAGCAGATCCAAATGGTGCCCCTGAAATAGAGGTGATGGCTTGTGTCCCTCCAGTTTTAACAACAGGGTTTCCGGGAAGAAATGGTGTGAGTTGTTTTGCAACACAAATAGGGCCAACACCTGGGCCACCTCCACCATGCGGTATCGCAAAGGTTTTGTGTAAGTTGAGGTGACATACATCGGCACCAATCTGACCTGGATTGGTGAGTCCAACTTGTGCATTCATATTGGCACCGTCCATATAAACTTGACCACCATGATCATGAATAATTTGCGTAATTTCCTTAATCGCCGACTCATAAACTCCATGCGTAGATGGGTAAGTAACCATAAGCGCTGCTAGATGATCTTTGTGTTGAGTAGCTTTTTCGCGTAAATCTTCTACATCAATATTTCCATTTTCAGAAGATTTTGTAACCACAACTTTCATGCCTGCCATAACTGCACTCGCAGGATTTGTTCCGTGTGCAGAAGATGGAATGATGCAGATATTTCTGTGGTGATCTCCTCGAGATTCGTGATATGCTTTGATGGTCATCAATCCAGCAAATTCTCCTTGTGCGCCAGAATTTGGTTGCAATGACGTCCCAGAAAATCCAGTAATTTCATTCAGTTGTTTTTCTAAAGTGTTCAGGACTTCGGTGTATCCTTTAACCTGTTCTAGTGGTGCAAAAGGGTGAATATTTCCCCAGCTCGACCAACTCAAAGGCAGCATTTCTACTGCAGCATTTAGTTTCATGGTACAAGAGCCTAATGAAATCATCGAAAAATTTAATGCTAGGTCTTTACGTTCTAAACGTTTAATGTAGCGCATCAATTCGGTTTCAGAATGATAGGAATTAAAAACTGAATTGCTGAGAAAATTAGATTTTCTCTTCAGATTTTTTGGAAGACTAGAACTAGGCAAAGTTTCCAGTGTAATTGTCTTGTTTAACGCTTTTGAAATTAAAGAAATAATCTGCTCAAGGTCATTGTTTGTGGTTGTTTCATTGATTGATATAGATACCGTAGTGGGATCTGGATAAAAGAAATTAACCTCATGATTTAAAGCAATTTCCCTGATTTTTTCAGCATCATCTACTTTTATACGTATAGTATCAAAAAATAGTTCATTCTCTAAAGTCAAGCCAGCATTTTTGAATGACTTGGCTAAAAGAGCAGTATTTTGATGAACTTTATTCGCTATGTATGTTAGGCCTTTAGGGCCATGATAAACAGCATACATACCTGCCATTACAGCAAGCAAAACTTGTGCAGTACAAATATTGGATGTTGCACGATCTCTTTTGATATGTTGTTCTCTTGTTTGAAGTGCCATTCGAAGTGCGCGTTCCCCATTCGTATCTTTTGTCACACCAATTATTCGACCTGGAATATGACGTTTATATGCTTCTTTGGTTGCAAAATATGCGGCATGAGGTCCGCCATAACCCATAGGAATGCCAAATCGTTGTGTGGTACCTACTACCACATCAGCGCCAAAATGTCCAGGTGCTTCCAACACCGCTAAACTCAGAATATCGGCTGCAACAGCAACTTTAATGTTATTTGAATTGGCCTTTGAAATAAAAGCTTCGAGATTCATGATTTTGCCTGATGCACCTGGATATTGAACAAGTGCTCCAAAAAAATCAGAGTCAAACTCAAACTCTTCTGTTTTACCCATTACAAGCTCTATTCCAATAGGCATTGCTCTGGTTTTTAGAACAGCAAGTGTTTGAGGGAAAATATCTTCTGTAACAAAAAATTTCACCACTCCTGATTTTATGGCGGAACGATCTCTTACAGCATATAAAAGCGCCATGGCTTCAGCAGCAGAAGTACTTTCGTCGAGTAGAGAGGCATTGGCCATTTCCATACCTGTCAAATCAGTAACCATGGTTTGAAAATTGAGTAACGCCTCGAGTCGACCTTGAGCAATTTCTGCTTGATATGGCGTGTAGGCAGTGTACCACCCCGGATTTTCTAAAATATTTCTTTGAATAACTGCAGGTAAATTACTGGGGTGATACCCCATACCAATGAAGGATTTGAACACTTTGTTTTTTGCACCGAGGTCCTGAATATGTTCCAGAAATTCTTGCTCACTAAATGGTTTTTCAAGATTTAAAGAAGTGTGCAATCTGATATTATTGGGTACTGTTTGATCAATCAATTCATCGATAGAATTTACACCAACCACTTCTAACATTTCCTTGATCTGAACAGCATCAGGGCCAATGTGTCTTTGCGAAAAAACATCTGGGTTCATATTTTATATCTTTAGAAATATTAGCAAAATTACGGATTTATTCATGCTTTTTTTTGTTAATAAATTAAAGTTTTTAACCGATTTTTAAGCTTATCAACAGTTTGGTTATTTTTGCAAAGTGAATTTTTTAAAACGCTTATTTAAATTTTACATCAATAGCAGTTTACACGTTGGATGTTCGGTACTTGCGCTCGCCCGTTTAACACTGTTGCGCTCTGGTGATTCAGTGTCTTTGTCTTTTTTTTTCGCACTCTTTTTTGCTACAGTTTTTGGTTATAACTTTGTAAAGTTTTTTGGCTTGGCTAAGTTTCATTATCGATCACTTACAACCAAACTCAAAGAAATTCAAGTTCTTAGTGCTTTTTGTTTTGTTGGGTTTATAGTTTGTTTTTTTTGGCTGAAAACAGAAGTTCAGTACTCTTTGTTTTTTCTAGGATTGATTACTTTTTTTTATGGAATGCCTTTGAAATGGATTGCTTCAAATAGTTTAAGAAAAATCAGTGGGCTAAAAATCTATATTATTGCTTTTGTTTGGGCTGTTACAACAGTTTTACTTCCACAATTGCAAAGCGGTCTAGAGTTTTTTCAAATCGATTATATATGGATTTTGGAACGCTTTGTCTTTATTTTTGTTTTGATGCTTCCATTCGAAATCAGAGACATGAATTTTGATGATTTGAAACTCTCTACAATTCCGCAAAGTATTGGGCTGTCAAACACCAAAAAATTGGGTTATTTTGGAGTGTTTTTATTGTCAGTATTTTTGATTTTCGGACACGAATTCAAAAAATCAGAATTTATTTCTACCATTATGATGTTGCTCATATTAGTGATTTTTTTGGCAAAAAGTTCACCTAAAAGGCCGCTCTATTTTACAGCGTTTTGGGTAGAAGCACTTCCTATTTTTTGGTGGATTTTAGTGTTGTGTTTGGGATTTTAAAGGAGTCCTGCACGTTCTAGCAACGCTTTATTGCTTGCAGCTTTTCCTCTAAAACGTTCGTATAATATATGAGGATCTTCGGTACCTCCTTTACTTAGAATATGTTGCTTTAGATCTTTTGAAATTTTGGCGTTAAAAACCCCTTTGCTTTTAAAATATGCAAACGCATCAGCATCCAGAACTTCTGCCCATTTGTAACTATAATACCCAGACGAATATCCCCCTTGAAAAATATGTGCAAAAGCTGTAGACATACAATTTTCGGCAACATCTGGAAATAGTTGTGTTACCGAAAACACTTTCTTTTCGTGCTTTTTTACATTTTCGATTGATGATGGGTCTTGTGCGTGCCAACTCATGTCCAATAGTCCAAAACTCAATTGACGAAGGGTTTGCATTCCCTGTTGGAATTTGCCAACTGCTTTTAATTTTTCTATCCAAGCCATAGGAATCAGCTCGCCCGTTTTGTAGTGTTTTGCAAACAAGCTTAAAGCTTCTTTTTCGTAGCACCAATTTTCCATCAATTGACTAGGTAATTCTACAAAATCCCATGCTACACTTGTCCCAGAAAGACTAGGATAAGTTGTGTTGGCCAACATACCATGCAATGCGTGTCCAAATTCATGAAAAAGGGTTGTCACTTCGTTGAAGGTCAATAGAGACGGTTTAGTTTTTGTTGGTTTTGTAAAGTTGCAAACTATAGAGACATGTGGCCTTTCGTTTTGTCCATTCAACACATATTGCGGTTTGAATGAGGTCATCCAAGCTCCACTTCGTTTTCCTTGTCTAGAAAAAAAATCAGCATAAAAAACAGCTACAAGATTTGATGCTTCATCCAATACTTTATAGGTTACAACATCATCGTGGTAAACATCAATTTGTGCTGTTTTTTCGAATTGAAGGCCAAAAAGTTTTTTGGCGATTTGAAACGCACCATCAATCACATTTTCGAGCTTGAAATAGGGTTTGAGTTGAGCGTCGTCAATATCAAAACATTGTTTTTTGAGTAATTCTGAGTAGTATGCATTATCCCATTTTTGAAGCTTTTCGATGCCATCAGTTTTTCGAGCAAACGCACTCAAGGTTTCAAATTCTTTTTGAGCAAAAGGTGTTGCTTTTGAAAGCAAATCAGACAAAAATTGTGCTACTGTTTCGGGTGTTTTGGCCATGCGTTCTTCTAAGACGTAGTGCGCATGAGTTTTGTACCCCAGTAGATTGGCTCGTTGGTGACGTAGTTTTGAAATGTTTAAAACAAGTTCTTGGTTGTCAAGATTGTCATTTTGAAAACCTTTTTTGCCAAAGGCGCATGCCAGTTTTTCACGTAAGTTTCTATTTTTGGCATAAGTCATAAAAGGCACATAGCTTGGGTAGTCTAAGCTAATAATCCATCCTTCTTTTTCTTTTTTCTCTGCACGTAATTTTGCAGCTTCTTTTTCGTCTTCTGGCAACCCATCGAGCTCAGATTCCTCTTTTATGTGTAGTTCAAATCTGTTTGTTTCGGCGAGCAGATGTTCTCCAAAAGTTAGTTTCAAACTGCTCAGCGATTTGTCAATTTCCCTGAGTTTAGCTTTGTCACTGTTGTCAAGTAAGGCACCATTTCTAGAAAAGCTTTTGTATTTTTTGAGTAACAATTGTTTTTCTTCTTTAGATAAGGATAAAGTTTCCTTTTGCTCAAAAACTATTTTTATTTTACCAAATAAAACTTCGTTGAGCGCCACATCGTTGGAGAATTCTGCCAATAATGGTGATACTTGTTGTGCAATTTGCTGAATTTCTTGGTTGGTTTCGGCAGCGTTGAGATTGAAAAAAAGACTTGAAATTCGTTCCAATTCTAATGATGCGAATTCTAATGCGACAATGGTATTTTTGAATGAAGGTGCATCAGTATTTTCACAAATTTTAGTTATAGTTGCTTTGGAATTTGCAATAGCTGTTTTAAAAGCGGGTAGAAAATCACTCGCTTTTATTTTTGAAAACGGAGCTGTGCCATGTAGCGTTTCAAAGCGCTTGTTCAAAATATTCATAAGTTGGTTTTCTTCTGAATTAGGACTTCAGATTTTTTGAAGCGTTTTCGACTTTGAGTTTCAATCCTTGTTTATAAACTTGAATTTTATCTAAAACACATTTATCAGAAGCACCAATAATTTGTGCGGCCAAAATCCCAGCATTTTTAGCGCCATTTAGTGCTACGGTTGCTACAGGTACTCCGCCTGGCATTTGAAGGATAGACAAAATAGAGTCCCATCCATCGATGGAATTGCTTGATTTTACAGGAACTCCAATGACGGGCAATGGACTAATGGCTGCAATCATTCCTGGAAGGTGTGCAGCACCACCTGCACCAGCTATAATGACTTTTAATCCTCTTTCGTGTGCTGTACTTCCATATTCAAATAATTTTTCAGGTGTGCGGTGTGCCGAAACAATATCAACTTCAATGTCAATATCGAAATTTTTAAGGATTTCTACCGCTTCTTTCATGACTGGCATATCGCTGTCACTTCCCATAATAATTCCTACTTGTGCCATACTATTTGCTTATTACTTTGATTGTTTCTTTTACTTGTTGTGCTATTGAACGTGCTTTGTCGATTTCGGAATGAACAATGGTAACATGCCCCATTTTGCGAAATGGACGTGTTTCCTTTTTTCCGTATATGTGCGGTGTTACACCATCTAATTTTAAAATTTTTTCGATATTTTCATAAACAACAGCACCATTATGCCCTTCAGCACCAACAAGATTTACCATTACACCGCTGACTTTATTTTTTGTATCACCTAGGGGTAAATCTAATATAGCACGAATGTGTTGTTCAAATTGAGAAGTGTAGCTGGCTTCAATCGTTTGGTGCCCAGAATTGTGTGGGCGAGGTGCGACTTCATTGATTAAGATTTCATCATCTTCTGTCAGAAATAACTCTACAGCCAAAAGCCCTACATGATGAAACGCTGCTGCAGTTTTTAGGGCAATAAGTTCGGCTTTTTTCGTGATGTTTTCTGATATTCTTGCTGGACAAAGCACATATTCTACTTGATTTGCCTCAGGGTGAAATTCCATTTCAACTACTGGATAGGCACGAACTTCTCCTCTGGGCGATCGTGCTACAGTAACGGCAAGTTCTTTTTTAAATGGAACTAAAGTTTCTGCAATGCATTCCACATTTGGAAGCTCTTCAAGATCGGAAAGCGAACGAACAATTTTCACCCCTTTTCCATCATATCCAAATTGTGCGCTTTTCCATACAAAAGGGAGTGGTTGCACATCGTGCTCAATAGCTCTTTTTAGTTCGTCTTTGTATGCATATCTCGTAAATGCTGCTGTTGGCAAATCATGATCTACATAAAAAAGTTTTTGTTTTGCTTTGTTTTGAATTATTGCCAATGTTTCGGCTGAAGGGAATACATTAACACCCTGTTTCTCAAGTGCTTTAAGTGCTTCAACATTAACATTTTCAATTTCAATAGTTAGTGTATCCACTTTTTTACCAAATTCAAAAACTGTATCGAAATCCATGAGATCACCAACAAAAAATTCATCACATGCTATTTTGCAGGGTGCTTCGGAATTGGGATCCAAAACACACGTGTGGATGTCAAATTTTCGTGTTGTATAGAGCAGCATTTTCCCAAGTTGTCCACCGCCTAAAATACCGACTTTGTGTTGTGAGGAGAAAACATGCATATTTGCCAAATTGCTAAAGTTTGAATTCTACCGCAAAAATACACTTAAAAATGGAATCTTGCATCAAAATCCCTTGGCAAAACATTTTTTAACCTTTGTAATTAATTATCTTTGTGGCCAAATCTCATTTCTTTATTTAAAGATTATTCTTTGAATCAATATAATAACAGCTAAAAAACCGCATGAAAAACATCGTATTATTTGGCCCTCCAGGAGCTGGAAAAGGCACTCAAGCAAATTTTTTAAAAGACACCTATGATTTGATTCACATCTCTACAGGTGATGTGTTTCGGTACAACATCAAAAACAAGACAGATTTGGGTTTATTGGCTAAATCATACATGAACAAAGGTGCCCTTGTCCCAGATCAAGTAACTATTGATATGCTAAGCGATGGGGTCGCCAAAACACCAGATGCAAATGGATTTATTTTTGATGGTTTCCCAAGAAACACCTTTCAGGCAGAAGCTTTAGACGAAATTCTAAAGGCCTATGATGCTGAAGTTAATGCTATGATTGCTTTGGAAGTAGACGACGAAGTTTTGGTAAAACGCCTTTTGAAGCGTGGCGAAACGAGTGGAAGACCAGATGATTCCTCAGAAGAAATTGTGCGTAACCGCATAAAAATATATTATGAAGAAACTGCTATTTTGAAATCTTTTTATGAGAAAAAAGAAAAATATCATGGCGTAGATGGGGTTGGTGATATCGATGCGATTACAGCGCGTTTGAATGCCGTAATTGATGCACTCTAAATAAACAAAGATGACTGAAGGCAATTTTGTTGATTACATAAAATTATATGCTTCTTCTGGAAATGGAGGTAAGGGTTCAGTTCATCTGCATCGTGAAAAATACATCACCAAAGGTGGTCCTGATGGTGGAGACGGTGGTCGTGGAGGTCATATCATTGTTCGAGGGAATGAAAATTTATGGACATTACATCATTTAAAATTCAAAAAGCATTTTAGAGCAGGACATGGCGAACATGGCAGTAAAAGCCGAAGTACAGGTGCCGATGGCACAGATGTCTATATAGATGTTCCGTTAGGTACAGTTGTTCGTGATACTGAAACGAATGCTGTTTTGTTCGAAATTACCGAACATTATCAAGAGACTATCTTGTGTGAGGGCGGCAAAGGTGGACGAGGGAATTGGCATTTTAAATCGCCTACAAACCAAACACCGCGCTATGCACAGCCCGGAATGCCTTCAGAAGAAAAATACGTTACAATAGAACTAAAAATTCTTGCCGATGTGGGACTTGTGGGCTTTCCAAATGCAGGCAAATCGACCTTGCTGTCTGTTATAACTTCAGCCAAGCCCAAAATAGCGGATTATGAATTCACGACATTAAAGCCAAATCTTGGCATAGTAGAATACAGAGATTTTCAATCTTTTGTGATGGCCGATATCCCTGGAATTATTGAAGGTGCCGCCGGGGGAAAAGGTCTAGGGCACTATTTTTTACGTCATATAGAGCGCAACTCCATTCTTTTATTTCTCATTCCAGCTGATGCTAATGATATAATAGACCAATACGAAATTTTGTTGGACGAACTAAGGCGTTACAATCCAGAAATGCTAGATAAAGAGCGTATTGTCGCTGTTTCAAAAAGTGATTTATTGGATGAAGAACTCAAAGCAGAGCTCAAACAAATTCTTGATGCCGAAATGCCTGTAGATTATTTATTTATTTCATCTGCTGCTCAAACAGGAATTATGCCTTTGAAGGATCTCCTTTGGAAACAGCTCAACAACTAGGTGTTGTTTTTGGACTTATTTTTGAGGTATTAAAGTATTGATCTTAATCATGACGAAACAATTCTATTTTTTAGCTCTCTTTTGCTCTCCCTTTTTGCTTTTTAGCCAAAATATGCCAAAAGAATTTCAAGAGTTGTGGGACGCAAAGGCCTATGAATCATTGCTACCAAAATTAGAACAGTTTGTTTCATCTCACCCAAATCATTTACAAGCTATTGAAGAACTTGGAGACGTATATGGACGTCTGTATAAATGGGAAAGTGCGGCTGCTTGTTATGAAAAGTTAACTTTGGTCAAACCTAATCAAGCCAATTATCATTTCAAATACGGAGGTACTGTTGGAATGATGGCCAAAGAAAGTTCTAAGTTTAAAGCTTTGGGCTTAATTAATCAAGCAAAGAAATCCTTTTCCAAGGCCGCAAGATTAGATCCGTCACATTGGCCGGTTCGTTGGGCTCAAGTAGAGCTCTATGTGCAATTGCCAGCTTTCTTGGGTGGAAGCTACAACAAGGCATTGGAAATTGCCAATGAATTGGAAGCAATTTCTAAGCTTAATGGTTACTTTGCCAAGGCCTATATTTATACCCAAAAGAATGATAAAGATCAGGCAAAAAAATTCACCAAAAAAGCAGTAAAGATCCGTCATCTTGCTTCATGTCTTGGTCATCAACATCAGACAAAAGAATGTACCACACACAACAATGCACTACATTATGACCTTGCCCTAGCATGCATGACCAATGATTTGGATGTTGATGCCGCTGCTTTTTTATTTAAAAAATTTATAGCAGATTTTAATTCAGCCGATAGAGTACCACTTGAATTGGCGCATTTTCAATTATCAAAATTATTCTTGAAACAACACAAAACAGAAGATGCTTTGGTGCATTTGAATCATGCATTGAAATTAAATCCAAATTTCGATTTAGCGAAAAATGAAAAAAAGCGTATTTTAATGAGCTCTCCCAATTAAAATTTTAGCTACTCTGCGTATATTTACGTTAAAATAATTTTTTATGAATGTTCATTTTATCGCCATTGGCGGTGCAGCCATGCACAACCTTGCACTAGCTTTGCACTTGAAAGGTATGCATGTCACAGGTAGTGACGACGTTATTTTTGAGCCCTCAAAATCTAGGTTATCTGCTCATGGTTTGTTACCTGATGCTGTAGGCTGGTTTCCAGAAAAGATAAATTCTTCTCTTGATGCCATTATTTTAGGAATGCATGCCAAAGCCGATAATCCGGAATTGATCAGAGCGCAAGAGTTGGGTCTAGATATTTTTTCATATCCAGAATTTATTTTTGAACAATCAAAACATAAAACACGAGTCGTTATTGGCGGTAGTCATGGCAAAACTACCATCACAGCGATGATTCTTCATGTTTTGAGTTACCACCACAAAGAAGTAGATTATATGGTTGGCGCACAGCTTGAAGGATTCGATGTGATGGTAAAATTGACCCATCACAATGATTTTATTGTCCTAGAAGGCGATGAGTATTTGAGTTCCCCCATTGATCTCAGACCAAAATTCCATCATTATAAACCCAATATTGCGCTTTTAAGTGGAATTGCTTGGGATCATATCAATGTGTTTCCAACTTTCGAAGACTACAAAAAACAGTTTTCTGTTTTTGTAGACAGCATAGTGGAGGGGGGTAGCATCTCTTACAATACTGAGGATCAGTTTGTTAAGGAAGTTGTTGAGCTCAGTGAAAACCCTATTCGTAAATTTCCGTATCAAACACCAGAATATACAATAGACAATGGGACAACATATTTGGAAACTCCTGAGGGGCCTATGCCATTGGAAATATTTGGTCAACATAATTTAAATAATTTGGCAGGTGCCAAATGGATTTGTCAGCATATGGGCATTGATGAGCTCGATTTTTATGAAGCCATTGCTTCATTCAAAGGTGCCAACAAACGTTTAGAAAAAATAGCAGAGCATCAATCATCAGTTGTTTATAAAGATTTTGCCCATGCACCGAGTAAAGTTAAAGCAACGACTATGGCGGTTAAAAATCAGTACCCACAACGGCGACTCTTGGCTTGTTTGGAACTGCACACCTACAGCAGTTTGAATGAAAATTTTCTTTCGGAATATAATCAAACCTTAGCGATGGCCGATGAAGCTGTAGTGTTTTATTCTCCAAGTGCTTTGGCTATAAAAAAGTTAAACCCCATCAGTGCAGCGCAAATAGCCAGTGCATTCAGTCATAATAACTTAACTGTTTTTACAGATTCTATTGCCTTTCATAATTTTTTAAATGCTCAAAATTATAAAGATACCGCCTTGCTGCTTATGAGTTCTGGAAATTATGGGGGTTTGGATTTCGATACCCTCCCCGAGATGATAATATAACCTTTAAAATAAAAAATTATTGAGATGATGCCCCAAAATTCAATGACAATCAAAAATTGGTCGGAAGCCGATCAGCCAAGAGAAAAATTAAGAGATAATGGTGCTCGTTTTTTGAGTGATGCAGAACTTATAGCCATCATTATTGG
>ERZ1048068.2389-NODE-2389-length-13275-cov-4.274584_pt1 | contig 13275 bp, 11 predicted proteins | sample MGYA00383098_ERZ1048068 | MGnify/ENA primary metagenome ERZ1048068 (study PRJEB29581, sample SAMEA5548368) | metagenome | biome: marine; feature: coastal; material: water | depth 1 m | study: Short-term variability in the microbial, nano- and picoplankton... | reverse complement strand
GGCTCGTTTTGTCATCATCGGCGACTGTTCATCTGCTGTCTTTAGCGCTATGGTGAGTGCTGGAAGTAGTATGGATAAAGTCAAAGAAGAAACCTATGACCTAATTAACAACCTTAATGCGAACACCAAGCTTGGGCTAATTATTCATCGACGAAAATTTCTGCCACTGAAAGAAGACCTTATAACTGCTACGGTAAAAAATAAGGCGCTTGCTATCGAATGGATTAAAAAGAAATGGCCAAAAAGCTACGGGGGACAGATTCCTAATGATATTTACGGTAAGGACGGTAGTTCAGGCATTTTGCCAGTTCTCGATGCCGCATTCTCAATGCAGCCTGACGTGATTTTTATCATTTCAGACGGAGGATATCGAGATAAGCGTGGTTTAAAGGTTCCACTAAATGATGTTTTGTCCTTAATCCGCTCTCGCCAAAAGGACCTGCTCGAAGATGCACGCATTCATGCCATCCACTTTCCTGACCCAGACGAAGCTGAAGGCGTGATTGGCAGTAAAATGAGAAGCATCGCAGTCCGCAACAATGGGAAATACCGAAAGGTTAAGCCTAATTCTGCACCATAACTTATTCTCTCAAACCTATGAAAAAGCTACGCCGCAGAAACCAGGAACCGCAAGACTTCCAGATGGCACCCATGATCGACATGGTCTTCCTCCTGCTGGTCTTTTTCATGACGGTGGCCTCTGTGGCAAAGAGTCAGCGACAAATCGAGCTTGATCTACCCGATTCGGAGGAGAGTAAGATCCCTGAAGACGCCAGCGGGCGCGGTATTCTCTCCGTCGATGCCGAAGGCAAATACTACATCGGCGATCAAGCGCACAGCCTCAAACAAGTCAAAGATGCTATCACCGCTCGACTCCGCGCCGACCCCAAACTTCGCGTCCAAGTCCGAGCCGACCAAAACACCGAATACGAAGCCGTTCGTAAACTCCTCAAGGCCGCCGCCGAGGCCGGAGCCTACGAGATCATCTACGCCACCTACGAATCGCGCTAGCACGATTTGATGACCAATTACCAATGAATCATAGCGAATCAGACCCACTCTCCGATTCTACCATCAGATAATGAGACGCCTTAGGAAAAAACCACAAGACAAACCGGAAATCCCGATCGCGCCGCTGATCGATGCGGTCTTCCTGCTCTTGATCTATTTCATGGTCACCTCTTCGCTGGAAAAGCAAGAGGCCGACATCTCTTTTGAGTTACCCGGTACGCTTGAGCAAGAAGAACCCCTCGAGCTTCCCGACGAACAAATCATAGAAATCCGCCCCGACGGACAGATCGTGGTCAATGAATACAATTACGACGCCCCTGGCGCGAAACGCCTGATTAAACTTCAAGCCATGCTCACCCGCCTCCAGGAAGCTAGTGTCGCCAATAAGACCGTCACTCAAGTTACCATTTCACCCGACCAAAAGACCAAGCATGCCATCATCATTCGCGTGATGGATGCCGTCTCCGCCGCCGGCATCACTGGAGTTAACTTTGCGATTGAGCTAGACTAAGACCGTCTAATATGAGGACTGCTGGCGATATCTCTCGGCTAAGCGCCCTGTATCGGACTCAAAGCGAAGCTTTCCTTGTTTCAATCCAGTGGGACTAAGATTTTTGGAAGAAGTTAATCACAGAATCGACAATCGTTTCAACTGGGGCTAACTTACCTGGTCCTTCGTAACCACATGCTAGCATACCGCTCTGAGGTTCAATAAAGTGGCAACCGCGCGCTTGGAGCGTCTGTATGTTAGACTGCGTGGCAGGATGCGTCAGCATCTTACCATTCATGGCTGGCGCGATCATAACAGGCGCAGCTGTGGCGAGATGGATCGAAGTCAACAAATCAGGTGCGAGTCCGTGAGCGAATTGCGCGATACAGTGCGCGGTGGCTGGAGCGACCAGAAGAAGATCCGCACGGTCAGCCAAATCGATATGCCCGGGCTGCCAGCTCTCGCCCTCCTTCCAGATGTCGGAGGCGACCGGATTACGCGAAAGTGTTTGCAAGGTAAGCGGCTGGATAAAGCTGCAGGCACCCGCCGTCATAATCGGAAACACATCCGCACCGGCCTCGGCTAAGCGACTAGTGATGTCCGCCGCCTTGAATGCAGCGATCGATCCAGTGACTCCAAGTAGAATGGTGCGACCTTTTAGAATGGAAGTAGTGTCTGACACAAGGTAACAAATGGGGGGTATTTACCAGACAAACAAGACTCAAGTATGCCTTCTAATCGGGGGAAAGGAGCCCATATTTAATAAACTTACGAAACCCCTCAAATTTTTTCCACGGCGAAGCGATCAAGATATACGCTTTAGTTTTTCTCAAATATGCATTTTATTAGGTTTTATTGAACCACGATCCCCATGCAAAAAGGCAAGATCACTAAATACACACCCTTCCCGCAAATCGATTTACCTGACCGTCAATGGCCAAGTAGGACTATCACCCAGGCACCCATCTGGGCAAGCGTAGATCTACGCGACGGTAACCAAGCCCTCGCTACGCCGATGACGGTGAACGAAAAATTGGAGATGTTTGAACTCTTGGTTAAAATTGGCTTCAAGGAGATCGAAGTCGGCTTCCCATCAGCGAGTGATACGGAGTTCAACTTCATCCGCCGCTTAGTAGATGAGAAGCGCATACCTACCGATGTGACTTTGCAGGTACTCGTGCAGGCGCGTGAACATTTGATTCGCCGCACTTTTGAAAGCCTTGAAGGCGTCTCAAAGGCGATCGTGCATCTGTATAATTCCACCTCACCTGTGCAGCGGCGCGTTACTTTTAACAAGACGAAGGATGAAATTAAAGCCATCGCCGTCGAAGGCACCCGCTTAGTCAAAAGCCTCGTTGAAACAATTCCTGGCACGCAGATACGCTTTCAATACTCGCCCGAGAGTTTCTCCGACACTGAAGTAGACTACGCGCTAGAGGTCTGCGAAGCCGTCATGGCGGAGTGGGCGCCCTCCGAGGACGACAAGATCATCCTCAACTTGCCTGCCACCGTCGAAGTCGCGACGCCCAACGTGCATGCGGATCAGATCGAGTGGTTTTGCCGCAATTTAAAGGAGCGCGATAAAGCCTACATTAGCTTACACACCCACAACGACCGCGGCACGGGTGTAGCGGCAACGGAACTTGGGCTATTGGCTGGAGCTGACCGCGTGGAGGGCACTCTCTTTGGTAACGGTGAACGCACAGGCAATCTCGACATCGTGACAGTCGCCTTGAACCTTTACACGCAAGGCGTCGATTCGGCACTTAATTTAAGCGAACTAGAACAAATCCGTAGGGTCTATGAGCGTATCACTCGCATGACGGTGCACGACCGACACCCCTACGCTGGCGATCTAGTCTTTACTGCATTTTCTGGTTCACACCAGGATGCGATTAAGAAGGGCATGAATTTGCGCGCTAAGAAGGACACGGAGGGCACTCGTTGGGAAGTCCCCTATCTCGCGATCGACCCTGCAGATATTGGGCGCGACTACGAGGCAATCATCCGAATTAACAGTCAAAGTGGCAAGGGGGGCGTCGCCTACATTTTAGAGCGAGACTTCGGTCTCGACTTACCAAAAGCAATGCACCCCGAAGTCGGTATGGTCGTGAATGACACCGCTGACAAAGGAAGCCGCGAGCTCTCACCGGATGAGGTTCGAGAAGTTTTCATGCAAGAGTATGTTAACTCGGAAGCACCCATGGAATTGTTATCGATTGAACGAGAGGACTTTTCCCAGTCAGGAGAGGTCAAAGTCGATGCCGAGATTTGCATGAATGGAAAATCAAATAAGGTCACTGGAACGGGTAATGGCCCTATCAGCGCCTTTGTCGATGCACTTGAGCAAGAAGGCTACAAAGACTTCCAACTACTCGACTACCGACAGCACTCGATTGGAGGCGGATCGAAAACGGAAGCTGCGGCCTATATACAGATTAAGAATGACGATGGCTCTGTTAGCTTCGGCTGCGGCATCAATGCGAATATCGAGTTAGCTGGCTTACATGCACTTGTTAGCGCCTTCAATCGAGCACACTCCAAAGTGTAAAAACCTTACCTGAAAGCTAGCTGAGACAGCGAACCGCCAGTTCACGGCAGACTTCTTCCTGCTCATTGGGACGTTCTATGATGGCCTCGAAGGCCTCGGTGAACGCAATCTGAAAGTCGATCAACTTCTTCAAGGGCACCTTATTAGCCGTCTCCGCAAGTCGACCAAGATACCACGGATTCTGGGTGAACACGTTCAAGTTACTCTTCTCTTCGCTATCTCCGAAATGGTGCCCATAGGTGCGGGCAGCTGATTCCAGATCGCTTTTGGAGATGCCGCGACCACCTAGGCGGATCGCACCTGCATCGAGTAGAACACGCAACTGAATGAGTAAGCGATTACGCGATTGAAGACTGCCGAGTAATGGCCGCGATTCACTTTGGGTAAAAAAGTGACGGCGCAGCGCTTCGAGAGTCCAAGAAAGTTTGAGCGAGTAAAAGGCGTCCGCTGCTTCGAAGAAGTCAGCATCTCCGAAATTAGGTACAAGATCGGTCACGAGGCGCTCACTGATCGGTTCAGCGCCCTCCCCCGCGAAGGTCAGTAACTTACGCGTCTCCTCGACGATCAGCCGGGTGTTGCCGTTGACCTTGCCGATGAGCAATTCGATCGCAGCACGTGTCATCGTATTGCCCGCTTGAGTGCACTCTTCAGCGATCAAAGCGGCACAAGTCTGCGCGGTATCTTTACCCGCAGCCATCGCGGTAAAATCAGAATTCTTCTGGCACCATTTAAAAAAGCTGCGCCGCTTATCGACGGGCTGCGCGGTAATCAAAACACCCACACTCGTCGCATCGAGGCCTTCGAGCATCGCTTTTAAATTATCGATTAAATCGAGGGTGCCTTGCGCACGACCCGTCGGGCTATCGGCCATAAAATTGACATCCTTAAGCCAAACAACCTTGCGCTCTCCGAAGAGAGAAAGCGTCTGCACGGCGCTGGTGAAGCGGTTGATCGCATCCTCGACTTCCGCTACATTCGAAGCACGCCCATCCACGACTTCCTTCGAGAGATCGTCCATCAAGTCCTTTGTCTGCTCAGTAAACCAAGCCTTACCCTTTTCCGAAACAAGGTAATCGTCGTCTCCACAGATAAATGTAAATGGCTTCGCTGGCATGAGAGAGTTTAGTCTCGGAGACCACTCTAAAGAGCGCAAGACGGAATGCGGGCGAGCGTAACTTGCTCATATTATTTTGTCGTGGCGTACTCGCCCTAGTCCCGCTCTCCGCAACTAAGGAATTCTGCTACCTTATTCTCACGCAATTTACGACGCATCCAGTCGAGCGCAGCGTGGACGGCACGTGCTTTAACATCGAGTCGGCCACCCGCGTAGCGAACTGTTTTACACCACACGCCGACAGGCGAATGATAGCCCAAGTGGATAGTACCAACTGGGTTTTGTTCATTCCCGCCATCCGGCCCCGCGAAGCCTGTCACGCTGAGGCCGTAATCAGTCGAGAGGCGCTCGGCAATACCAGAGGCCATTGCAATGGCGCATTCGGCACTAACGGCACCGTGCTGTTCGATGATCGATTCCGGCACACCTACTTTTGAGACTTTAACATCATTCGCATAGCAAACGACTCCGCCAACGAAGACCTTGGAAGCACCCGATAAATTCGTAAAGGCATCGCATAGCATGCCACCAGTACAAGACTCGGCGATGGCGAGAGAGCGATCAAGCGCGCGTAGTTCGTGAAAAACGACTTTTGCGAGTGAACAGTGACCGAAGCAGACGAAATCCTCTCCCAATAGCACGCAGGCTTCTTGCCCGATGGCCTTGAGCTGCTCCATGCTCAGCTTGCGATCAAGCGAACTCAGACGCACATCGACGATGCCGTAGTGCACACAGTAGGCCACGGACAAATCGGCATAGGCTTTAACAATGGGCTGCATCGTTTCCTCTACGCTCGACTCACCTGAACCAAAGGTACGGATCTGAAGGTAAGCTTCTTCCTCGCTCAGCGCACCGAGCGCTTGGAGCATGGGGATGGCCTCTTTCTCAAACATTGGGACCAGCTCGTTAGTGGGACCAGGCAGCATGATTAAAATCTTACCATCGCGCTGATAAACCATACCAGGCGCCGTCCCACGTTCGTTATGAAGCACTTCTCCATCAACGAAGCGGTAGCACTGCTTCAGGTGATGGTCTGCCATAGTATGACCAACCACTTTAAAACGTGCCTGAATAAGCGTTTCGATTTCTGGTTCGAAAACAAGCTCCGCACCCAGCGCTTCGGCAATGTTTTCCCGTGTCATATCATCCACAGTCGGACCGAGGCCACCCGTAGTAATGACGATATCCGAGTGTGCCCAAGCCTCTAGAAAAGCACGTTTAATCTCCTCAGCCTCGTCTGAGATCACGCGATTGCGATGGATAGGCAGACCATATCTAGCGAGCTGCGCACCAAGATAGGTGAGGTGCGAGTTCTCTCGAATTCCGACGAGTAGTTCATCTCCAAAGTTGATTACTTCGACAATTGGCGTTTTAGACATAGTGGTTTATTAAAAAGAGTGCAGCTTATGCAGAACTGCAAACGAAATGTAAGATTCTCAAAAATGCCTGAAGGACCCAAATCCCAGTTAAAAGAAAAAGTCCGCCGCCTCCCCCATAAGCCGGGTGTTTACCAGATGAAAGATCGTATCGGGCAGGTAATTTATGTGGGTAAGGCTAAGGACTTAAAAAAGCGCGTCAGCACTTACTTCCAAGCCTCGCGCAAGATGGCGGTCGCACAACCAAAGGTGCGTGCCATGCTCGACCTGATCCACGACTTCGAGATCATCATCGTCAACTCGGAAGCAGAGGCATTACTTCTCGAAGGGCAACTGATCAAAAAGTTCAAGCCCCGCTACAATACCGACTTTACCGACGACAAGCGCTTCCTCCTCGTTCGTATCGACCCACGCGAATCACTCCCTCGCTTCCGGCTAACGCGTAACCGCACCGACAGTAATTCTCGCTACTACGGTCCCTTCGCCCACTCCAGTCATTTACGCAAAACACTCACTGAGCTACGGCGTAGATTTGGTATCCTTCTCAGCGATGCCTCCCCCGTAGAACTGCCCGATGGCCGCTGGCGCCTTTACGATGATGCCCGTGCCGAAATCTACGAGCACGACAACGAGATCACCACTGAGCAATACACCGAGCGTTTGGGAGCAGCCTGCGAGTTTTTAGAAGGCAAAGCCCGCGAGTGGCTCTCTGAGCTGAAGACCGAGATGAAAGCCGCCTCCGCAGAGCAACGCTATGAAGAAGCCGCTTCACTTCGTGACCGTATCGATGCCCTACAACGCACCGCTAGCCGTACACGTAAATTTGAGCGCAACCTAGTCGGCACGCACAACCATCGCCAAGTCGTCAAAAGCCTAAAGGAAAAGCTCCACATTGCCCAAGAACCTCGCCGCATGGAGTGTTTCGACATCTCCCACATCTCGGGTAGCTTTTGCGTGGCCTCAATGGTCGCGTTTAAGGACGGCTCACCTGATCGCAAAAGTTACCGCCGCTTCAAAATTAAGAGCTTCGTCGGCAACGATGACTTCCGCGCGATGGAAGAGGTGGTGGGTCGCCGCTACCGCCGCTTACATGAAGAGGGCAAAGCCTTTCCTGACCTAATCGTCATCGACGGGGGCGCGGGGCAAGTCACTGCCGCGCTCAAAGCATTCCTCAGTCAAGGCCTGGAGCCGCCCGAGCTAATCGGCCTCGCCAAACGCAACGAGACGGTCATCTACAGCGACGGCCGTGAACCGCTCAACCTAGCTCATCACGATCCAGCACTGCGCCTACTTCAGCATATCCGCGATGAAGCTCACCATTTTGCCAACAGTTTCAATGCCGAGCTGCGCAGCAAGCGCCTGAAAGAGTCCATACTCGACGACTTTAAAGGCCTCGGAACGAAGCGTAAACAACAGTTGCTACAACACTTTGGTTCCCTCGAAAAACTGCGTAATGCTAAAGTCGATCAACTCACGCAAGTCGAGGGCATCGGCACTATCACCGCCGAAAGACTCGTGGAGTTTTTGAGTCCGAAATAATCGTAGTCTCAGAGCTTGTTAAGACCTGTATCACACTAGTCTCATATTCGGCGCGGTCAAACTCACGCGCTATCCTTGAGCAAACGCCTTCGCAAAATACGTCAAAATCATATCTGCTCCTGCACGCCTAATCGCAAGGAGCGATTCGTCACGGCAGCTCTCTAAATCGAGCCAGCCCTTCTCAGCCGCGGCCATAATCTGAGCGTACTCGCCCGATACTTGATAGGCAGCTAGTGGCAGCTCGGTCTCTTCGCGCACTTCGCGAATAATGTCGAGATAGAGCCCAGCCGGTTTAACCATGAGCACGTCCGCACCTTCTTCCTCATCCAAAGCGGTCTCAACCAAGGCCTCACGGCGATTGGCAGGATTCAATTGATACGTCCGCTTATTTAAATTATGAGAGCCTGCACTACTGGTGCTGCCGACTGCATCACGAAAAGGGCCGTATAAGGCCGAAGCAAATTTTGCGGAGTAAGCCATGATAGCTGTCTTTTCAAAATCGTTATCATCTAACGCGGAACGAATCGCGCCAACACGTCCATCCATCATATCCGAAGGCGCGACCATATCGACACCCGCCTCAGCAGCCAAAACCGCCATCTCAGCCAGCACCTCAACCGTGGCATCATTCGCCAGATCTTGCGCTGCTGCGTCCCAGAGCCCGTCGTGTCCATGCTCTGTATATGGATCCAGCGCCAAATCAGTGATCACGGTAAGCTCAGGCACCGCAGCCTTGATCGCACGGATCGCACGTAGCACAAGTGTATTTGGATTTAAAGCCTCGCGACCATCGTCCGACTTGAGGCTCTCATCGAGTTTAGGAAAAAGTGCGACACCCGAGATACCGAGCGCGTGCAGTTCACGACATTCTGCGACCGTATCTTTGATCGAAAGCCTAGATATGCCTGGCATCGAGTCAATTGCCTCCGGAGAGCTCTCCCCATCAATGACAAAGACTGGCTGGATCAAATGCTGTGGTAAAACCTCCGTCTCAGAAGCAAGCGTACGCAAAGAAGCCGTCCGCCGCATACGACGCGGACGTCGATTCAGATCGAGTTTAAATTCATTAGTCATGGGTAAAGGTAGATTTCTATTGGCAGTTACGCCTGAAAGAGCCCATCTTTCAACACGTAAATCTCCACTAGCAATCTACAAATGTCCGTCGAACTCTACGATACCCTTAGCCGATCCATTCAGCCACTCGCTCCATCGAGTTCAGATACTTTGCGATTCTATTGCTGTGGTCCGACTGTCTATGGCCCCGCACACATCGGAAATTTCCGCACTTTTCTCATTCAAGACACACTTCGCCGTGTATTAGAAGTCGATGGTATGGCGGTCAAACACGTGCGTAACATTACCGACCTCGACGATAAGACAATCCGGCGCTCACTGGAAGAGGGCAAAAGCCTGATCGAGTTCACCGCACACTGGACAGAGAAATTTCATGCCGATTGCGAAGCGCTCAATATGCTCGCGCCAAGCATCGAGCCGAGCGCAGTGGCGCACATACCCCAGCAGATCGCCCTGGTCGAAAAGCTCATCGAGAAAGGCAATGCCTATGCGACGGATGATGGCTCTGTTTATTTCCGAGTCGGCTCTTTCGAAGACTACGGCCGCCTCTCACGTCTCAAACAGCGCGAACTCAAAACTCAGACTGAAAACTCAGCCGGCGATGTCAATGACGCGGACGAGTATGACCGGGAGTCAGTCAGCGATTTTGCACTCTGGAAATCACGCAAAGATGGCGACGGCGACAACTATTGGAGTAGCCCTTGGGGCGAGGGGCGCCCGGGGTGGCACCTAGAGTGCTCTGCCATGGTTGATAGCGCCTTCGACGGCGAAACAATTGACCTGCACGGCGGCGGTATCGACCTCTGCTTCCCCCACCACGAGAACGAGATCGCTCAGTCCGAATGTGCCCACGGGCACGACTTCTGTAAGCACTGGTTCCACAGCGCACACCTTATGGTGGAAGGAGCCAAGATGTCGAAGAGCCTCGGGAACCTCTACACACTGGACGACCTGCGAGAGAAAGGCTTCAACCCAATGGTCGTTCGCTACACACTCATCGCAGGCAGCTATCGGCAACAGCTCAACTTTACATTCGATGGGCTGCAGGCTTCGCGAAGTGCGCTGACTCGTTTTGAGCGTTTCGCGGAAACTCTACTCGCTAAAACCGGGGAAGCTAGCGACCGATTTAATGCCACCTACGTGACTGCCAGCGCGCCAGAGGACTTTGGGCGTCTGACCAAAGCATGGGACGCGCTACGCGCCAACCTGAACACAGCTGCTTGCCTCGGCGCGATCTTTGGTGTGATTGGTTCGAACCCTGCCGCTTCGTTCGAAGCAGACGGAGCTCGGGAGATGCTCCGAACATTTGGCAGTCTACTCTACGCACTCGGGCTTGAACTCTTCACTATCGAAGCAAAAAACGTTAACGCACCTGAAGAAATAGTCGCTTTAGCTCAAGCCCGCTGGGACGCAAAGCAAGCTAAAGACTGGGGCAAGGCCGACGAATTTCGTAACGAACTTCTAGCGAAAGGCTGGACAGTTAATGACAGCAAAGATGGCTTTGATATAGAGCCAACAAAGTAGATTTATATAAAGATTAGTAGCGAAGACTTAACAGAGCATCCATTATTTACCCGTGATGACACCAACAATTAAAACGATCGGAAAACAAATATCACAATGGGGCGAGGGACCTATTTGGTGGGGTAATTCCCTCTTTTATGTCGACATCGCAGGAAATAAACTTCTCCGCCTCAAGCCCGACACGAGCGAAGAAATCATATGGGAAATCGGTGAGCGCATTGGCACCATCGTCCCAAGCGAGGATGACGACGAAGTCATCTACGCTGGTGACACCGGCTATGTGCGCTTCAATTTAAAGACAGGCAGCAAGACGACACTCGCCGACCCCGAAGCCTCAATGCGCGGTAAAAACCGTTTCAACGACGGCAAGTGCGACCCCGCAGGCCGCTTCTGGGCAGGCACTATCAGCATGATCAAAGATACAGGCAGCGCCAATCTCTACTGCCTCGACACTGATGGCTCCCTCTCGCTCAAAGTCTCTGGGGTGACCAACTCCAATGGTATCTGTTGGACCGCTGACGCCACAAAGATGTTCTACATCGACACCCCCACGCAAAATGTACGCGCTTACGACTACGACTTAGAAAGCGGTGCTATTTCTAATGCACGAGTCGTGATCGACACGGCGGCACACGGCTACAACAGTTCACCTGATGGTATGACGATCGATGCTGACGGTATGCTCTGGGTCGCTTTCTGTCACGGTGCTTGCGTGGTGCGCTTCGATCCTCAAAAAGACAAAGAGATACAGCGTGTCGACCTGCCCTGCATCGAGACGACTGCCTGCACCTTTGGCGGTGAAAACTTAGACCGCCTCTTCGTCACCACCGGTATCAAAGCCGACCTAGACGAGCCTAATGCAGGCAAAGTATTCGTAATTGATGGCCTCGGGGTAAAGGGAGTTCCAGCTTTTGCTTTTAAAGGTTAAACATCGTGCTGTCTCCGCAAATAAACGCGCCATGGAGAAAACGGAATCTACCTAACAGATTTCGTCTTTCGAACAAGCCTTGGCAAGACACCATATTTGGGTGCAAAGAACATCGCAGTCGAAAAGATCAGCCCAGCCATTACAGCCATCATTCCGGAGGTAGAGGTATCAGCAAAGCCGAACCAAGCTGGCACGATCAAGGCGCTCAAGTGCCCCAGCACTGCCGAAGCAATTGCGATCAGCACACTCAGCACAACCATCACCCAGAGCCGATCCGTGAGCAGATGCGCTGTCGCCGCAGGCACGATGAGCATCGCAATCACAATTATACTGCCCACGGCTTCAAAGCATGCCACTGTAGTCACGGCCACGAGTGTCATTAAAAGATAATGCATTAGCTTTGAATGAATACCCATCGCCGTTGCCAGCTCTGCATCGAAGGATGAGATACGAAGCTCTTTAAAAAAGGCCACGACGAAGACTGCATTAAATAAGGAGACTCCTGCCAAAACCAAGGCCGCCCTAGGCACTTCTAAGTAGATGCCAAAGAGCGTAGGTCGCCAAACTACATCCAGTGGGGTCAACTCGATCGCACCATAAAGCACGCAACTCGGGTCGAGGTCGACATGGTCGGCCCCCTGCACAATGAGCAAAAGCCCCAGCGCAAAGAGCGTCGTAAAGACGATTCCCATAGAGGCGCCCTCATCGACCTTACCAAAACGGCTGATCCACTGAGTAAAGACGGCCGTCAAAACACCTACTATAGCCGCGCCAATAAACATCGACAGGCTGGCACGCGCACCCGTCACCAGAAAGGCAATCGCCAAGCCCGGGAGCACCGCATGGCTAATGGCATCGCCCATCATACTCATTTTACGAAGCACGAGGAAATTGCCTAGCAAGGCACAAGCACCCGCTGCCAAAGCGCCGATAACTACGATCCATGTATCTATGCTATACCACTCCATTCGTAATTATTAATTCAAAATCAGTCTCCTGGATGGATCGGATGCGGACTCTGTGGCACGAGACTACCGACACCACGGTAGGCCTGTAATTTATTCTCCAAGCGCGTGACCATTTTCTCACCAAGTATGTGCTCAACCATGTCGGCATCCCGGTCGACGCGACTCGTAGCAACATCCGCATACTCGATCAGATACATTTCCCATAGTCGATGATTACGCGTGACTTGTGCCGCCTCGGCTAGTCCGGTTTTAGTTAATAAAATAGAATCCACTTTGTTGGGTGCTTCGACAAGCCCGTCATTATATGCGTGGCGTATATAGTCCCGTAGCTGCGTGTCACTCCAAGTACGGCGACCACGAATTTGGCGAAAAGGAACTGTTCGAATATTCAGTTCTTCGGTAACACGACCTCCCTCCAAAATTTCGTAGAGCGCGCGTAGCAAATGCTGTCGCCCCATACGCTTTTTTAATTGCGACTGCCGCAAGAAACGAATCATTACACCACGCTCCGTTCCGATGAGCATACTCACCACGAAAAAAAGTGCCGCTACAATTACGATCACCGCACCTGCTGGGAGACGGGGGATGAAAGCACTCAAACTCGCACCAAGCCAACCACTAGCGCCGCCAATCAGTGCAGAAAGTACTAGCATGCGGTCGAGCTGATTCGTCCAGAAACGCGCCGCCGCTGCAGGCGTAA
>ERZ1048068.2387-NODE-2387-length-13277-cov-6.451445_pt1 | contig 13277 bp, 14 predicted proteins | sample MGYA00383098_ERZ1048068 | MGnify/ENA primary metagenome ERZ1048068 (study PRJEB29581, sample SAMEA5548368) | metagenome | biome: marine; feature: coastal; material: water | depth 1 m | study: Short-term variability in the microbial, nano- and picoplankton... | reverse complement strand
TTAAATTAACACGCACACAGTTTGTGGTTTTATACCTCCGGTCCTTAAATGGAAATTACTGTGGTGGCTTAACCGGGAATAAATATGAAAATACCAAGTCTAACTATCCAACAACTATTAGAAGCAGGCGTTCACTTAGGTCATAAGACATTAAGATGGAACCCAAAGATGAAACAATACATTTTTGGAAAAAGAGATTCAATTCACATTATTGATCTAACGCAAACATTAGAGTTAACAAATGTTGCCTTAGAAAAAGTTTATAATACGATTGCTAACAACGGCAAAATTCTTTTTGTATCTACAAAAAAACAAGCATCAGAAGCAATTGCTGAAGTGGCAAAAGACACAGGTCAATACTTTGTAAACTACAGGTGGTTAGGCGGAATGTTAACTAACTGGGGAACAATCTCAGGTTCAATTAAAAAGATGAAAAAATATGAAGCTGATCTGATTGCTGAAAATAGAGGCTTTACAAAAAAAGAGCTATTAAAGATGAGTGTCAAAAAAGATAAATTAGAAAGAGCATTAGGTGGAATTGCAGAAATGAAAAAAGTTCCTGATCTAGTTTTTATTATTGATACAAATTATGAATCTTTAGCTATAGCTGAAGCTTCTAAATTAGGTATACCAATTTGTGCCATACTTGACAGCAATTCTAACCCTGATGGAATTGACTATCCTATACCTGGTAATGATGATGCCAGAAGAGCGATTGATCTATATTGTAATTTAGTAAAAGAAACTATTGAAAATGCAAAAAAAGCTGCCCCATCTAAATCTGAAGAAAAACCCGATGTTGGTAAAACAAAAGTAAAAGAACCCTCATTAAAAACTATTCAGGAGATTGATAGAGAAAAGTTAGATGCTAAATTTTCAAAAAAAGATAAGGAAAAATTAAATTAATATGAGTGATCTAGAAAAAGTAAAACAATTACGTGAAGCAACTGGTGCTGGATTCAAAGATTGCAACTTGGCAGTTAAAGAATCTGGTGGTGATTTAGATAAAGCAGTAGAAATCTTAAGAGTTAAAGGAATTTCTAAAGCTTCAAAAAAAATGTCAAGAGATGCTAAGGAAGGTGTTATTGCAACTTCAGGTGATGAAAATAAAATATCCGTTATTGAAATTAACTGTGAGACAGATTTTGTAGCCAAAAATGATGATTTTGTATCCTTTGCTAAAGAATTAAGTGAATTGAATAATCAAAATTCATCTGATTTAGAAAAGCTTAATAAAACAAAAATGGCTGACGGTGAAACTGTTGAAGATAGTCTAGTAGCATTAATTGCTAAAATGGGTGAAAAGATAACAGTTGGAAAAGCTAAGACATTTAACCAATCAGGTTCTAAAAATTTTAATTATTTGCATACTGTAGTAAAAGATAATTTATCTAAATTATCAGTTATAGCATCACTTGAGACTTCAGATGATAGTGATAACGTTAAAGCTTTTGGCAAACAACTTTCAATGCATATTGCAGCTTCAAATCCTTTGGCGTTGAGCTCAGATTTAATTGATAAGGATTTACTTCAAAAAGAACAAGACCTTGTCACAGAAGAGTTAAAAAGTTCAGGTAAGTCTGAAGAAATTGCACAAAAAATTAGCTTAGGTAAAATGAATAAATTTAAAGAAGAAAATGCTTTGTTAACTCAAGCATGGGTTATGGAACCTAAAAAAAAAGTTCAAGATATTGTAAAAGAACTTAATATACCTGATCTAAAAATTAATGATTTTTTTAGAATAAAAATAGGTGAATAAATGTTTAATGATAAAACATACAGCCAAAAGATGGATAAAACCATTGAAGTTTTTCAAAAAGAATTAACTTCATTAAGAACTGGCAGAGCAAATGCATCAATGTTAGACCTTGTTAAGGTTGATGTGTACGGACAAGCTATGCCTTTAAATCAAGTTTCAAGTATAACTACTCCTGACGCCAGAACAATTAATATCCAAGTTTGGGATCTTAATAATGTTCCACTCATAGATACAGCCATAAAAAAATCGGAATTAGGTTTAAATCCTCAAATAGATGGTCAATTAATCAGATTACCCGTTCCAGATTTGAATGAAGAAAGAAGAACAGAGATTAAAAGATTGATTAAATCAATGGGTGAAAAGTGCAAAATCTCAATTAGAAACATTAGAAGAGAAGCTAATGATGATTTAAAAAACTTACTTAAAGATAAAGCAATCAGTGAAGATGATGAGAAAATAAGTGAAAAGATAGTTCAAACGTTTACTGACGAGCATATTAAAACTATTGATAATAAAGTTGAAGCTAAAGAAAAAGAAATAATGACCATATGAACCCAATTAAACATGTTGCCATCATCATGGATGGAAATGGAAGATGGGGAATTAAAAACAAAGGTTCAAGAAACGAAGGTCATTCAGCTGGATTAAAAACTTTAGAAAATATAATCAAAGAAAGCCTAAATCAAAAAATCAAGTATTTAACACTCTACACATTTTCTACAGAAAATTGGAAAAGACCAAAAAAAGAAATTAATTTTTTATTTAAGATTCTAGAAAAATTTTTGTTAAAAAAAACAATCAATTTAATTGAAAATGGTATTAAGCTAAATGTCATAGGTAATAAAAAAAAATTTTCAGCACAACTTCAAAAAATTATTAAAGAATCAGAAAAAAAAACATTAAATAACAAAAAACTTCAAATTAATTTAGCATTAAATTATGGTTCCAAAGAAGAAATTGTTAATGCTTGCAAAAAATTAATTAAAAACAAAAAAATTATTACAGAGAAAAATATTGAAAATTATATGTACACAAGAAATATATCAAATCCTGAATTGTTAATTAGAACAGGAAATACTAATAGACTTAGCAACTTTTTATTATGGCAAATAGCATACACAGAAATTTTTTTTGTAAAAAAACTTTGGCCAGAGTTTAATACAAATGATTATAAAAAAATTCTTAATAAATTTAAGACATTAAAAAGAAATTTCGGATCAATTTAATATGATTGAATTAAAAAAAAGAATAATCACATCAATATTTTTAATTATACTTCTATATCTGATGTATATTTACAATTATATTTTGATAATTTCTTTAATTGTCATTTCTTTAATTGTGTGGATAGAGTTTTTTGGAATAATATTAAAAATTTTTTATAAAAACGATTTAAAAAATAAAATATATAGGCATTTCTTTAAAGGATTATCTTTAATATATCTTAGTTTATTATCATTTTTGATTATTTTTATTTTTATAAATCAAAATGATTTTAAATTTTTTGCAATTTATTCTTTTTTAGTCGCAATAGCATCTGATATTGGAGGTATATTATTTGGTAAATTTTTTAAAGGCAGAAAATTAACAAAAATTAGTCCAAAAAAAACAATTTCTGGTTCCATTGGTTCTTTTGTTTTTTCTATGCTTTTAATATTTATTTTTAGCAAAAATTTTGAAAACTATTCATTTATGAAAGTAATATTTTTTACAGTATCTATTTCGTTAATTTCACAAATAGGTGATTTATTTATTTCTTATTTAAAACGTAAAGCAAAAGTTAAGGATACTAGTAATACTCTTCCTGGTCATGGTGGTTTTTTAGATAGAGTAGATGGCATAATATTTGCTTTACCTTATGGAATTTATATGAGCAAAATTTTATTCTAATATGAAAAAAAAAATAATCATTTTAGGTTCTACTGGCTCAATTGGAAATACTACAATCAAAATTCTTTTAAAAAATAAAAAAAATTTTGATGTTACTCTTCTTACGGCTAATACAAATTATGTAAAATTATTATCTCAGGCAAAAAAACTTAAATGCAAAAATATTATTGTCTTTAATAAAGAAAATTTTTTCAAAGCAAAAATCATAAACAAAGATAAGAATATTAAAATTTTTAATAATATTAATAGTTTTTTAAAAAGTAAAAAAATTAAAATCGATTATACAATGTGTGCTATTAGTGGAATGTCAGGCTTGCAACCTTTAATTGAGATAATTAGAATTACAAAAAATTTAGCAATTGCTAATAAAGAATCAATAATATGTGGATGGAATTTAATACAAAAAAAAATTGCAAAATATAAAGTAAAATTTATCCCAATAGATTCTGAACACTTTTCAATCCAGTCTTTAATAAAAAATAATAAAAAAATACAAATAGATAAAATTTTTATAACTGCTTCAGGTGGACCATTTTTAAATGTTCCTATCTCACAATTCAAAAATATTTCTGTGGAAAGTGCAACTAAGCATCCAAACTGGAAAATGGGAAAGAAAATTTCAGTTGATTCCTCAACATTAATGAATAAAGTTTTTGAGGTTATTGAAGCCCAACGAATTTTTGAATTACCTATATCTAAGTTTAAAATTTTAATACACCCAAAATCTTATTTACATTCTATGGTTAAATTTCACGATGGCACATCTAAATTGTTGATACATGATACAAATATGATGATACCCATTTTTAATTCACTGTTTGATAACGATTACAACAAAAAACTTAAAAGCAAAAAAATTGATCTAAAAATTATTAATAATTTAAATTTATCAAATGTTGATGTTTTAAGATTTCCAATGGTTAAGTTTCTTAAAATGATACCTCGCAATATAAGTTTATTTGAAACAGTTCTTGTAAGTGCTAATGATTGCCTAGTTGATCTTTTTTTAAATAAACAAATACAATATAATGATATTTATAAAATTTTAAAAAAAGTATTAAAATTAAAGGAATTCATAAAACTTAGATCAATAAAGCCAAAAAATGTATTACAAATAATTAAGTTAAGTAAATATGTTGCTTTCAAAACTAAATCATTAAGTATAATATAACCCTCATCCCATGAAAAAATTTATTCTAATATCATTTGTGATTATCTTTAATGTTTTTAGCCAGCTCAATGCTCAAATAATTAATGATATTGTAATTAAAAATAATAACAGAATAACCTTAGGTACAATAAAAACCTATGGGAATATTGAATTAGGTAAGAGTTACTCCAATGAAGATTTAAATAAGATTTTAAAAAATTTATACAATACAAAATTTTTTAAGGATGTTTCCTTAAAAATTGAAGGTGAAATTTTAATAATTGACGTGCTAGAGAATAAATTGGTACAGGCAATCATTATAGAAGGAATTAAAGCAAAAAGAATAAATAAAGCTATATTGGAAAGTCTAATCCTCAAAGAAAAAGCACCATATGTGGATTCTGATGTTTCTAAAGATTTAAATAACATTAAAAGATCACTAATTTCACAAGGTTATTATTTTTCTAATGTAGTAAGTAGCATTAAATCAAATAACAACAATACTGTTAATATTATTTTTGACATTGATATTGGAGAAAAATCTAAAATTTCAATTATTGAATTTACTGGTGATAAAATCTTTAAAGACAAAACTTTACGAAATTTAATTACTGTAGAAGAAAATAAATTTTGGAAATTTCTATCTAGTAAAAAATATTTAAATGACCAAAACTTATTATTAGATGAAAGATTGTTAAAACAGTTCTATCTAAACAATGGTTATTACGATGTAAGTGTAAATACGTCTACCGCAACAATTTTAGATAATAATAGTTTTAAATTAACATATAACATTAATGCAGGTAATTTATTTCGAGTAAATAAAGCTGATCTTACTGTACCAGTTGATTATAATCTTTCAAATTTTACTAAAGTTCAAAAATTGCTTAATGAATTAGAAGGAGAAAAGTATTCATTTAATAAAATCTCTAAAATTGTCAAAGAAATAGATAAAATATCATTATCAAGAGAATATGATTTCATTAATGCAACCATCCTTGAAGAAAAATTAGAGTCTAACAAAATTAATATTAATTTTAAAGTAAGCGAATCCGATAAATTTTATGTTGAGCGTATTAATATTTTTGGAAATAATATAACTGAGGAAAGCGTTATTAGAAGCAATTTAGAGGTTGATGAAGGTGATCCATTTAATGAACTTCTTCAATCAAAAAGCTTAAATAATTTGAGATCGTTAAATATTTTTAAAACAGTGAAATCTGAAATTACTGATGGATCAAGTCCATCTACAAAAATCATTAATATTGATATCGTAGAAAAACCAACAGGAGAAATTAGCCTTGGTGCTGGAGTTGGTTCAGATGGTGGCACTATAGGTTTTTCGGTCAGTGAAAATAATTTTCTTGGAAAGGGTGTAAAATTATCAAGTAGTCTAAGAGTAAGTGATAGCACGGTTAAAGGAAATTTTACAGTTAACAATCCTAATTTCAATTACAGTGGAAGATCTTTAATTACAAATATAGAGAGTTCTACAACAGATAAATTAAAAGACAGTGGTTATGAGTCTTCAAAAACTGGTTTTTCAGTAGGAACACGCTTTGAAAAAAATGAAAATCTTTTTTTTACTCCAAGCATTTCGACTTTTTTTGAAAGTGTTGATACAAATTCATCTGCTAGTGCCTCTCTCAAGAAACAAGATGGTTCCTATTTCGAAAATAAATTCAATTATACTCTTGATTATGATTTACGTGATAGAAAGTATCAAACTAAAGAGGGAATAAGAAGTGTATTTGGTCAATCTATTCCATTATTATCTGATGATTATGCTTTATCAAACAGTTATGAGATTACTAAATGGCATCAATTTGAAAATGACATGATAGCAGATATAAATTTTTATGGAAAAATGATAAACTCAATTAATGATGAGAATGTAAGAGTTTCAAGTAGATTAAATTTGTCTTCTAGTAAATTAAGAGGTTTTGAAACTGGTAAATTAGGTCCTGTGGATGGTACAGATTATGTAGGAGGAAATTATGCTGTAGCTTTAAACATGAGTACCACTTTGCCAATGGTTCTTGAAAGTTTTGAAAATATTGATTTAAAATATTTTATAGACGCAGGTAATGTTTGGGGAGTTGATTACTCTGATACAATTAATGACGCAAATACTATTCGATCATCAACAGGATTGGCTGTTAATTGGTTTACACCCATAGGACCTATGAGTTTTTCTTTTGCTCAAAATTTATCAAAGGCCAGTACAGATAAAGTTGAAAGTTTTCAATTTAATATTGGAACATCTTTTTAATTATGAAATTTTTGTTTATTATAACATCATTAATTTTATTTATTATCAATCCTGTTAAAGCAATTGATCTAAAGATTGTTTATATAGATACAGATAAAATTTTAAATGAGTCAAATGCCGGTAAAGATATAAAAAAACAATTAGACTCCATAAATAAAAAAAATATTTCTAAATTTAAAAAAATAGAAAAAGAGCTAGTTGAAGAAGAAAAAAAGATTTCTCAACAGAAAAATATACTTTCTAAAGAAGATTTAGAAAAAAAAATTAAAGACCTGCGAGAAAAAGTCTTAAAATTTAACAATGATGTAAAAGATAACAAAAATGATTTAATAAAAAGAAATAAAAATGCAACAGGTAAAATTTTAGAATCACTAAACGTCATTTTATCTAATTATGCATCAAAAAATTCAATTCAAATTATTTTTCAAAAAAAACATATAGTAATAGGTAGAGGAGATTTGGATATAACAAGTGAAATTTTAAATATAATAAATGAAGAAATTAAAAATATTAAATTACAATAATTATGACCAACACTTTAAATAAAAAAGAAATAATCGAGTTGTTACCACATAGAGAACCTATGCTCCTGATAGATGAGTTAATAAACATTAAAAAATTATTTTCCGCATCAGCTATAGTTAATGTTAAGAAAGATAGTTTTTTTGTGCAAGGTCATTTTCCAGGTAACCCAGTTATGCCGGGTGTCCTGATTGTTGAGGCTTTTGGCCAGGCAGCAGCAGCACTTACTGCTCATGGTATTGATAAAGAAACTTATGAAAATAAACTAGTTTTTTTAATGGGTATTGAAAAAGCAAGATTTAGAAACCCTGTAATTCCTGATTGTAGACTTGTGCTAAACATAGAGGCAATTAGATCTCATGGAAGAGTTTGGAAATATAAAGGTGAAGCCTTTGTTGAAGGTAAGAAAATGGCAGATGCTATTTGGTCTGCAACAATTGTAGACAAAAAATAATCTGTAATATTTCGTGATAAGCAGACCCTAAAAATTTTGGTACAAGACTATCATCAATGATTAATCCATTTTTTGAAAATAAAGGTCCCTTCAATATTGATGATCTTTTAAATTTTACGAATATTAATAATAGATTTAATTACGTAGGAACAAAAATTTTTGATGTTAAGGATCTTTCTTCAGCATCAAATAATGATATCACTTTTTTTCATTCAAAAAAATATGAAATTGCTGCATCGAAAACAAAGGCAGCGTATTGCATAACTACAAAACAATTATCCAATATAATACCAAAAACTTGCAAACCTATAGAGGTAAACAATGTACTAATCTCAACCGCAATGATTACTAAAATCTTTTATCCTGATGCAGTTACTGACGACTTTGACTCTGAAATCATGAGCATCGAAAAAACTCCTCTACACAAAAGTGTAAAACATGGTCAAAATGTATTATTAGGAAAAAATGTTAAAATTGGCTCAAATTGTTTGATAGGACATAATTCAATAATTGAAAGTAATGTTGTTATTGGTGATAACTGCTCTATAGGGTCTAATGTTATTATAAGGAGTACTATAATTAAAAACAATGTGTCTATTTTGGATGGCTGTGTCATTGGAAAAAAAGGTTTTGGTTTCCTACCAAGTAATAATGGAAATACTAGATACCCACATATAGGTCTTGTTTTAATTGAAGATAATTGTGAAATTGGATGTGGCTCAACAATTGATAGAGGCTCTTTATCTAATACAGTGATTGGAAAAAACACTTATCTAGATAATCAAGTGCACGTAGCTCATAACAATAAAATTGGTGAAAATTGTATCATAGCTGGTCAAGTGGGATTTGCTGGGAGCTCCACATTAGGTAATAACGTAATGATTGGTGGTCAAGCAGGTATATCTGGACATCTAAGAGTTGGCAACAATGTGCAAATAGGTGGTGGCTCAGGTGTTATTAAGAATATAACAGATAATTCGAAAGTAATGGGTTATCCTGCTAAAGATTTAAAAAAGTTTATTAAAGACAATAGATGATACATAAAACTGCCATTTTAGACCCAAAAACAAAAATTGCTGCAAATGTCTCAATAGGACCATATTCAGTGATAGGTCCAGATGTTGAAATTGGTGAAAATACCAATATTCATTCTCATGTAAATATTTCAGGGCATACAAAAATTGGTAAAGGAAATACGATTTATCAATTCGCTTCAATCGGTAGTGATCCTCAAGATTTGAAGTATAACGGTGAAGAAACTAAATTAATTATTGGTGATAAGAATACTATAAGAGAATATGTAACAATAAACCCTGGAACTGTAAGCGATGATGGAAAAACAATAATTGGAAACAACTGTCTATTTATGATTTCTTCACATGTTGCACATGATTGCTTAGTTGGAGATAATGTAATTATTGCAAACAATGTACCTTTGGGTGGCCATGTCATTATAGAAGACAATGTTATTATAGGTGGTAATTCTGCAGTTCAGCAATTTACTAGAATTGGAAAGATGGCTATGATTGGTGGAATGACGGGTGTTTTGCATGATGTGATACCTTTTGGCTTATCAACTGGAAACAGAAACTCTTTACAAGGATTAAATTTAATAGGCTTAAGAAGAGCTAAGTTTGAAAATAAAGAAATTTTGGGCTTAAGTGAAGCTTACAAAAAGATTTTTTCTACTAAAAACCTTAAAGAAAATATTAACGCTTTAAGTGACAATTTAAATGATAACAAGCTTGTAAAAGAGGTAATTGAATTCATTACAAAAGATAATAAAAGATCAATTTGTACACCATTTTCATAAAATGATAGGATTAATTTTTGGTGATACAGATTTTCCAAAAGAAATTCTTAAAACAATTAAGAAAATAAACAAAGATTATCTAATTATAGATCTATCAAGAGGAAAAAAATTTAAAAAAAACAAAAAATCTTACTCAGTTTCAATAGGTCAATTTGGAAAAATAATTAATATTTTGAAGAAGAATAATTGCAAAACCGTTTTATTTGCTGGTAAGGTGAGCAAACCAATTTTTTCTAAATTAAAATTTGATTTCAAAGGTATCTCTTATTTACCTAGAATAATTAAAGCATCAAAAATTGGAGATGCAGCCATATTAAAAGAAATAATAAAAATATTAGCTAGTAATAAGATTAAAACTGAAAATTCATTAAAATTTAACAATGAACTAGCTCTTAACAGAGGAAATTATTCAAAGATTAGACCTAACAATGAAGACAAGCTAGATATAAAGACTGCTATTAAAGCTCTAGAAAATTTAGGACATCACAATCATAGTCAAGGCGTTATTGTGAGAAATAACAAAGTTATTTCAGTTGAGGGAAAAGGCGGAACTGAAAAAATGATCAAAAAAATTAAAAGTATAAAATTTAAAAATAAAGGAGTTTTAGTTAAGTTTCCCAAAAAAAAACAAGATCTTAGAATTGATTTACCGACCATTGGTTTAAAAACATTAAAACAATGTAAAACAGCTGGATTAAAAGGTGTGGTTATAAAAAGTAAACAAAATGTTTTTTTAGATAAAAATAAATGTATTAACTTTGCCAACAATAATAACATGTTCATTACAGTCAAATGAAAAAAATATTTGTTTTAACTGGTGAACCATCTGGAGATAAATTAGCTTCTAAAGTTATTTACAAACTTATTAAAAAAAACTCTAATATTGAATATTTATGTGTTGGAGGTGATCATTTAAATTCACTAGGTATTAGATCTATTTTTGAACTTAAAGAAATAACTTATATTGGTTTCACTAGTGTTTTGTTAAACATTTTTAAAATTAAAAGCAAAATAAATCAAACAGTGGATGAAATTTTAAAATTTAATCCAGATATACTATTTAGTGTTGATAGTCCTGACTTCACTTTGAGAGTTTCAGAAAAAGTAAAAAAAATTAATAAAAAGATAAAGACTATTCATTATGTTGCTCCACAAGTATGGGTTTGGAGAGAAGGTAGAGTTAAAAAATTTAAAAAGTTTCTAGACCATGTCTTGCTTTTATTTAACTTTGAAAAAAAATATTTTGATAAAGAAAATATTCCTAACACTTTTGTTGGTCACCCTTTACTTGAACATGAGATAAAAAATAAAACTGATTTATCAAATATTATATCAATTGATAAAAAAATTATTTCACTTTTTTCTGGTAGCAGATCTTCTGAAGTAAATTTACTTCTACCAATTTTAATTAGCTTTATAAGTTTAATGAATTCAAGCTTTGATGGTTATTTATTTGTTTTTCATGCTACAAATGAAAATAAAAGTTTAATCACTAAAAAAATTAAAACTTCTAATTTACAAAATGTTGAGGTCTTTTCTGATGAAAACATTAAGAGACAAATATTAGAAAAATCTATTTTTGCTGTTTCAAAATCCGGAACCGTCTCAATCGAAATTTGTAATGCCAAGGTACCATCATTAATAATTTATAAAATGAATTTTTTAAATTATTTGATAGTTAGATTATTAGTTAAAATTAAGTACGCAAATATAATTAATATTATTAACAATAAAGAAATTATTCCTGAATTAATTCAAAAAGAATGTAATGCAAAAGAGATTTATAATTCTGTTATTTATTTCTTAAAGAATCCTAAAGCGATGAAACAACAAGTTGATCAATGTGAAAAAACTTTAAGTCAAATTAGATCAAAAACCTCATCTTCTGATGAGGCTTCATTGATATTAACTAAGTTTCTTATTAGTTAATCTTTTTTTTATATCTTCTTTATCTAACGATAAAATAATATCATATATGCCTGGTCCAAACTTAGAACCTGTTAAAGCAATTCTTAGTGGCTGTCCAACTCCCTTAAAATTTGTATTATTTGATTTGATAAGTTCGTTAATTATAGGTTCTAGTGTTTCTTTACTTAGTGTTTCTATTTTTCCTAGTTTATTGTTAAAATCTGAAATAATTTTCTTTGCTTTAGTGTCAATTAATTTCATATCTTCTTGATTAAATGATACCTCATCAAAAATAATATATTGTCCATTATTAAATATATCCTCTAATGTTTTAGCTTTATTTTTTAAAAAAGTTATTGAATTTTTAATCTTAGCTATTTTATCTGTCTTAATCACACTTTTAAATAATTTTGAGTATTCTATGAATTGGTTAAATAAATCTTTTTCATCCATATTTTTTATATAGTGTTCGTTTATTGATAAAATTCTACTCATATCTAATTTTGATGGAGATTTACCAATACCTTCTAAATTGAAGTATTTAATACTTTCATCTAAAGTAAATATTTCTTTATCTTCAAATGACCATCCTAGTCTTAATAGATAGTTTCTCAGTGCATCAGGCATTATTCCAATTTTATAATAATCATCTAATGTTGAGGCATTATCTCTTTTTGATAGTTTTTTACCCTCTATAGTGTGAATAAGAGGTATATGTGCAAACATTGGCAACTCCCATTTCATAGCCAAATATATTTGAATTTGTTTAAATGTATTTATTTTATGATCGTCACCTCTAATTATATGAGTCATGTTCATTTGATGATCATCTACAGTTGCTGAAAGATTATATGTTGGTGTTCCATCATTTCTTAAAATTATAAAATCTTCTATTGTACTATTTTCTATCTCAACATTTCCTTGCACTAAATCTTTTAATATTGAAGTTCCATCAATTTTACTTTTAAATCTAATTACTGGTTTGATATTTTTAGGTGCATCAGATTCTGAAAGTTCTCTCCATTTTCTATTGTAAACATAGGGAAGTTTCTTTTGTCTTGCTCTTTTTTTTTGTTCCTCTATTTCTTCACTTGAACAATAACATTTATAAGCATATCCATTTTTAAGTAGTTCATTTGCTACATTGATATGATCATTAATTTTAGTTGATTGAATATATTCATCGCCATCATGTTCAATACCAATCCACTTTAAAGACTTAATGATTTGAATCTTATGTTCATCTTTAGATCTTTCTTTATCGGTATCTTCAATTCTAAGATGAAAAGTCCCTTTTTGATTTTTTGAGTACAACCAATTGAATAAAGCAGTTCTTACACCACCAATATGTAAAGCTCCAGTAGGCGAGGGAGCAAATCTTGTTGCTACTTTTGACATCAGTGATTGTTAGACTATTTTCTTAGAAGTTTCTATATAAAGATACAAGAACACCCTGAACTTTTACTCTATCTGGACCAAATATTTTGGTTTCATAGTTTCTATTAGCAC
>ERZ1048068.2386-NODE-2386-length-13280-cov-4.984575_pt1 | contig 13280 bp, 7 predicted proteins | sample MGYA00383098_ERZ1048068 | MGnify/ENA primary metagenome ERZ1048068 (study PRJEB29581, sample SAMEA5548368) | metagenome | biome: marine; feature: coastal; material: water | depth 1 m | study: Short-term variability in the microbial, nano- and picoplankton... | reverse complement strand
CAAAATAAATATTATCAATCAACACATCCCCAGCGACAAAACTGCCGCCAGCATCTTTTGCGTTCCAGAGTGAGAAGGGAACTTTCAGGTCAGCAAATTCCGTACCGGCAGCAGCAAAATCAGCCAGGGGAATTCTATACTTGGCAAATACTTCATCGACAGACTCAGGGGTGTAGTCCATTAAATTTAATGGCCCCTGACCAGAGGCGCCTTCCAGCTTAATTTCAACTTCGGCAAAGTCATCCGGTATTGAGAGCATGGCCACAAGATAGCCGTTTGCATACTCGCTCGCGTCTATCACAGGGTCTAATTCGAAGTAGATTCCTCCCCATTTTCCGCCAGGGAAGACAGCGGAAATACTCGTGCCACCCTCATAAGCAGTCGTGGACCTAGAGGGCTCGGGACTGCCAGGGCCGTAGGTGACGATCTTGACATCTTGGAATGGCGCAAAAGACGAGTTTATCGCTGCAAGGGCAACCGAAGACGCCAAACCCATGGTCTCTTCCTCAACCACTAACACTGGAGCCTCGCCGGCCTCTAGAGTGGAGTCCTCATAGACCCGCACATAATCGACCAGCATTTGTTTTGGAAAGACGGTGGTATCATCAGGACTACCCGGCCAATCACCACCCACTGCCAAATTGAGAATCAGATAATGCTCGCGAAGGAATTCCTTCATATCATCTGCTATGGCAACCTCGGCATACTGCTCGCCATCGACCATCCAGGCAATTTTCTCCGGCGTCCATTCAATAGCGTAGATATGATAATCCTCGCTGTATTCCCCCTCAGCAAGGGTTTTTATACCGCCATCTGAGTCATGCCCATTACTTGAATCGACGTAGTGCAATGTGCCATGCAGGTTTTGCTCTTGCATGCCAATCACTTCCATAATGTCGATTTCACCACTGCCGGGCCAGCCGATATCAGGCTTGTTTGCCCCCAGGGTCCAAAAAGCCGGCCACATACCCTTACCACCTGGGACCTTGATGCGCGCTTCAACCCGACCGTAGCGAAACTCAAAGAGATCTTCAGTAGTCAACTTGGCCGAAGTGTAAACCTGATTATCAGCATCATCTATGGCTTTAATATAGAGTACCGATCCATCCTCAGAGTCTTCTTCGTCCTCGGTAATACCGGAGTTAGCTAGCTCATCTGTATAAAATTGAAGTTCCTGATTTCCCCAGCCTGCAGTTTCACCGTAGAGGGTGCCATCACCCAGCATGTAGGCCCACTTGCCAGGATCAACTGCACTGTCATCAAATTCATCATTCCATACCAGGGTCCACTTTTCTGAAACCGTTACGGTCCTTTTTACAACAGTCGCGCTGTTTCCTGCGGCATCAGACACGCTGTAGGTAAGCTCGTAGGTACCTGCTACCGACGTATCAACAGAACCATCTTGGACGATTTTAGACGTAATATTGCCATCTACCGCGTCACTGGCAGTAGCTCCGGCATCAGCATAGCTTTCACCTTGCATAACCGTCACCTCTGCATCACCCAATAAGGTGAGTTCGGGATTCACAGTATCCACTGTTACCGGCGTCTCATCGGAAGAGCCACCTGAGCATCCACTCAGAGAAAATATTGATAGAAAAAATAAAATCCAGATAGATTTGTAGAACGACATTTAACTCCCCTTTTTAAAACACTATTTATAATTATTAGATATAGAAGCCTTACTTTAGCAGAACAGTTCGAAAATGTGATCGTTTTTCCCCAACAATAGATCAGGTGGACAGATAGGAAATCCAAGACAATCCAGACTACCTTTAAAAGAGTGTAGTAATGAAAAAATAATCTAATAAAACAACTCGGATTTCAGCTTTCGTTAAAAGGATTTTTTAATGCTCCAACCTGTGATTCTTGCCGGTGGCTCTGGCACCCGGCTCTGGCCTCTCTCAAGACAGCTCTACCCTAAGCAGTTTTTGCCTCTCACCGGTTCTGCGACGATGCTCGAACTGACAGTCGACAGACTTGCAGACCTGGATTGCGCACCCCCCATTATTGTCTGCAACGAGGAGCATAGATTTATTGCAGCAGAGCAGCTGCGGCTTGCCAATATTGCCCACAACGGCATTGTTCTGGAGCCTTCGGGACGCAATACTGCACCGGCTATCTGCCTGGCTGCACTTCTGGCAAAAGAGATCAACCCTAATCCGACCTTACTGATTCTTCCTGCCGACCACCACATGGGCCGGCCTGAGGCTTTTGTGCAAGCTGTTAAAAATGCCACCCAGACTGCATTGGATGGAGCCCTGGTTACCTTTGGCATCACACCGGACCAACCTGCCACTGGTTATGGCTATATTAAAGCGCAATCTGCGGGAGGCTCTTTGCAACCGCAAAAGATTAGCCAGTTTGTTGAAAAGCCCTCGCGAGAGCTTGCCCAGCAGTATGTGGATAGCGGCGAATACCTCTGGAATAGCGGTATATTTATGTTTCAAGCGACTAGCTTTATGGATGAACTGCGGTCAATGCGAGCAGATATTCATCATTGCTGTGTGCAGGCCTGGAAAAATAAAACCTCCGATATGGATTTTCTTCGGCCCGATAAACAGATTTTTGAAACCTGCCCGGCAGAGTCAATTGACTATGCGCTGATGGAAAAAACCGCGAATGCCATGGTTATGCCTATGGATCCCCAATGGAATGATCTTGGCAGCTGGTCCGCCCTGCTCGACCTGCTACCCAAAAATGGCGATGGCAATGTTGAGGTAGGTGATGTTATCGGCATAGACAGCGCCGACAATTATATCCATGCCGAACACAAGCTGGTCGGCACACTGGGGGTGAGGGATCTGGTTATTATCGATACCAAGGATGCACTGTTAGTTGCCCACAGGGATAATGTTGAGGATGTCAAAAAGCTGGTTCAAATACTGAAAAAACAGCAGCGCTCAGAGTATATCCACCATCGCGAGGTCTACCGGCCCTGGGGAAAATATGACTCGATGGATCAGGGTCAGCGCTTTCAAGTCAAACGTATTACCGTTAAGCCGAAGGCTAAGCTTTCGGTACAGATGCACCACCATCGCGCCGAGCACTGGGTGGTGGTCAGTGGCACGGCAAAGGTGACTGTTGATAATGTGGAAAAACTGATCTCTGAGAACGAATCTGTGTATATCCCTATCGGTGCTGTTCACGCTCTGGAAAATCCGGGCAAAATCCCTATCGAACTGATTGAAATACAGTCTGGCACTTATTTGGGCGAGGACGATATTGTTCGCTTTGAAGATTTATATGGTCGTGCTTAGGTTGATCCTAGTAATAGTTGTCATCTTGAACAGTTGAGGTAGGGCGGGCATTTGGTTGATAGAGGTCCTCAGGAGATTTCTCCCTGTGGTCGAAATGACACTGCACCTGTCATCCCGCCAGAACGCAGCGACGAGGGATCTCTCACCTGCATTCGATATGACAGGGTGGCGCTTTTATAGCTTCTAAGCTTTTTCCAAAACATTATTTACTGATGACGCGACACTGGCCTGTCCAGTATCAACATAATTTCTGCGCCCGATAGCAAAATACTGAATACCCTGTTCTTGCAGACGCTTTGGATCATAGAGGTTGCGGCCATCAAAAATAACCGGGTGCTTTAAGGTCTGCACAATATGAGAAAAGTCTGGCGACCAGAAAGGTTTCCACTCTGTACAAATCACCAGAATATCGGCACCCACCAGTGCCGCTTCTTTGGTTCCGCAGAGCATCAGGTCATCACGCACACCATAAATATCCTGAGTGGCTTCCATGGCATGGGGATCATAGGCTCGAACCCGTGCCCCCTGCTTCCAAAGTGCTTCCATCAAAAACCGACTCGGCGCTTCGCGCATATCATCGGTACCTGGTTTAAAAGCCAACCCCCAAAGGGCAATGGTTTTACCCTTCAGACTAGCCTTCAAATCATGCGTGAAATAAGTCGCTATCTTTTCAAACAAGCGATCCTTTTGCCGGTCGTTGACCTGGGTAACTGCACTTAATAATTTCGGCTTATAACCCGCGTTGATCGCCGTCGCCTCCATGGCGCGCAGATCCTTGGGAAAGCATGAACCACCAAAACCACAGCCAGGATAGATAAAGCTGTAGCCTATTCGAGGATCGGACCCCATACCAATCCGCACCTGCTCTATATCGGCGCCAACAGACTCGGCAATATTGGCGATTTCATTGATAAAGCTGATCTTGGTTGCCAACATTGAGTTGGCGGCATACTTGGTCAACTCGGCGGAGCGCACATCCATAAAAATTAATTTATCACGCTGACGGTTATAGGGCGCATACAAGGCCTGCATCATATCCTCGACGACCTGACTGTCGGTGCCTACAACTATGCGATCCGGGCGGGTAAAGTCGCTGATGGCAGCGCCCTCTTTTAGAAACTCCGGGTTGGAGGCAACACTAAAATCAAAGTTGACACCGCGTTTCTCCAGTGCCGACTTAATGGTTTGGGTTACCTGGTCTGCTGTGCCCACCGGCACGGTGGATTTGTTGACCACCACCTTAAAGCCCTGCATATGCTCACCAATGGTGTTGGCGACATTGAGAACATACTGCAGGTCAGCCGAGCCATCCTCATTGGGCGGCGTGCCGACACCGATAAAGATCATCTCTGCATGCTCTACAGCCATTGCGGAATCGCTGGTAAATTTAAGGTTGCCGTCGGCGAGAGATTCACGAATATAGTTTTCCAGACCAGGCTCATAAATAGGCACATGGCCCGCATTGAGAGAGTCTATTTTGTTCTGGTCGATATCGACACAGACTACCTGGTTGCCGACATTGGCGAAACAGGCCCCAGTGACAAGGCCAACATAACCGCTTCCAAAGATTGTGATCTGCAAAACACTTCCCTATTAAATAATTTCCTGCTTTTGGAAGTTTAAATATAGACCACGCGTGAAGTGTGAATAGGAATTTTTCTGGAAATATAATTAACAGGAAGTAGAAGATATCCGACAGCAGTTGATGGTGTTTAGCCAGCGTTATTTTTAAACTGGCAGCCTTATTGAAGGATATTTTTCAGCGCTGCTTTTAAGTTGGCGAATTTAAATTCATACCCCGAAGCAAGTACTTTTGTCGGAACAACTTTTTGTCCCTGCAAAAGCAATTCCTCGCCCATCTCGCCAAAGAGAATCTTTACCATTATTGCCGGCATGGCCAAATAGTCCGGACGGCTTATAGCTGCTGCAAGGGTTGCACTAAAATCTCGATTGGTCACCGGGTTAGGTGCCGTAGCATTCACCGCGCCCTGAATCTGCGGATCGTTGATACAGTGAAATATGATCGCCACCATATCCTCGATATGAATCCATGACATCCACTGTTTGCCACTGCCGATTGGACCACCAAGACCCAGCTTAAATGCCGGCAACATTCGCGCCAGTGCGCCCTGTTCCCCCAAGACCACACCGGTGCGTAAATAACAGACACGGCAACCGAGGGATTCAAAGCGCTGGGCGCTGTTTTCCCAGGTATGACACAGTTGATGGGAGAACCCATCAACAACCAAGCCATTTTCATCCATTGCCTGTTCGCCGGGTCCGTAATAACCAATCGCTGAACCGCTGATAACCAGCTTGGGAACCGAATCGCGGCTGGCAAAGAAATCAAACAGGCTATCGGTAGTATTGATACGACTGTCGTAGAATTTCTGCTTTCTGCGATGGGTCCAGCGACCATCCGCCAGCGGCTCGCCGGCCAGGTTGAGAATAATAGTCGGCGTATAGTCGACTTCAAGCTCGCTGAGCCGTTTGATAAGCCGGACTGAATCGGGCAAGCGTTGCGCCGCAGCCACGGGATTGCGCGTCAATACACAGAGCTGCATACCCAGGCGGGTTGCGGCCTGGCAAAAATGGCGACCAATAAATCCGCTTCCGCCTGTGACTAAAATTGAGGTCATGTTGCTCCCAAGTATGTATATCTGTGCCTGTGAATAAATGACTACACTACAAAATAGCCTGTAAGGCTGCAATCTTTCCTTTGATCAGAGCAGCTTGTATTGCTAAAATCCACTCCCTTACTGATATTGTCGGTTCAGTTAACGGCTTTTTTCGATCAATCACTCTCAACTATTTTCAAGGCATTCCTATGAGTCTTGCTAACAAAGTATTAGCTTCCAATAACGATCTTCCAATTCGCACTGATCAACCTGTCCACAGCGGTAAAGTCCGCTCTGTTTACTGGCTGAGCGAGGCTGACAGCCGTCGCCTGATCGCCGAAAAAGGCTATGATGTTGCCGCTGATGCGCCGCTGGCGATTATGGTTATCAGCGATCGAATTTCGGCTTTTGAATGCATCTGGCACGGTGAGGGTGGCATGAATGGTGTTCCCGGCAAAGGCGCAGCACTCAACGCGATCTCTAACCATTGGTTTAAGCTGTTTCGTGAGCACGGACTTGCGGATAGCCATATTCTGGATATTCCCCACCCACTGGTATGGATTGTGCAAAAAGCCAAACCGGTGATGATTGAGGCGATCTGTCGTCAATATATTACTGGGTCTATGTGGCGTGCCTATGAAAAAGGGGAGCGCAATTTCTGCGGTATAGAAATTCCCGATGGCCTTGAAAAAGACCAGCGTCTGCCGGAACTGCTGATTACCCCTTCAACCAAGGGAATTCTCACAGGCATTCCAGGCGTTCCAGAGGTCGATGATGTCAATGTCTCACGCACCGATATCGAGAATAACTTTGCTGAGTTTAAGTTTCACAACCGCGAAGATATTGATGTCTATGAGAAGCTGCTCGGTGAAGGCTTTGAGGTTATCAGCAATGAGCTGGCAAAAATTGGCCAGGTCTTTATTGATACCAAGTTTGAGTTTGGCTATGTTACTGACAAGCAGGGCGTCGAAAAACTGATCTATATGGATGAGGTGGGCACACCGGACTCTTCACGCATTTGGGATGAAGAGCAGTACAAACAGGGAAAAATTGTTGAGAATTCCAAAGAGGGTTTCCGCCAGCTACTGCTCAACCACTTCCCGGATCCGGATATTCTCCTCAATAAAAACCGCATGGCTGAACGCAATGAACTGGCTCGTGACAATGCACTGCCTGAGGCTGTGATGATGGCTGTTTCAGACACTTATCTCGGCATTGCTGAAAAAATTACCGGTGAAAAGCTCAGCCTCTCCGATGATCCAAAGGCCGAAATTATTGCCACGCTTGCTGAGCAATATGACCTGATCGATCAGTAAACCTCTAGCAGATAGATCAGGATTGCTTGATCAGAGGCTCTGCAGAGCGATAGTAATGGGTTGGAACCAGGGGCATTTGGGTGACCACAATGCTCCTGGGTTTACCGCGAATTATTGCATTGAGGCCACTGCCGGGCACCGAGTATTCGCGCTGCACATAGCCCATGGCTACTGGCAAACCCAACGTTGGTGAGAAACCACCGCTGGTGATAACGCCAATAACATCACCCAGGTTATCAATGATCTTGGCACCGCGGCGAACCGGAGCGCGATGCTCAACCACAAAGCCCACGCGGCATCTTTTAGGTGTTTTGGCTATCTCCTCAAAAATAGTTTCAGCACCTAAAAAACCACCTTCATTAACACCACCTGGACGCCGAGATTTACTAATTGTCCCCAGCAGACCCGCTTGAACAGGGGTTATAGTCTCATTTAGCTCGTTACCATAGAGGCATAATCCAGCCTCGAGACGCAGTGAATCACGGGCGCCCAATCCCGCCAATTTAACTACGTTGTAGGCCAAAATCTGTTCGCACAATGACTCGGCCTGGACTTGATCAACCGAGATTTCGAAGCCGTCCTCGCCGGTATAGCCTGAGCGGGAGACAAAGCAATCGACACCGCAAATAGCAATATGGCAGCTATTAAAAAAGGTTAGACTAGAGGCTGTCGGAGAGAGTTTATTCATCACCTCCGCCACTTTTGGACCCTGAAAGGCCAACAGTGCCTGGTCGGCCATATATTCAACCGTAAAGCCCGACAAATGACTGCACAAATGTTTTAAGTCCTCTTCCTTGCGCGCCGCGTTGACCACCAGAAAATATGTATCCTCCGCCCAGCGGGTTATCACCAGATCATCGACAATGCCACCTTCGGCATTGGTCATGACTCCATATTTTTGCTGGTAAATAGGCATAGACTGAAGATCGATTGGGATCAACTTTTCCAGCGCCGCACCGATACCGGAACCACTGAGAATAATTTGCCCCATATGGGAAACATCAAACAAGCTGGCAGCACGTCGACTGTGATTGTGCTCACGCACAATACCCGTGCTGTAGTGGAGCGGCATTTGATAGCCGGCAAATGCAACCATTTTTGCCTTGGCTGCAAGGTGCATATCATAGAGTGTTGTCTTTCTAAGCGGTTGCGCCTGTGGATTGTTCATTAGTTTTTGCCTTTACTTTCCGTGTAAATTTAACGACTGTCGATCAACGCATTATTTTTCGCCATCCCCTAGCATTCAATAATATTAACTGGCACCTCCAGAACATTCGTGGCCAGCCCGCCACGAGAGGTCTCTTTGTAACGCTCATGCATGTCTTCACCTGTTTTGCGCATAGTTTTTATCACTTTATCCAGGGACACGAAATGCGAACCATCACCGCGAAGCGCCATACGCGCTGCATGGATTGACTTGACCGAACCCATCGCATTGCGCTCGATGCATGGCACCTGCACTAGACCACCCACTGGATCGCATGTCAGCCCCAGATTGTGCTCCATGGCAATTTCTGCGGCGTTCTCTACCTGCGACGGGGTGCCACCCAGCACCTCAGCCAGGGCACCAGCGGCCATTGAGCAGGCTGAACCCACTTCACCCTGACAACCCACTTCCGCACCGCTGATCGAGGCATTTTTTTTGTAGAGAATGCCGATAGCCGCGGCTGTGAGGAGAAATTTTATGACGCCTTCATTGTTGGCATTGGGTACAAAGCGCATATAGTAGAGTAATACGGCGGGAATAATCCCTGCCGCACCATTGGTTGGCGCAGTGACTATGCGACCGCCGGCGGCATTCTCTTCATTAACGGCCAGTGCATAGAGCGTCACCCAATCAAGCACTGATAGCGGATCGGCCATACCGGCCTCAGGGCGGCTTAACAGTTGCTGATGTAGCTCTTTAGCTCGCCGCCGCACTTTCAAACCGCCGGGCAATACGCCCCCAGTTGCCATACCATTGGCAACACAGGCCTGCATAACTGACCACAGGTTCAACAACTCCTCGCGAATCTGCTCTTCGCTTCGCCAGGCCTTTTCATTTTCAAACATTAATTGAGAAATGCTCAGGTCATGCTCTCTACACAGTTCCAGTAGTTGATTGGCTGACTCAAAAGGGTAGGCAACTGTGCGCGGGTCCTCGGCCAGGTAGTCACTGCCCTCGGCAGTTTCATCAATAACAAAACCACCGCCGACTGAGTAAAAGGTTTGGCGATGTAGCTGTTGAGAGGCGCTGTCATAGGCTGTGAAAACCATGCCATTGGAATGGAATGGCAATGCTTTCTTTTTATAGAGAATCACGTCGCTACTGTGATCATATTTAATCTTTTGCGTTCCCCCCAGACGAATTGACTGCCCATCAATAATTTGCGCAATTTGATCTTTTATAGAATGCAAATCTACACTCTCGGGCAACTCCCCTTCAAGGCCCAACAAAACCGCCTTGGGGGTACCGTGCCCCTTTCCTGTAGCACCCAGAGAGCCAAACATTTCAGCTTTAACTCTCCTGACATCGGGGAGTAGGCCCTTCTCACGCAGCACCTCAACAAACTGTCGTGCAGCACGCATAGGCCCAACGGTATGCGAGCTCGAGGGGCCAATACCAATGGAAAATAAATCAAATGCACTGATTGCCATAAGCAAAAATAAACCTTTAATGAAAAACTGCTAAATCATAACTATAGACCGGATTTAAAGTTATCGTGATAGAGGCATAAAAAACATATAAATCAGTGGGTTAGAAGCACATTAGCAGGCCAGTCATAAAAGATACTGGTTTAATTTACCCGCGCACAATCCTGAGAATGCCGATAAAGAGCAGTGCCGCTGCCTGATCATCACACAACCTAAGCGTCATATAACCTTAAAAGGCCCAACATACTAAATATTAGCCCGAAAACGTCGCCAATATACCGATGGTTTCCAGCATAAATCGGCCTCCAACCTTACGCATAGTTACACTCTCGGTGACAATAAGCATATTTATTTGAATAAAACTACCAAAATAGCTGTCCAAACAGTCGGCAAATAAGCTGTAAATAGCAGTTGATATAAGCGACAAGGGCTTTTAAGCTAGGGAGGTCAGGGTTATCCAATTGCGTTAACGGAAGCTGATGTGATTTCAAACTAGAATAAAAACAAGATGCTACTGAAGCACTGGACTAGAAGAGAAACACCACATAAAGAATTACACAAAAAGTGTAACCATAACTATAAAAAAATTTGAGGGGCTATCATGAATCACTTTCATATCAATAAACTATGCCTGTCTGTTGCTATAGCCGGGATAATGACTTCTGGTTTAGCGCAAGCAGCTATAGACGAAATTGTCGTAACCGCCAACAAGCGAGAGCAGTCACTGCAGGATATTCCGCTCTCCGTGAGTGTTGCCAGCGCTGAAACCATTCAACAATCCAGTATTGTCGATCTGATTGACCTGCAGTCAGCTGTACCATCACTTCGCGTTAACCAGCTGCAGAGTTCTGCCCAGACCAACTTTACGATTCGCGGTTTTGGTAATGGCGCCAACAACCCAGGTATTGAACCTGCGGTATTAGTAGTGATTGATGGTGTCGCGCGATCTCGTTCAGCATCATCACTCTCTGACCTGCCAACCATTGAACGGGTTGAGGTTCTCAGTGGCCCTCAGTCAACCCTGTTTGGTAAAAACGCCTCGGCTGGTGTTATCAGTGTTACCACCCAGCTGCCTGAACAAGAGTTTGGTGCAATGGTTGAGGCCACTGCGGGCAACTACGGCACAAAAATTGTCAAAGGTACTGTCACCGGTGGACTGACAGACACCCTTTCATTTCGCCTATCTGCAAGCAGCAACCAATCTGATGGTTTTGCAACAAATCTGGGAACTTCTCCAGGTGCCGAAGATGATACTGGTGTGAACAACAGAGACCGAAGCGCAGTGCGTGGTCAACTGCTTTGGGAAGCCTCTGATGACCTATCGGTTCGCTTTATTGCCGACCAGGACAGCATCGATGAGAACTGCTGTGTTGCCGGTTCGCTACTGAGAGGAGATGCCTCGGCTGTTAGCGATCTACTTGCAGCTACACAGGGTTTTGGTACCACTGATGCCGATCCATGGGATCGTCAAATTTATATGAGCTATCCGGCGACCAACTCTGTCGATAATGATGGGTTATCTATCCAGATCGATTACGATCTCGACTTTGCGACCCTGACCTCTATCACCTCCCAGAGAGATACCACTTTGCGTTCAAACTTTGATGCTGACTTCTCAGCTGCAAAGCTTATCAATCAAAACCTGGTTAATTATGATTTTGATACCTTCACTCAGGAGATCCGCCTGACCTCGAATGGCGATTCTTCGACGCAGTGGATGGTCGGTGCCTTTTATGCCGAAGAAGACACTGAAACCTTTCGTACAGTTACCTACGGTGATGATATTAAAGGCTATGTAGACTTCCTGGCGGCTGCCGGCTCAGGCGCACCTCAGGGTACCACTGTTGGTGAGCTGGTCGCTCGCGCTGGTTTGGGAGCTGTAATTGGTGATGCCACCGTAGCAACAATGACTTTAGATCAGGTTAACGCTGCGTTGGCCGGTGTTGGAGAATTAACTAGCGTACAGATGGATTCGGCATTCTTCATTCCCAATGGCGGTTCCGTTGGCGAGGATTTTGACATGAATTCCAAAACCCTATCGCTGTTTGCCAATGTTGATTTCCAGCTGGCTGAGAATTTGACTGCAACCGCCGGCTTAAACTACACCGAAGATGAAAAGACTGTTACTGCAGATGTGGCGATTGTCGATGCTTTTGCAGCGCTGCCATTGCCAGCAGATAACCCTCTCACCGCTGTGCAGTTCTTCCCGCCATTCGTCAACTATGAGAACCGCAGTTTTGACTCGGATAAAATAACACATACCTTACGTCTGGCTTACGATTTCTCGGAAGATACAAAAGTCTATATGGCTCACTCAACCGGCTTCAAGCCTCTCTCCGTGAACCTTTCGGTCAATGCTAACAATGACGATATCGGAAGATCGGCAGATCCCGAAGAATCTACAAACTTCGAACTGGGTCTTAAGCATGTATTCGATAATGGCTACCTAAATCTTGCCTACTTCGACCAGTCGATTGATGGCTTCCAGTCAAACACCTTTGTCGGTAATGGCTTTGCCCTGGTAAATGCGGGTGAGCAAAACCATACTGGTTTTGAATTTGATGCCATGGTTGCTCTCTCCGAGGCGCTGGTTGTCAATGTCTCCGGTATTAAGATCGACGGTGAGTATGTCTCCTTCGTCAATGGCTCATGTGGTGATTTCCCAGGTCTAGAGTGTGACGATGGAAAATCTACCAGAGACCTCAGTGGCACCCAGCCTGCTGGTGTACATGACTGGAGTGTCAATGCCAATGCCGTATACTCCTTTAACCTCAGCGATGGTATCTCTGGCTTCTTCCGTGCAGAGTATGTCTACGAGAGCGATGTTGCACTAGTCGACAATGTACCTGAGTCACTGGCAAGCCGCGGCTCTAAGAACGTCAACCTGAGCCTTGGTCTGGATCACGGTGCCAGCGGTTTAAGCGCTATGCTCTGGGCGCGCAACCTCACTGACCACGAGTCATTGATCTCAGCATTCCCAACGACAGCCGCACCGGGCAGCTTTAGCGCTTATCCGAACGCTCCACGTACTTACGGCTTAACGCTGCGCAAGAATTTCTAAGCAGTGAAAATCGAATAGTTACAAACAGGCAACACCAAAAAGGGCAACTCATTGAGTTGCCCTTTTTTTGCATCAGATTTATGACCTAAATTGCCAATTGTTTTTTAACCTGGGCAAAGGCCTCGAGGGCAAATTCCAAATCATCGCGATTGTGAGCGGCCGACATCTGGGTGCGAATACGCGCCTTGCCTTTCGGAACCACGGGAAAAGAAAAGGCCATCACATAGACACCCTGCTCTAACATCTTTGCAGCAAATGTCGCTGCCAGCACTGCATCATCGAGCATCACCGGCACAATAGGGTGTTCACCGGGCAGTAATTTAAACCCCTGTCGAGCAAGCCCCTCACGAAAGAAAGTAGTATTTTCCATTAACTGCTTCTGCAACTGATT
>ERZ1048068.2385-NODE-2385-length-13283-cov-4.669943_pt1 | contig 13283 bp, 13 predicted proteins | sample MGYA00383098_ERZ1048068 | MGnify/ENA primary metagenome ERZ1048068 (study PRJEB29581, sample SAMEA5548368) | metagenome | biome: marine; feature: coastal; material: water | depth 1 m | study: Short-term variability in the microbial, nano- and picoplankton... | reverse complement strand
AAATTCCAGAAAATGACACTTTATTTTTTGATATACTCCTCAAAAATGTATTGATATCAAGTGAAGTGCAAGAACACACAATCGATATTGGAATTACATACCAGGAAACTCTAACCAATCATAAGATATCTTTTTTACCCCAAATAAAGATCAAAGGGGATCTATCTTCACATTTCGGGCACATTTCATTGAATCTTAATCAGACTGCATTAGATAGCTCCAAACAAGCTTTAAAGGTACTGGGAAGAGATTTTTGCGACATTATCACAAAAAATTGTTAATATTCATTTTACCTTAAAGATAATTTAATATAAACCCTTTTTTATTGTTTTTTATTTATTAAATTTGCGTTTTATTTTTAATATTTTATAAATTTTTAACATGGCTAAGTTCAAACTAGACGAAATCGATCACCAAATCCTCAATATGCTCATAGACAATACGCGTATTCCATTTACAGATATTGCAAAAAAGCTACTCATTTCTGCTGGAACTGTTCATGTTAGAGTAAAGAAAATGGAAGATGCCAAAATCATCAAAGGATCTTCACTGACTTTAGATTATCAGAAACTGGGTTATACCTTTATTGCGTATGTTGGTATTTTTCTTCAAAATACCTCACAAACAAAATTTGTTTTACAACGCATAAAAGATATTCCACATGTTACCGTGGCGCACATCACAACAGGGAAGTTTAATATTTTTTGTAAAATACGTGCAAAGAGTACAACACACGCCAAAGAGATCATCTTTAAAATTGATGATATTGAAGGTATTTACAGAACTGAAACAATGATTTCTTTAGAAGAAAGTATCAATGACAAGAAACGTTTGATGCATTCAATTTTTAATGAATTGTAGTAGTTACTAGGCGTAATAATATTCGAACGCTTCTAAAATTAAAGCTTCATCTACAGCGACATCCATTTGGCATTGTCCGATGGAATTAAGTAAGACAAAATTCACACGGCCGTGACTGTTTTTTTTATCGGATTGCATCAGACCGATGATTTCCTTTATGCTTTGTTTGTTGAAAACAACACTGGGATACATCGCATAAAATGTGGTTTTGATTTGTTTCAATTCCTCTTGAGATAGGCCACATAATTTTGAGGACAAATAGCCCTCCAAAATCATCCCAATTGCAATAGCTTCTCCGTGCAACAGGGTAAACACATGATCGTGATCAAGACAATACGTTTCAATAGCATGTCCTAATGTATGTCCAAAATTTAAAATTTTGCGGATTCCCATTTCAGTAGGATCTTCAGTAACCACCTCGTTTTTTATGGCAACTGAATGGTGAATCAAACCGTCCAAATCATTGAGAGTAAGCGCTCCTAAGTTTCTCAATTTTGACCAATAGCTTTGATCGCGAATAAGTCCATGTTTAAGCATTTCAGCAAATCCAGAGCGTAATTCATTTTTTGGGAGTGTGTCCAAAAATTCAGGATCGATAAGAACCATATCTGCGAATGTGATTGTGCCAATTTGATTTTTAGACAGATCTAAATCTACTCCAGTTTTTCCACCAACAGAAGCATCAACCATCGCCAAAAGTGATGTAGGAACATTCACAAATTTTATCCCTCTTTTAAATGTCGAAGCAACAAAGCCCCCTAAATCTGTTACAACACCACCACCAAGATTTATTAGCAAAGATTTGCGGTCTGCTGAAAGATCTGAAAGACTACGCCAGACTTCCATACAAGTTGCAATGGTTTTATGAACTTCACCTTGAGGAATTTCAATAATTTCAAATGAAGTTTCAAATTGAATTTGACTCAAAAAATGAGGCAAACAATGCTCGTGGGTATTTTCATCGACAAGTATAATGATTTTTGAAAAATTATTTTCTTTCAGATAAGCCACTAATGATGCATATGCGAGAGCATTGAAATGGATTGCGTACGATGGTGTTTGTATAGATTTCATTTTGTGTGCCAAATATAGCATGAAATTTGTTAAGAATTAATAATTTTGATAGAACAAAAACCGTTTTTTATACAGTGGTACAATCAAAAATAGATTTCAGCAACACAGAGGTTGCCTTTCATCTTAAGACTGATGCAGAGTTGGAGCGCGCCTATTTTTTATTTAAAATGATTGCCAACGAACCTTTGGTTCGCATTGGTACTGCAGCTACAAACTTCGCATTAAAAACACATCTACCAGTTGAAGGGCTCATTCGTGCCACAGTTTTCGATCATTTTTGTGGTGGTGTTAGTGCCGAAGATTGTATGCCTAAAATCGATCAAATGTTTCGAAGTGGGGTGTATAGTGTTTTGGATTATTCGGTGGAAGGAAAGCAAGAAGAAACGCAATTTGATCTGATTTTGGAGCAAATGTGTACCTTAGTCGATTTTGCCGATGAAAAAGCCGCAATGCCTTTTGCGGTATTTAAACCGACTGCCGTTGGTCGATTTGATATTTATAAAAAAATAAGTGCATCTATACCCCTTAGTGATGAGGAACTAAGCGAGTGGAAACGTATTCAAGAAAGATTTCATCATATTTGTCGTTATGGGCAAGAAAAGAATATTGCCATTTTGGTGGATGCCGAAGAAAGTTGGATTCAAAAAGCAGCCGACGATTTGCTACTAGATATGATGCGCACTTATAATAAAGACAAAGTTGTTGTGTATAACACTCTTCAGGCATACCGCTGGGATCGTTTGGATTATCTGAAACACCTTCACCAAATTGCCAAAAAGGAGGGCTTCAAGCTAGGATTTAAGCTTGTTCGTGGTGCCTACATGGAAAAAGAACGTGAACGGGCCGAAAGAAAAAACTACTCCTCCCCAATTTGCAATACCAAAGCCGATACAGATATTCAATTTGATGACTGTCTCACCTATATGCTAAACAACTTAGATGACACTTCCGTTTTTTTAGGAACACACAACGAACGCAGCACACATTTAGCGCTTAATTTGATGACTCAATTGGGTGTCAATATCGATGATCCTCGAATTTGGTTTGGTCAATTGTTTGGAATGAGTGATCACATCAGTTTTAATTTGGCCAACGCCAAATATAATGTTGCCAAATACCTTCCTTTTGGGCCTGTTCGTGATGTAATGCCTTATCTCATAAGACGTGCAGAGGAAAATACTTCAGTAGCAGGACAAACCAACAGAGAATTATTGCTCATTAAACAAGAAAAAAAGCGCAGAAAAACATAGCTATTGCTTTGTTTTAACGTCCAGCACAATTGCAGTGGTTTTACAATTTTCTACAAGAATTTGAATTGTTTTGTGGTTTATGACATAACGCTTACAGCTGTCCAAATCAGTTTTACTTTTTTTAAAATCAACATCCCCTTTTGAGAGTAATTCGCTAAGTCTCAGCGAATCGATATCTAGAGCCATTAATTTGGTTTGAATTTCAGGTTGAATACTAAGCGATTTAGTGGAAATATTTTTTAAAACCCTACTGTTTGGCCCATAAGCACAACTTGTTTTTTTACCACTTAAGAAAAACATTAAAAAAATCAATCCGATAGAAAATCCTCCAAGGTAAAATCCAAGGCGATGAATGAATTTCATATATAAATTTTAAAAAATTAAAAGGTTCAAATCGCTGCAATCTAAATCGAACCAATTGGATACACTTTTGTTGGTAATGACGCCATGATAAACATACAGCCCATTTTTCAAACCATGATCTTGACGAATTGCATTTTCCAGTCCGCCAGCTTCGGCAATTTGTAATAAATATGATGTAAAAATATTACTCAAAGACACAGATGATGTCCGCGAGTATCTTGCCGGAATATTTGGAACACAGTAATGAATCACGCCGTGTTTTTCAAATGTAGGATTATCATGTGTGGTGAGTTCGCTAGTTTCAAAACAGCCCCCCATATCGATACTCACATCAATAACCACAGCCCCTTGTTTCATAGATTCAACCATTGCCTCATTGACTAAAATAGGGGCTCTGTTTTTCCCTTTTGTAGCTCCAATAGCAACATCACAGCGCATGAGTGCTTTCATGAGGTTTTTGGGTTGCATGGTGGAGGTATAGATGCGTTGCCCTACATTGGCTTGCAATGTTCTTAGTTTTGATATCGAACCATCAAATACTTTGACATTGGCTCCTAGGCCTAAAGCCGATTTTGTAGCAAATTCGCCTACAACGCCAGCGCCAATAACGACTACTTCTGTTGGAGGAACACCGCTAATATTCCCAAGCAATAAACCATTCCCTTGATTGGTGATAGACATAATCTCAGAGGCAATGAGAATTGAAGCTGTTCCTGCAATTTCACTCAGTTGACGTACTGCTGGGAATGCGCCTTCACTATCTTTTATAAACTCGAATCCTAGTGCTGTAATTTTTTTTTGTGTCAACGCTTCAAAATAACTCTTTTGTTGCATTTTCAATTGTAAGGCCGACAACAATATGGTATTGGGTTTGATGAGCTCAATTTCTTTAAGGGTAGGCGGCTCTACTTTTAAAATCATTGGACATGCAAATACTTTGGCAGTATCTTTTGTGATTTCTGCTCCAGCTTCACTGTACTCTTGATCATCAAAAGCAGCGTTTTGTCCAGCTCCAGATTCAATTAGGATGCGGTGACCATTGCTAGTTAGCGCAGAAACAGCATCTGGAGTTAGGCAAATTCGTTTTTCTTGAAATGATCGTTCTTTGGGTAGCCCAATGCAAAGTTTTTCGTTCTGATTTGAAACCTCCAAACGTTCTTCTTTGGGCAGTAATTGGGCTTTGGAAAAAGGAGAGATTGGTTTTTGCATAGTATTTGTAATGTTTCTGCAAATTACAATTATTTTTTACATGCTTTAAGAAATTTCACTTTCAAAACACTCTATTGTGCGTTGCTGTTCGTTATCAATCCTCAAATTTACGACGGTAACATCTTTGGGGAGCAATATTTTTATCTTTTCAGGCCATTCTATAAAATTCCAATATCCAGAGCAGAAATAGTCTTCAACCCCAATATCTAGAGCTTCATAGTGGTTTTTGATTCTATAAAAATCAAAATGATACACAAAATCATTCGGGACTTTATATTCATTTACAATTGAAAAAGTTGGACTTGAAGCGTCTTCTGTTCCACCAAGTGCACGAACAAGAGCACTGATTAATGTGGTTTTACCAGCACCCATTTCGCCATTGAAAAGGACAATTTTTGAGCCAAAAACTCCAAGCAGATTTTTAGCAACCTCGTCGATTTCTTCTATGTTAAACGTTTTTTTCATTCTTCTATCTTGGTGTAAGCACAGCAAATGGGATGAGTATTTCTTCTAAGGAAATGCCTCCGTGTTGATATGAGTTTCTGTAGTAATTGACATAATGATTGTAATTGTTAGGGTAGGCGAAAAAAGAACTTTCTTTGGCAAAAATGAAAGAACTATTCATTGAAATTGAGGGTAGTTCTACACTTTTAGGATCTTTAATAGCCAAAACGTTTTTGCTGCTATAACTCAAACTACGACCTGTTTTGTAACGTAAGTTTAAGCTTGTCTCTCGGTCGCCCACTACTTTTGATGGATTTTTTACATTTATAGTACCATGATCGGTGGTGATGATGAGTTTGAAATTGAGCTGTTGTGCCTGTTTGATAATATCCAATAAAGGTGAGTTTTTGAACCAGCTGTGCGTGAGTGACCGATACCCCTTGTCGTCTGAAGCGAGTTCTTTAACGACTTCCATGTCAGTTTTGGAATGAGATAACATATCTACAAAATTATAAACCAAAACTGTGAGGTCGTTTTTAGTTTTTGTTTTGAAGTTATCTGCTAATTTTTTACCAGCTTTTAAATTTGTTATTTTAATGTATTCATGTGTTAAATGATTGATATTCAACCTTTTGAGATGTTCAGCCAAAAATTTATCCTCATACATGTTTTTGCCTCCTTCGTCTGTATCATTTTTCCAATATTTTGGATAGAGTGTTTCCATTTGTTTTGGCATTAATCCAGAAAAAAGAGCATTTCGCGCATATTGAGTAGCTGTAGGTAGAATACTATAATACATACTATTTTCAGAAGTCTTGTAGTAGGTATTGATGGTCTTTTCGATTGTTTTCCATTGATCATAACGTAAATTATCAATCACAACCAGTAGGGTAGGTTGGTCTTTAGATAGATGCTGAGCAATTTTTGTTTCAAAAAGTGTATGTGACAAAATTGGTGCCTCATTGTCTTGAAACCAATCGGCATAGTTTTGTTCAATAAAACGACCAAACTGTTGGTTGGCTTCTATTTTTTGCGCTTCTAAAATTTCCAACAAAGTTCTATCTTGAGAATCTTCGAGTTTCAATTCCCAAAAAATCAATTTTTGATACAGATTTTTCCAATCTTCAGTAGATTTTAACCCCATCATTTCCAGAGAAATTTTTCGAAATTCTTGCAGATAACTCGATGATGTTTTTTCGGAAATCAAGCGGCTATGATCAAGGTTTTTTTTCAAGCTCAATAAGATTTGATTTGGGTTTACTGGTTTTATCAAGTAATCCGCAATTTTACTTCCAATGGCTTCCTCCATGATGTATTCTTCTTCGCTTTTTGTGATCATCACTACGGGGATGTTTCCATTTAGTTTTTTTAATTCAGACAGCGTATCCAAACCTGAAAGTCCAGGCATATTTTCATCTAAAAATACAATGTCAAAATTATTTTGTGCGAAGACTTCAAGAGCATCTGATCCATTGGAGCAGGGAGTGATTTTGTAGTTTTTTTGTTCTAAAAATATGATGTGTGGTTTGAGATGAGAAATCTCATCATCAACCCACAAAATGTGTATACTGCTCATAAAGTGCTCTAATTAAGAATATAAGTCCTGTGATTTTATTACTTTTACACCAGAAAATTTGATTCTATTTCGGAATACAAAATAAAACTAAATTAGTTTGAATACCAGTAATAAGCTCAAAATATTTAACGATCCAATATATGGATTTATTACAATTCCTAACCCTTTAATTTTTGATCTTATTGCTCATCCTTATTTTCAACGTTTGCGCAGAATTTCGCAAATGGGTTTGTCATACTTAGTTTATCCAGGAGCACACCATACACGATTTCATCATGCTCTCGGGTGTTTGCACTTGATGCAAAAAGTAGTTCGTATTCTTAAATTCAAAGGCATATCTATTTCAGAGGAAGAAGAAAATGCACTTTATATTGCAATTTTACTACACGATATTGGTCATGGACCATTTAGTCATGCTATGGAGCATAGTCTTGTTCATGGTATAGATCACGAATCAATATCCTTGCGTTTTATGGAGGCTTTGAACCAAGAATTTGACGGTCAATTGAGTTTAGCTATCACCATTTTTAAAGGTGCATATTCGCGCAAATTCTTTGGTCAACTTATTTCTAGTCAATTGGATATGGATCGGTCAGATTACCTGAAACGCGATAGTTTTTATACTGGCGTGTCTGAGGGTAATATCAATAGTGAACGGTTAATTTCTATGATGAATGTCGTTGATGATCAATTAGTTATAGAAAAAAAAGGGATCTTTTCTATTGAGAAATTTCTGACAGCTCGTCGTTTGATGTATTGGCAAGTTTATCTCCACAAAACTGGTTTGGTTGCAGAGCAAATGATTATCAACGTATTGAAACGCGCAAAAGAACTTGCTCACCAATCTGTACCATTGAATGTTAGCCCTTCATTTGCTTTTTTTTTAGAAGAAACAATTGATGATACTAATTTTGATTCTAGAGTACTAGAACAGTTTTCAATGCTTGATGATTATGACATCATAGCTGCATTGAAATCGTGGCAAAACCACAAGGATGATATCCTTAGAGATCTGTCTCAGCGTTTATTAGAACGTAAGCTTTTAAAAATAAAGTTCTACAAAAAGAGCCAAATTGAAAAAGAGTTGGATAGATTAACCAAAAAGTGGCAAAAATCTATAAAACACAAAAGCACTTCAGTTTCATATTATGTTTTTTCTGGGACGATAAAAAATACAGGATACAAACCACATGAAGACGGCATATCTATTTTGCATAAAGACGGGAAAATTTCTGATGTCATAGACGCCTCTGACAATCTGAATCTCAAGGGTTTATCCAAAACAGTCAAAAGACATTATATATGCTTTCCGAAAGAGTTGCTATGATTATTTTTTTTACTTTTGCACTGAAATGAAATTTACAGCTAATCAAATAGCAGAATTAATCGACGGAGAAGTCGTTGGAGATGAAAATGCAGAAGTTTTTACCCTTTCCAAAATTGAAGAGGGTATAGAGGGTTCTCTTACTTTTTTATCTAATCCAAAATATACTCCATTTATATATTCAACCAATGCGACGGTTACCATTGTTGATGACGATTTTGTTGCCGATAAAGAAATTACAACTACACTAATAAAAGTGGCAAATGCCTATACTGCGTTTTCTACTCTTTTGGAGCATTACAATTTAATTAAAAACAACAAAACAGGAATTGAATCTCCTGTGTCTATAGCATCAACAGTAACGCATGGGGATAATGTCTATATCGGTGCATTTACTTCGATTGGAGAAAATGTCCGTATCGGAAATAATGTAAAAATTTATCCAAATTGTTATATTGGAGACAATGCAGAGATTGGTGACAACACAACGATTTTTGCAGGTGTAAAAATTTATTCCGACTGTATAGTTGGTGCGCACTGCACCATTGATGCAGCAGCGGTTGTAGGTGCTGATGGTTTTGGTTTTTCTCCAGATGATGATGGAGTTTATAAAAAAGTTCCTCAAATTGGAAATGTAATTATTGAAGATCATGTTGATGTTGGTGCTGCAACGACTATTGATCGAGCAACTTTAGGATCTACCATCATAAAAAAAGGAGTAAAACTCGATAATCAAATTCAAATTGCTCACAATGTAGTTATCGGCGAAAACACTGTTATAGCTGCACAAACTGGAATTGCAGGATCAACAAAAATTGGTGCTCATTGTCAAATAGGTGGGCAAGTTGGTATGGCTGGACATATCACAATTGGTAATCATGTAAAAATCCAAGGGCAGTCTGGAATTACAAAAAGTATTCCTGATCACGAAGTGGTTCAGGGTACACCTGCATTTGGCTATGGTGATTACTACAAATCTTACGTACATTTTAAAAACCTACCTCACTTGGCAAAAACAATAGGTGAGCTCGAAAAAAAATTAAAAAAATGATTACAAAAACCCAATCGAAACAAACAACAATTACAAAGCCAACTACGCTTAAAGGAGTTGGATTGCATACAGGAAACGATGTTACCCTCACTTTTATGCCCGCTGATGCAAACTTTGGTTATGCATTCAAAAGAGTCGATTTAGAAGGCGAACCCATTATTAAAGCAGATGCTAATTTTGTAACAAGCACCCAACGCGGAACTTGTCTCGAAAAAAATGGTGTTTCTATACAAACAAGCGAACACGTACTTGCCGCACTAGTTGGATTAGAAATTGATAATGTTATCATTGAATTGGATGCTTCTGAACCACCTATAATGGATGGGTCTTCAAAGTTTTTTATTGAAGCACTCGAAAAAGTTGGTATTGAGGAATTAGATGCTTACAGAGAAGTCTACGTAGTCAAAGATGTTATTTCATACACTGATGAAGAAACCGGAAGTGATATCACCATTATTCCATCGGACGAATACCAAGTGACCACAATGGTTGATTTTGGGACTAAGGTTTTGGGTACACAAAATGCAACCTTACAAAAACTTTCAAACTTTAAAAAAGACATAGCAGACTCCAGAACATTTAGTTTCTTGCATGAGTTAGAAATGCTTTTAGAAAACGGTTTGATAAAAGGAGGTGACCTTAACAACGCTATTGTATACGTTGACAAACCGCTTTCTGTAGAAACCATGGAAAAACTTAAAGTGGCTTTCAATAAAGATTCAATTTCTGTAAAACCAAACGGAATTTTAGATAATTTAACCTTACATTATCCAAATGAAGCCGCTCGTCATAAACTCCTTGATGTTATAGGCGATTTGGCGCTTACAGGAATTCGTTTGCAAGGAAAAGTGATTGCAAATAAGCCAGGACATTTCGTAAACACACAGTTTGCAAAAAAAATGGCTAAAATCATTAAAATCGAACGTCGAAATAATATGCCAGCGGTAGATTTGAATCAAACCCCAGTGATGGATGTCAATGCCATTATGGATATGTTGCCACATCGCCCACCATTTTTACTGATCGACAAAATATTTGAATTATCACCTAATCATGTGATTGGTTCAAAAAATGTGACCATGAATGAGTCCTTTTTTCAAGGGCATTTTCCAGGAGCACCGGTAATGCCTGGCGTATTGATTGTAGAAGCAATGGCACAAACCGGAGGTATATTAGTTCTAAATACAGTCCCAGATCCTGAAAACTACCTCACATTTTTTATGAAAATAGACAAAGTGAAATTTAAGCAAAAAGTGGTTCCAGGTGATACACTTATTTTCAGCTGTTCGCTCATTACTCCTATACGAAGAGGTATTTGCCATATGCAAGGATACGCCTATGCCAATGGTAAATTGTGTGCAGAAGCCGAACTTATGGCTCAAATTTCTAAGGTTAAATAGTTTAAAAACAAACAAATGAATCAACCACTTGCATACGTACATCCTGGCGCAAAAATCGCCAAAAATGTAGTCATCGAACCTTTTACAACTATCAATAATAACGTGGTTATAGGAGATGGAACATGGATTGGATCGAATGTCACCATTATGGAAGGTGCTCGAATTGGAAAAAATTGCAATATTTTTCCGGGATCTGTCATTTCAGCAAATCCGCAAGATCTTAAATATAACGATGAAGACACCACTACAGTAATTGGCGACAATGTAACCATTCGAGAGTGTGTAACCATAAACAGAGGTACAACTGATCGAATGAAAACTGTTATTGGCGACAATTGTCTGATTATGGCCTATTGTCACATTGCGCACGATTGTGTTGTTGGAAACAACTGTATATTTTCGAACAATAGTACATTAGCTGGGCATATCAATGTAGGTGATTATGTTGTCTTGGCTGGTATGACTGCTGTACACCAGTTTTGTTCTATCGGAAATCATGCTTTTGTTACTGGTGGTTCTTTGGTGCGTAAAGATGTGCCACCATATGTAAAAGCTGCAAGAGAGCCCTTATCTTATGTTGGGATTAATTCTGTTGGATTGCGACGAAGAGGGTACACAACAGAAAAAATCAGAGAAATTCAGGGAATATACAGGTTATTATACCAAAAAAATTATAACAACAGTCAAGCTTCAGCGATTATTGAAGCAGAAATGGAAGCCACACCTGAGCGTGATGAAATTTTACAGTTTATTAAAAATTCGCACCGCGGAATCATGAAGGGCTATTTTAAATCAAACTAATACTATGGCAAACACATCAGACATCCGAAATGGTTTATGCATTCGCTACAACCACGATATTTTTAAAATCATTGAATTTTTGCACGTTAAACCAGGAAAAGGCCCAGCATTTGTACGCACAAAACTCAAAAGTGTGACCACAGGTAAAGTTATAGACAACACCTTTTCTGCAGGTCACAAAATTGAAGACGTTCGTGTAGAAACACACAAATTTCAGTATCTCTATCCAGAAGGTGATATGTATCATTTCATGAATGTAGAGGATTATAACCAAATCACTTTAGATGTCAAAACCATTGATAATCCAGGTTTATTAAAAGAAGGAGAAGTCGTTACAGTCATCATTAATTCAGAAGATGAAATGCCGCTTTCTGTAGAAATGCCAGCTAGTGTTATTTTAGAAGTAACTTCGACCGAACCAGGCGTAAAAGGCAATACTGCCACAAATGCTACTAAACCCGCTACAGTAGAAACTGGAGCAACCATCAATGTGCCTTTATTCATCAATGAAGGAGACAAAATAAAAATCGAAACAGCAAAGGGTGCTTATAAAGAACGAGTTAAAGAGTAAATTTCTATGAAATTTCCCATACCACAAACCCTAAAACACATTGCTTCAATTTTAAATTGTGATTATGTAGGAGACGATGAGTTTCCCGTTTTGGGAATGAATGAAATTCATGTGGTAACTTCTGGTGATATTGTTTTTATTGATCATCCAAAATATTATGACAAAGCGCTTAACTCTGCTGCAACTGTAGTATTAATTAATAAAAAAGTGGACTGTCCAGAAGGGAAAGCACTTTTAATTTCTGAAGATCCCTTTCGCGATTTTAATGTATTAACCATATATTTTAAACCATTTGTGAGTTCTTCAGTAAGTATCGATCCAACAGCTAGCATTGGAGAAGGAACTCAAATTCAACCAAATGTTTTTATTGGTCCTAACGTTCAGATTGGTAAAAATTGTTTGATCCATGCCAACGTCACTATAGTTTCTGATGCTGTATTAGGCGATAATGTTGTGATTGGTTCAGGAACAGTTTTGGGCGGTGATGCTTTCTATTACAAAAATCGTCCTGAAGGGTATGACCAACTACTGTCTGGAGGTCGTGTAGTCATTGAAAGTGACGTCCATATCGGTACTGGGTGTACCATAGATAGAGGAGTAACAGGCGATACAACTATTGGTGCAGGTTCTAAATTGGACAATCAAATTCAGGTGGGACACGATACCGTCATTGGCAAAAAATGTCTTATTGCTTCACAAACTGGAATTGCAGGGTGTTGTGTTATCGAAGACGAAGTGACTATTTGGGGACAAGTAGGCACCAATAGTGGAATTACCATTGGAAAAAAAGCAATTATCTTAGGGCAAACAGGCGTCACAAAATCCGTTGAAGGAGGCAAAACTTACTTTGGTACACCTATACAAGAATCGCGTGGAAAACTCAAAGAAATGGCCGCACTACGCCAATTACCCGACCTACTGCAAAAGTTGAAAGAAAAATAAAAATTGTCTTTATAAATCGACTTCAAAAAATTACATTTGCACCAACCAAAAAATCAACTTCAATGAGTGTTTTAGTTAACAAAAATTCAAAAATAATTGTACAAGGATTTACAGGAAGCGAAGGAACATTTCACGCCGAACAAATGATTGCCTACGGCACCAATGTTGTTGGTGGTGTAACGCCAGGAAAAGGGGGGCAAACACATTTAGATCGTCCTGTATTCAATACCGTTCAAGAAGCTGTGGAGAACGTTGCAGCAAATACGACTATTATTTTTGTACCACCTGCCTTTGCGGCCGATGCCATTATGGAAGCCGCTGATGCTGGCATTGAAGTGATTATAACGATAACAGAAGGTATTCCTGTAGCTGATATGATTAAAGCTGCAGATTATATAAAAGATAAAAACTGCCGTT
>ERZ1048068.2384-NODE-2384-length-13286-cov-13.858061_pt1 | contig 13286 bp, 15 predicted proteins | sample MGYA00383098_ERZ1048068 | MGnify/ENA primary metagenome ERZ1048068 (study PRJEB29581, sample SAMEA5548368) | metagenome | biome: marine; feature: coastal; material: water | depth 1 m | study: Short-term variability in the microbial, nano- and picoplankton... | reverse complement strand
ATATTGCTAAATCAAAAGGATTTGATTTATATAAAAAAATATCTATGGATAAAATAAATTTTAATAATGAATATTTATATGTATTTAAAAAATGAAAAATGTATAATGAAAAATGTAGAATGAAAAATGTAAAATATAAAATATAAAATGAATATAATTAATATATTTTAAGTAAGAATATTAATTATAATTTAAGTAAATTACCGAACATATTTGCTAGCTTTAGCAAAAGAATCTAAAACAAATATTATAAAAATTCCTAAAAATAAATATAAAATTAATTCTTCTGTAATATGGTTTGTTTTTTCATTATGTTGATCTTCTAATAAATGAATTATATAATCTAATTTAGAGAGAAGTTTATTATTATTATTAAGCAAATCATTATTTGTTGATGGCATATTTTTAATAAAATCTAAGTTACTTATGTAACTATCATCTAAATTAGAATATACATTTTTAACATTCGAATTATTATATAATCCATTAGTAATATTATTATCATTATTTGATAACATTTTATTTAATTCATTTTTGGTAACATCATTTGATAAAGTTTCATTTACAATTTTATTGTTAATAGTTGATTGTTGAAAGTTATTATTATCATTTTCATCTTCATTATTTTCATGAATTAATTTAGATAGATTATTTATTTTATTTTTTACTGGCAAAGAACCACTATCGTTTTCACTAAAAGATACTCTGTTTTTACTAGTTTTATTATTATTTTTATTTTTTTTATCATTTAATTGAATAGATTCAATTGAATCTAATGATGCTGGATTTAATTGGAACATACTTATAAAAAAAGGAGATAATAATTTTTATAAAAACTACTAAAACATTTATATATTTTTTTATCTAAATTTATATAAATGGTAAAACTTAAAAACAAAACTAGTAAAAACTCTTTAAAACAAACTTCATCATCAATAAAAAAAATCAAAGTATTAAATAGTTTTTCATTATTAGGTTTGTCTACATTTTTTAGCGAACTAAATACTAATAAATTATTTATTGGTATTATGATGATTTTTATGAATTTAGGTTCCAGATTTATAGAACTTAAATTAACAAAAGGCCAAGAAATGATTATTAAAAATATTGCCAGAGAATTATTAATATTTACAATAGCCTTTATGGCTACAAAAGATATTTTAATAGCATTAATTGTAACAGCAGTATTTATAATTTTAAGTAATTTTGTATTTAATGAAAAATGTAAATATAATTTATTACCAGAAAAATATAAAAAAATGGAAGATATTTTAGATTTAAATAATGATGGTGAAGTTAGTGAAGAAGAATTGGAAAAAGCACAAAAAATATTACAAAAAGCAAACGATAATACTAAATTAAATAATAAAATTAGTATGTTAAATCATATGGTAACATATTAAGTTTAAAATATATAGTATTTTATATATTACTTATAAATATTTATAATAAATACTATAATAAATAATATAATATTTATTATATGTAATAGCAATTAATAAATTATGTCTGATTTTCAATTTAAAAATGTTAATATAACATTACAATATAAATTAGATGAAAAAGATGAGAATCCACAAGATTATAAGATAAATCAGGAAAAGGGAAAAGAAATAAATTATTATAAATTTAGAACAAAAAATATTTATAATTATTATTTTAATAATATTTTGATTGGTTCAAAAAGTAATCAAAATGAAGATAGCCAAACAGAAAAGCAAAAAAATGAAACAGAGATTGAAAAAGAAATATTAAAAGAATTTCAAAAAAATATAAATAATGATAATAGCGAATTTAATAAAAATAAAATTTTTAAACTTCCATTAACTGATTTGTATTTACCACAAAAATTAGAAGATTTAGATAAATTATTAGGTTATAATCCAGATGAAATTCAAGATATAACAAATAATGAGAATCTTAGAAAAATTATAGAAGAATTTGAAAAATTTAATATTCCCGAATCAAAAAAAAATGCTGTTGATGAATTAATAAATAGTAAAAAATCTAATTTAAATGACTTGATAAATAATAATTTACTTAATCAAGATACAATAAAAACAGAAATTAATAAGATAAAAACTATTGACAATTTAAAAGATTTTTTAAATAAAGTAAAAAAAAATGACAAAGTGGGCGCCACCAATCAATTTGTAGTTTGTAGTAGAGAAAATAAAGAAAGATATAAAATTTTATTAACATTAAAGGATGAAATAAAAAAAATTATTGGTGAAAATAATGATAGTTTATCTTCTTATAAAAATAAAAAATGGGAGTTATTTTTTAAAGAAAATGATAATAACAGTATTTTAGAAGAATTATTTGAAAAAATTGAAAAACAATTAAATGATTATGAAAAAAATAGATATGAATTAAATAGATTTGATACTCGTGGTGAGAGAAAACAAATTAATTATCAAGATTATATTAAACCAAGTATACAAAAAAAAATTTTAGAAGAATATTCTAAATATTTTTTTGAAAAAAAAGAAAAAGAAGAATTATCACAAATTTTAAAAACATCAATACCAGATAGAAATAAAATTATTACATATTATAATATTTTCTACATTTTAAAAAATATATTATTACCTATTGATACTATAATTTTTGATAAATTTATTGATAGTAAAACTAAAAATTTAGAATATAAGTATGTAAAAGTTAAATCAATTGAATGTGCCAACCAGTTATCTTCTATTAAAATGTTAGCAGGTTCAAATATTAATGTATATTTTAATATAAAATTTGAAGAAATACCAACTAAAAGTATATTAAGATTTAACTTACATATTAAAGATGAAAATTATATTCAAGAAAAATATGATAAATTAAATTCTTCTGATTTTAAAGATTATGGTTCAAAATTATTTATAAGTAATTTAAATAATCAAGATAATATACTTTTTTCAGAAACTATAAATATTAAAAACCTGCAAACTAATTTTAAAAATTTATTAAAAAATGATTTAATTTTCTCGAAATTAAAACCTAAAAAAATATATGAAATTTTTATAAATAATGAATTATTTAATAATGTTAAAAATGATAAAACATTAGAAACAAAAAAAAATGATAATCTTAACAATTTATTCAAAAAATATATAAATGAAATATTCTTTGTATCTGGTTCAAATATTAATTATAAAAATGCTTTTGCTGAAATTATTAATGTAGAAATAGATAATAGTATAATTAAAAACAAAAATAAAGAAGATAATAATATATTTATAGAAAAAATTTCTGACGATAATAGATTAGCTATTAGTAATCTGAATAATCGATACAATTTTTACTTAATATTAACGCTTGCTACTAAGAATAAAATAGAAGATACAATACCATTAAAGAATAGATATAATATATTTTTCAATTGTAATAATAAAGCATCTGACTTAGATAAACTTTTTTATAATTTATTTGGAAATATTTACCCCGAAGCTTACTTTACAAGAAAAATGAAAAAAATAAAAAATAAAAGTATCAAAAATATAGAATATCCACCATTAGAAGATATGAAAGATATGAAAGATATGAAAGATATGAAAGATATGAAAGATATGAAAGATACTGATAATTATCCTATTGGAGGTAAGTATAAGTATAAGTATAAAAATAAGTATAAAAATATAAAAAAAAATAAAAAATATAAAAAAAAACATAATAAGTTAGAAAAAACATATAAATATGGTAAAAAAAAGAAATCACGTACTATTAAAAATTTAATAAAAATTTATTTGAATAGTTAAATTCTAAGACTATATACCAAATATGCTAAGAATAGTCCATAGAAATTTTTAGAAAATACGTCTAATATATTATAAAACGCATTTTTTACTTTAAAATCAAATAAAGCTGCTATACCATATATAGACCAAATAGTAGTCATTATAATAAATATTGACATATTAGCACTTGATTTACTGGCATAATATTCATACATTTTATAAAATAATAATATAAAGAATATAAAACCTACAATAGTAGATATAGTTATATTTATTAAGCTAATTTCCTGTAAATAACCAACAAATAACATACCAAAATTATAACTAAATAGTTCTATAATTTTATAGTAATTTTCTTTAATAAATTGTAAAAATGTGAAAATCTTATTATTTTTTTTCTGATTATTGTATTCAAAATAAATAATAGTTGATAAAATCATTGTAGGCGTTGTTAAAACCCAATCATAATATCTATATTTAGCAATATCTGTTTTATCAACATTATTTATATAGAAAAATATGAAAAATAAATAAAAACAACCTTCTATAAATTGAACAATATTTTCTAATGCTAATGCTTGTTTCAATATAACATCATTATTAGATAAATTTACAAATTGCGCACTTAATCCGATTAATAATGTTACTACTTGAGCTACAAATGAAATATACATAGTATCTTTTACCAAATATTTAGCTAACATATATAGTATTATAATAATATTATATAATATCTCTCAAATATTCATAAAAAAATTTTCAAAAAATAAAAAATATAGTAGATATTTTTTAAAATTTAAATATATTTATATACTATAAATGGCGAAATCTGCTTTTAAAAATATGTCTTCTAAACATACTATTGGTTCTTTAATATTTTTAATATTAGCTGTCTTTGTAGGTGCTTTTTTACTTAATTATTTTATTGGTGGTGGATTATTTAATACTATTGAACCATTTGATAATAATACTAAATTAGTATATTATTATATGGAAGGATGTGGTCATTGTAATAATTTTAATTCTGTATGGACAGATTTTTCTAATAATTATACTGGCTCTTTAACTCTAGAAAAACTTAATCAAAAAGATCACGAATCAGATATTAAAAAACATAATATTAATGGATATCCTAGTGTAGTATTAGTAAGTCCAAATGGTGATAAAATAGCTGATTTCGAAGGAGATAGAACGGTTGACGCATTAAATGAATTTGTAAATACGCATGATACATCCAGTTAAGTAATTTAAGTTGTAAATATAAAAATTATATAAACCAAATTTTTTTATATATAAAAAAATAATTATTAATAAAAAATATTAATAATTATTTTAGTAATTATTATATGGCTCTCTCAAATCTAAACAAAGATAACATCGAACGTTTATTTCAAATGATTAATTTAAATGATAAAGATAGAAATGATTATAATAATTTATTAAATATTAGATCTAATTATGCTACATATAGCAAGTTAGAATTAATAGCTCGTCAAATTGAATTCTTAAAAACTGAAGCACTCAATATTGTAAAAATACATGATTTAAACAATGATTTAAATAATATTAAATGTAGCTTTAGAAAGGTTCCAGGAAACTATTATTATGTTTATAAAAATGATAATGAAAAATATTTATCATTAATTAGTCCTGATGAATGGAACAAAAAAGAAGATTTTTTAGCAAAAGTATATTATGATTATGATTATCAGTTTTATAATGTAGATATGTAATTATTCATAGTAATATGATAAATAATTTCTTTTGTTAACTCTTCTCTTGGTTTTGCTGAATAAATATTTGTTCCATAAGATAAAGCTTTTGGTCTATAAATTTTAATATTTGTTTCAGGATTATTTTTTTTATAATTATTTACCAATTCTTCTTGAATATTTTTTGCTCTATATGTATCCTGTAAATATAAATTATTCATAATTTTAATTCCTGGATTAGAATTAGCTAAACTATCACCTACACCATAAGCACTTATTAAGACAATGTTTTTTAACTTACATATTTCATTATTTTCATTATTTTCATTAAATAATATATTATTTGTTATTATATCTGAATAATCTTTTTGAAAAGGTTTTCCTCCACAAGCGATTATAATATTATTATAATCAATATTATTGTTATTATAATTGGTATAATTATTATAACTATCAATAATTAATTTTTTGTTTTTTATATTATTTTGTAAAAAATTATTATCTAAATCATTTTCTAAATTATTATTTAAAATATATTCTCTATCATTAATATTATAATTTAAACCACCTCCTCGATAAGGTAATTTAATATTTTCAGGATTATTTGTCAACGCTAATACATTAAATTGTTCTTTTAAACATTGATATATTAATTCTTTACCTAAGCCACCACTACTGCCTACAATACAGACATTTAATGAATTTATTGTATTTATTTCCAATAAAAAATACAAAAATAATTGTAAAATCTTCATTTTTATAAATTGTGTAAAATTGATTTTAAATAATAATTATTGTTTAATACTAATTATTATTTATTACTAATTATTTTATTATACATACAGTAAATAAATTATATTACAAATATGATGCTTCATAAATTAGATAATTTAGAAAAGGTAAAGATTATTAGTCGTCCATCTAAAATATGTAAAACACCATATGTTGCTGATATAGAACTAAGTGATGGTTCTATTGTTCAAGCTCATAGTGCTTCTTTAGGATGTTGTGGTTTATGTGAAAAAGATTCTTATGTATATGCTTCTCCAATGTTAGCAAATTGCCCCCAATCCAAATCAAAAGTATGTAGTTATAAAATATATTTAGCAGATTATTATGAAGAAAAAGTTGTTGCTAAAGAAAAATATATTAGGAACCAACCAATAGGTATTGACCCTAAATTAGCAGAAACATTAGTTGAAAAAGCATTAACAAGTAATTGCTTTACTAGTTTACAAAATATAAAAAAACATAGACGTGAAGCAAAATTAGGTAATTCAAGATTTGATTTTATAGGTATTGATGAAAATGATAAATATTTTATATTAGAAGTTAAAAATGTGCCTTTAGCTGATTATGCTGATGTATGTACTTCAGATAGGAAAAAAATGATAAAAAATGATGACTTTAAGGATATTCATATAGATAATAAAATATCATATTTTCCAGATGGTTATAGAAAGAAAAAAGGGGCTGTAGTTAGTGAAAGAGCATTAAAACATATTAATGAATTGGCTGATATTACTATTTCAAAGATTATTAGACCTATTATTTGTTTTGTTATTCAACGAACAGATAGTTCATCATTTCAGGCATCGTTATTAGATCCAATATATAAAGAAGCTTTTAATGAAGCGTTAAAAAAAGGAGTAGAAGTAATTGTATTAGTTGTTTCTTGGAACGCAAATGGTGAAGCAAATTTTGTTAAATGTGATTTACCAGTTAATTTGTAAAAAATATATTTAATTTTAATCCTTGAAGTCCTTATTGTTATAAATAAAATAAATACAAATTATAATTTGAAAACAAAAAATAATGAATATTGAAATAGGCAATATAATTATTATTAATTCTATATTATCATATATTTTAAAACCAATATTATAATAAAGGTCTAGTGTTTTATTTGTTTTTTTTAATAAATCATATTCTAACCACTCATTAAATAATATACCCAATATATTATCTATTTTATTCAAAACAATATCCATTTTATTCAAAACAATATCTATTTTATTTATAATATTATATGTTAAATTATGTATATTGTTAACATTGTTTATATATATTATATCATCATTATACATGATATAATATATAGATTTTATAATAATACATTATTTTTATTTATTTTTATTATTTATTTTTATTTGTTAATTGTTATAATTTTCTAAAATAATCTTGATTTTCTTCTATAAACTTTTCAACAAATGGTTTTGGAATATTATTAAAATCAACTAATGTTTTATTTCTAATATATTTATCTTGAACATCTTCTTTTTTTAATGCTTGTTCAAATAAATCACTATCTTCAAAATATTTCTCACACGTTTTAGGCCCACATTTCTTAAAAATTGGCATAATATTATCTGATTTATCACCTAATACAATTTTGTAAAATAGATTTTTCTCAGGATCATCAAATACCTTTTTGCTTTCTTTTAAATTTTTATTTTGAAAGTTTATAATATTTGTCTTATCATCCACTAATTGTAAATAATCATGATCATTTGCGATAATATAAATATGGCTTTCAGGATACTTTTGTCTAATTAAATTTTTAGTAATTGCTATAATATCATCTCCTTCTAAATTGGGAAATTTCAATACTTTTTCAATTCCACATTCATGTAATAACATATTATCATTATTGTATACAAATTTGAAAAATGGACCACCCATAAAAGAGTCATCAGTAATTCTGGTTTCTTTATATTGAGGATAAATATGATTTCTCCATATTTCAGTTCTAGGACAATCTCTCGCGGCTATTACTTTACAAATAGTATTATTCTTTTTCTGTTTATTTAATTTATTTTTTTTCTTGAAATTTTGTATTGATTCTAAAAATGTTTTTGTAAATTTCTGTAAAAATTCTTCATTTTCAAATGGATTATCGGGTAATGGCTCTTCGGGTTTGGCATGTTTCCACCATTGTATAATAGCAAAATACCTATAAAATATCCAATAACTAGTATCAATTAAAATAAATACTAAATTAGATTCGTCAAATGAATCTACATTATTAGATGATGTTGAACACATTGTCCGTTATACTTATTATTAATATATTTTTAATATATAATAATAATCATAATCAATTTTATAAAAATATTAATTCATATTATTCATATTTTCTATAAACATTTGTAAATTATTAAAAATATTATTAAAAGTGGTTTCTATTATTTTTTTTGTTAAAAAATTTTGTTCAATTTCATTTAATAATTCAAATTTTAAAGTAAAATTAATATTTTCTTTTAATACATTATTGTTTATTTGTTCTAATATATTTTCCTCAAAATCATAACATAGAATTCCTTTAGAAAATCTAATAGGGTTACAATTATTTAAATTTATATTAGATCTTTTACTATATTCTTCTAATAATGTATCATTATCTATTAAGTCATCTAATAAAATTTTTATATTTTTATTTGAATCACTACAATAAGAGATTCTAAGCATTAAATATAAATTATTTAATCCTATATTGTTACCATAATTTTTCATAATTATTAAAATATCGGTATTATTAAATATGAAAACATTATCAATAATATTTATATTTATTTCTTTTAATAGTAAAAATAATTTATTTGATAATATATTTTTGATATTAACTTTCTTAGAATTTATATTATTATATTTTTGTGAAATACTATATGTAACATAGTTTTCCATATTAGATATAAATATTTATATTTATATTTATATTTATATTTAATAGCAATATTTATTTTTATCTCTCTTATTAAATAAAAGAGATTTTGTTAACGTTTCAAAAGGCACACTTTCGCGTGAATACCCACTAATATATTCACCTAAAAAATGTGATATTGATAAACTCAAAAATGTATAAATAAACATTTTTTTTAAATATGAATTGCAATTATATTTTTTTGTAATATTATATATAAAAAAATAAGACATTATGAAAATATTGGTTTTAAATATATATTCTTTTGGTAATAAATGAAATGGCTCTTTTGAAGTTTGGTCTTTAAAAAATTCTTTTTTTGTTTCAATATTTTTTTCAAAATGTTTTAAATATTTATCGTGCATTTTATAGCGTTTCATTAATATTTTTTTCAAATCTTCTGGTTTCTTTAATTTATTTAATTTTATTTCTTTACAATATAAATAAACATCAATATCGTATTTTAATAAGGTAATTAAATCTGGTATCTCTCTAGAATCATTCATTAATTTAGTATTCATTAATTTATTATCTTTTACATAAGCAATAGTAATTGTATAATATTTATTATTTTTATCAATTAAACAACTCAATCCTTTATATCTAGGTGTTAATACATATTCAAAAGGTTTTAAATTATTTGTTTTACAAAATTCTTCGCAATTTTTTATCATACTAATATCATAATTATTTTTATCAGCTATTATACCCTCAGGAGAGAAAAATATATCTCTCAAAATATTATCATTGTTAAAAGAATTTAAATTTTCTTTAATGTTATTTTCATCTTGTTTAAAAGACCTTGATACATATATATCTTCACATAAATTTCTTAACCATCCTATACCAGGCATATATTTATTTGTTATTTCTGCTATAAAATTAACTTTTTTTGGTTTTCCAACATAAGAGAACCAAAGAGCAATCAACCAATCTATTCTACCTGCGTGATTAGCCATATAAATACAATTTTTATTGTCATTTTTGTATAATTTATGATTGTTATTTATATATATATTAATATTTCTCCAACTCAAAGGTGCCAAAAAAGATGGTACAACTAATCTTAATATATTATTTGTTAATATTCTATAATACTTTTTATTAATATAATATAGTGGTAAAAATAATACCATTATTATTAAAAATAACAAAATCAATATAATCATAATAGTTAACATTAAATATGCCTTTAATGATAATAAAAAATCTTTAAAATTATCTTTAAAATTCATATATTAATTAATAAATATTTCTTATATAAATTATTACCAAATTATACATATTATTTTAAATTTGAAATTATAATATGTATATTATCCAATATTTATTCGTTTATTTATACTTAATATATGTAACTAAATTTATATAATTTTGATACGCATTTTCACGCGACATTCCTTTTACACTTAACCAAGCATCATATTTCATTTTTTTTTCAAATTCAAACATACCAGGTTTATTAATATTAATATTACCTATAGTAGCTTGCTTATAATATTTATAAAAATCTAATTTTTCATTATCATTTATTTGAATATTTTTATTATTGTTATTAATATATTTTACTGCTTCATTAAATGATTCTTCTAAATTCATAATATATATATATATTAAAAAATTATATATATTTTTAAGTTTATTATTTAAATTAATTTAATTATTTAAACCATTTTAGTGACAATTTCTGTTGTTTTTGTTGTTGTTTGTGGTATTTTATTAGATAAATTTGTAACACTTTGAGATAAACTTGGTAATAAACTTTTTTTTTGTGTTTTTCTTCTAAAATTAGGCATTCTTAAAAAATTTAGCAAACCTCTTTTTTTTTTACTTTCATTATGATTAGAACTATTATTTTGATTTATAGTAAATTGTCTTGTTTTAGCATTTCGTATTTGTCTTTTTTTTCTCCTTTCATCGTCTTGAATTTTATCCAATTTTTGCTTTAACCTTTTAATAGATCTTTCGTTTGCTTTATTTACTTGTCCTAGTCTAGCTATTTTAAGTCTTATTTTCTTAGAATTATCTGTCATTTATATATATATTTACAAAATAATATTATTGGATATATTATATATTTTGTTATTAAATTATTTTCTAAATTATTTTCTAAATTATTATTAAAAATCAATATACTATTATCAAACATATTTTCATTAATATTATTATTAAAATCATAACTATATTGAAAACTATTATTTGAACTAAACAAATTGCGAAGCTTTATATTATTATAAATATCTGTATCATTATTTTTTATAATATTTTCATTATTTTCTATTTTAATAGAACTTAATGAAGATAAATCTTTTATTGAAAATGTTTTTTTTACTTTTTTATTTTCATCAATATTTTCCTGATATATATTTTCCTGATATATATTTTCCTGATATATATTTTCCTGATATATATTAATCCATTCATTATATTTTTTTATACTAGAATCATGTATTATAATCTTATTATAAATTTTTGTTCTGCATGTATTACTACAAAAGTTCATATCAAAACCTTTATAAATAGTATTATGTGAATTAATTTTAAAATTACACACACAACATAACATTATGAATTTTTAATAATTTGTTTATATATATTTATAAAATAATTATTTTTTTTTATCAATTTTAAATATCTAAACTTACTATGTTTTTATCACTTTTTTGTTTACGTCTAGATTTTGGCATTTTAGCATTGGTTAATTCTTTTAAATCGTCAATACTAATAGTACTAGCATTATTATCTTTGGAATCATTCATGTTAACTTGTTTTGTTTTTAGACCACTTAATAAATTATTAATATCTGCCTGTTTACTTGAAACAGAAGGTCCTTTCATTTCTGGTCTAGTTATTCTTGGTTCTTCTAAAGGATTTCCTTCATTTTGATTTATAGATGCCCCTCTAGCACTCATTATATCTGGACGAGTTGGAAGATTTTGTGTGCGTTGACTTCTTTCTGGTAATTTTGTTTCACTTGGTGGTGGTGGTGGTCCCATATTTACATTTGATGGCATAGATTGTCCAAATCCAGGATTAGCACCACTATTTTGTCTATTATTTTGATCATTAAACATATTATTCATGAATCCTCCAAATCCTGGATTTGTTTCACCCATAGTATTTACTGCCGCTTGAGTGAATTGTTTCATTAATTCTGGATTTTGACGCATAATATCATCCATTCCTGGCATAGATGACTTGAATAATGTATTGGACATATGAACCATCATACCTGAACCTCCCAATTGAAATAATAATTTTAATTCAGGCGACATTTTAGCTTTAGATTTATATTTTTCATGTAATTCACTAAATATATCATCATATTCATCTATATTTTCATTTACTTGTTCTCCCCAACCATCTAATTTTATATCAAAGGGGTCAAATTTGCTATTTAAAAATTCTAAACCAGTAATACAGGCCATTAACATTTTGCCTTGGAATTTAACACTATTTGATTGTTCTTTTTCGGCAATAATTGTTTCGTATTCACCTATCATTTCATCTAAATTAGACTCCATATTATAACGCTTACTTAATGTGATACCTTTCTTTTCTAAATCTTCTAGTTTGCGTAAATATTTGAATTTTTCTTTTAATTCTTCTTCTTTTGAAAGCTGTGGTTTTTCTTTTGTTTTTTCTAAATTTATTGGGACATTATTGAATTTACCATAACCATCCCAAGTTTTATTTTCATTCATGTTTGCCGTTGATTTGCCTATATTTGGTTCGTTAGATTTTGAACCATTATTTTCTGTTACTATTTTAATATTATCACCATCTTTTTTGTTACCAAATAATCCACCAAATATAGATTTATTATTTGTTTCATAATTTTTAACTGGATTATCCATTGTTAGGTCATTCAATTCATCTTCTAATTTAGTAATATCATCTATATTTACATTTGATGATGTTTTTTTTGTTTCTTTATTTTTATCATTCATTAATAATTCTATTCCACTGCCAAAATTAACAGAAGGTTTTGACGACATAAAGTCATCATCGTCATTATCATCTATGGATAGTTTCATTTCGGGAATATCTAATGTATCTAAATCAATTACATTAGGATCTATTTCTACAATATCCATTATTCTATTAATAATTAAAATACAAATAATATTTTTAAGTAGTCCGCAA
>ERZ1048068.2382-NODE-2382-length-13290-cov-12.804987_pt1 | contig 13290 bp, 15 predicted proteins | sample MGYA00383098_ERZ1048068 | MGnify/ENA primary metagenome ERZ1048068 (study PRJEB29581, sample SAMEA5548368) | metagenome | biome: marine; feature: coastal; material: water | depth 1 m | study: Short-term variability in the microbial, nano- and picoplankton... | reverse complement strand
TGAAAATACTAATGAAAATAATTTCAATATAGAAAAAAATGTATCTGGCGCAGAAAACATTGCAGATCCAAGTATTTCAAGCCAAGTACCTTTAGATCTTAACGGAACACAAAGAAGTGATCCTGCAGATGCTGGAGCCTATCAAAGCACAGAGTTTCCTCCACAGGGATAAAAACAAAAACTTATCACATAAAAAAGAGACATGGCAAAACCATGTCTCTTTTTATAAATTGAGTGTACTTTCTATAGCTCGTAATTACCAGACAAACAGCGGTCTTTCACTCATCATGCTGTTTACCATAATTGCAATTTCTTCAAGTTTACTGTCTGAATCGTGGTTTGTGATTGCTGCATCAATAAAATCAACAATTTGTTGCATGTCTGTCTCTTTTAAACCACGTGTGGTTATTGCAGGAGTACCAATACGAATACCGCTAGTTACAAATGGAGATTTATCATCAAAGGGTACCATGTTTTTATTTACGGTAATATCTGCTCTGCCAAGGGCCTCTTCTGCCTCTTTACCAGTAATATTTTTGTTGCGTAAATCAATAAGCATCATGTGGTTGTCTGTACCACCGCTGATAATCTCATAACCTTTGGCTTTAAAGGCGTCTGCCATAACAGCTGCATTTTTTTTAACCTGAATCATGTAATGTAAAAACTCATCTGTAAGCGCTTCTCCAAAAGCGATTGCCTTTGCAGCAATTATATGCTCTAGAGGTCCTCCTTGATTTCCTGGAAAAATACCACTATCAAGCAAAGATGACATCATACGTTTATTACCGTTTTTAAGGGTAATACCAAATGGGTTTTCAAAATCTTTTCCCATTAATATAAGACCTCCACGAGGTCCTCGAAGTGTCTTGTGTGTTGTAGTGGTAATTACATGACAGTGCGGAACAGGATCTGCAATGATTCCTTTAGCAATCATACCAGCTGGATGTGCAATATCTGCAAGTAGTATAGCACCTACTTTATCTGCAATAGCCCTAAAACGCTTGTAATCTATCTCCCTGGAATAGGCTGAGGCACCAGCAATGATCATTTTTGGTTGTTCTTTTATGGCAATGGCCTCAATTTTATCATAATCTAGCATTCCGGTTTGTTTCTCTACCCCGTAAAAAACTGGATTATATATTCTACCGCTAAAATTTACCGGGCTGCCATGAGTTAAATGTCCACCATGAGCAAGATCAAAACCTAAAAAAGTATCTCCGGGCTTTAAACAAGCATGAAACACCGCTGTATTAGCCTGAGATCCACTGTGAGGTTGAACATTTGCATAGGCTGCGCCAAACAATGTCTTTGCTCTATCAATGGCTATTTGTTCTACTTCATCAACAATTTCACATCCTCCGTAATACCTTTTACCGGGATATCCCTCTGCGTATTTATTAGTAAGTACAGATCCTGCTGCATCCATGACTTGCTGGCTAGCAAAATTCTCTGATGCAATGAGTTCCAGACCGTCTAATTGGCGTTGGTGTTCTGCTTGGATTAATTCAAAAATTTGTTCGTCTCTTTTCATAATGTAAGTGTAATGCTAGGGCTTTTTTTAGGGTCAGAAATACTACTAATGATACCTATAGTATCTTTTTTGAACAAAACTATTTCCGAATAAAAAAAACAGTAAAACTATCTTTGTGTTAATTAAACATCAAAAATAGTAAAAGCAATCGTTACCTATTCTTAAAATTATATATTTGATATAGATTTTACTAACAGAAATTAACAACTATGCCCTTAACTGCAAACGACCCCTCAAGAGTTTCATGGATTGACGTTCCTCACAACAGTGATTTCCCAATCCAAAACATCCCATTTGGCGTGTTTTTAACACGTGATGATATCATCACAATTGGTACCCGCATTGGTGATACCGCTATAGATCTTGGTGCATTACACCAGCTTGGATACTTTAAAGGTATTGACCTTACAGAAGATATCTTCCTGCAAGATAGTTTGAATGACTTTATTGCAGATGGGAGAAAAACATGGCGACTAGTAAGAAATCGTATCAGTGATATTTTCTTAAAAAGCAACCAAGAATTACAAACAAATAGAGCGCATTGTGACAAGATATTATTTTCACTTGATCAAATTGAAATGCAACTCCCTGTTGATGTTGGAGATTATACAGATTTCTACGCAAGTAAAGAGCATGCAACAAATGTTGGAAGTTTATTTAGAGATCCAGAGAATGCATTACTACCAAATTGGCTTCATATTCCTATTGGCTACCACGGAAGAAGTTCATCTATAATACCATCTGGCACACCAGTGAGAAGACCCTATGGACAAACAAGACCCGGAGAGAATGGAATTCCAGGATTTGGCCCAAGTAAATTACTAGATTTTGAGTTAGAAATGGCTTTTATAACTACAGATGCAAATGATTTAGGTAAGCGTGTTGGCATTCAAGAAGCAGAAGATTATATTTTTGGTTTGGTACAATTTAATGACTGGAGTGCCAGAGATATTCAGGCCTGGGAGTATGTGCCTCTTGGCCCATTTTTAGGTAAGAGTTTTGCCTCTACGATTTCTCCTTGGATAGTTACTCTTGACGCATTAGAACCTTTTAGAACCCAAGGTCCAAAACAAGACCCAATGCCTCTTCCCTATTTACAACAAAGCGGGCCCATGAATTTTGACATTAATCTTGAGGCATCTATAGCGCCAAAAGACGGATCACCAACACTTGTATGTAAGTCAAACTTTAAATACATGTATTGGTCCATGGCGCAGCAATTAACACATCATACACTTAATGGTTGTAACCTCAGAAGTGGTGATATGATGGGTAGCGGGACTATTTCTGGGCCTACCAAAGATAGTTATGGTTCTATGCTAGAACTTACCTGGAAAGGTCAAAACCCTCTTACGCTTAATGATGGTAGCCAACGCAAATTTATCAACGATGGAGATACTGTTAAGATGACAGCCTACTGCCAGAAAGATGGTCTTAGAATTGGTTTTGGAACTTGTGACGGTGAAGTTTTACCTGCCCTAGAATAGGAAAATTTAGTGTTAATGTAAAAAGGTATCTTTAATGAAAAATACAATTATGAAAAAATATTATTTATTGCTCATAGCAGCATTGTTCAGTATAACTACCCAAGGTCAAGATACTTTTTCTATTATAGCCGTTGATCCTGCCACAGGTGATATTGGATCAGCAGGAGCATCCTGCGTTGATGGGGCTGCAAACTTTGGAGGTATTATAGATATTATTACCAAAATTATACCTGGTCGTGGGGGAGTAAATAGCCAAGCTTATGTGTGCATCCCAAACTCAAATCTCAATAATGCCATTACTCAAATGGAAAATGGAGCAAGCCCGGATGAGATTGTAACGTATTTATTGAATAATGATTCTTGTAATTCTCAAAACTTTAATCCGGCTTTTAGACAATATGGTATTGCAGATTTCAACTCAGATGGGGAGCCAAGAAGTGCCGGCTTTACGGGAGCCTCTACAGATGATTACAAAGAAGACATTCAAGGACCAACCTATAGTGTGCAAGGAAATATTTTATTGAATGAAACCGTGCTAAACAACATGCAAGATAATTTTAATAGCGCTACGGGTACTTTGGCAGATAAATTAATGGCTGCTATGCAAGGAGCTAATTTTGCAGGAGCAGATTCTCGTTGTTTGGCAAGAGGAACATCTTCTACCTCTGCCTATTTATTAGTGTATAAAGCAGATGATGATATAGACAATCCTTTTTTACGTTTAAACATTGAAGAAATGCCATTTGGAGAAGAGCCTATAGACTCCTTACAAATTCTATACAACCAATTTCTTGGGGCCAATGACATTGGGTTAAAAGACAAATTAAAGCTGTATCCTAACCCAGTATCCTCAGAGCTTATTCTAGAATATGAATTAGGAGTAGGTATCAAAAAACTTAGTATTTGTGACGTGCAAGGAAAAATACTACTACAACCTGAAATACAAGCGTTAGATCAAGGAAACCTTATAATTAACACAAGTTCACTGACAAAAGGTGTTTATTTCTTGGATGTAGCCACTATTAGAGGAAATCAAAAAATAAAATTTATAAAAAAGTAACATTTATATAAAAAAAGGTGCCAGTAATCGGGCACCTTTTTTTGTTTTTATTTACCTTTTATTTCTGTGTGGAGAATTGTTGTTGTTGCCAATTAGTAATGCCACCTTGAAGGTCAAATATTTTAGTAAAACCAAGGTCTTTTAATATTTTTGATGCCTGTGCACTCCTACCCCCCTTTTTACAGTATACATAAACGGGCTTATTCTTATCAAGGTAAGCTACTTTTTGCTTAAAATCGTTGTCTGTAACACAAATGTTTTGTGCATCTTTTAAATGGCTTACAGCAAATTCATCTTTGGTTCTTACATCTACAAGTTGAGCACCAGGGTTTTCTAAGAGCACATCATACATAGCCTTTGGTGCCATAAGCTCAATAGCTTGTGGTATTGCTTTAGCATCATTTTTTTGTGCGTCGTTACAACAAACGCTTGCTAGGGTTATCATCAAAGCAAAGATTATATAATTGTATTTTTCCATATTATTAAATTGTTTTTTCACCTTGCCACTCCATAAAGCCGCCCACAAGGTTGTATGCTTTTTCAAAACCAATAGAATTCATAATCATGCATGCCTGGCCACTTCTACTTCCAGATCTGCAATACACATAATAACTTTTTGTTTTATCAAGTTCCTTGGCACCCTCCATAAAGGCACCTGCGTTCATTATATCAAGGTGTTTAGCACCAGGTATATGCCCCTGTTGTATTTCTTCAAGAGTCCTTACATCTAGTAGTATAGCATCAGGATCTGAGGATAGTTGTTCTGCCCATACTTTTTGAGTTAAATCATTCATTACAGTATATATTTTTTTTTTAAAAATAATAATTACCTAGAACATAAACGTCAAAAAAAACAAAAGGTTGCACAGATAAAAAAATGGCACAAAAAAAGGTAGTTAGGTATATAAAATATTGAATTTTAATACTCATTTCAATCAAAAATTCTTTGCTATCTTTGATGTAAGAAAAGGTAAAACGTTAGAGTTATTCCTTTTTTTTAGAAAACAAAAATTAAAAAATGAATATAGTAGTAATAGATAACTATGATAGTTTTGTTTACAACCTAGTGCATTACCTTGAGGAGCTAGATTGTAGGGTAACGGTTGTAAGAAACGATCAGTTTGACATTGATAGTTTATCATTTTATGATAAAATACTACTCTCTCCTGGACCAGGTATTCCTTCACAGGCGGGCCAATTAAAACAGGTTATTACATCCTATGCAGGAAAAAAACCTATTCTTGGGGTTTGTCTGGGACTACAGGCTATTGCAGAGGTATTTGGAGGTACACTTAACAATCTACCTGAGGTGTTTCATGGGGTGGCCACAAAAGCGAATATCATTGTTAAGGATGCCCCTTTATTTAAGAACCTAAGCCCTGAGATAGAAATTGGAAGATACCACAGTTGGGTTGTAAACAAAGATGATTTTCCTGAGAGCCTTGAAATAACCTCGGTAGATAAAACAGGGCAGATTATGTCTTTAAGACATAGAGAATTTGATATAAGAGCCGTGCAGTTTCATCCAGAGAGTGTGCTTACACCCCAAGGAAAACAGATGATTCAAAATTGGGTATTAATGTAGGTAATGATTTTTAGCATGTTTTGTAAAGCAAGGCTATCTAATAAAAACTGGGGCATGTTCTTTAGTTGTTTCTTGCTCGCTAAAACGGTAACCATCATAATCAAAACCCTTTATATCTTCAAGGCTTTGGGCGTTAGTGTTAACAACATAACGGGTCATACTACCTCTTGCTTTTTTAGCGAAAAAGGAAATAATTTTTAGTTTACCATTTTTAAAGTCTTTGAATACTGGAGATATTACCGTGCTCTTTATATTTTTAGATTGAAGAACTTTAAAATACTCTGCACTTGCAAGATTTAAAAATAATTCTCCTTCTTTTAGTTCTGCATTAATGGCATCGGTCAGAGTAGTTCCCCAAAACTCATATAAATTTTTAGCCTTGTTAATACCCAAAGAAGTACCCATTTCAAGTCTATAGGGTTGTATAAGATCTAAAGGACGTAATACGCCATACATGCCTGATAAAATGCGTAGTGTGTTGTTAAGAACATCTATTTTATCCTCATTAAGACTGTAGGGGTCTAAACCTGTGTATACATCTCCTGCAAATGCAAATACTGCTTGTCTTGCATTTTCAGGTGTAAAAGGGATACTAAAATCTTTATAACGCAAGTAGTTTAAATCAGCAAGTTTGTCACTAATATGCATTAAATCACCAATAGCCTTTTTAGATTTACTTTCTAGTTTTTTATTTAACTGTGCTGCTTGTTCCAAAAATAGTGGCTGAGTTGCTATTTTAGTTGGAAGCTTAGATTCAAAATCTAGGGATTTGGCTGGAGATACAACAATTTTCATGTAACAGGTGTTTTTATAAAAATAATAAGAAAAAAAGAAATTGCACTGCTTTGCTTTATAGAATTAGGAGATGCTATTTTTAGAATAGTTACGCCATTTATCTAAACAAGCTTCCATGTCTTGTGGGATTGGTGCTTCAAAACGCATAAACTCATTGGTTGTTGGATGCATAAAACCAAGTGTTTTGGCATGGAGTGCTTGGCGAGGTAATACCTTAAAACAATTATCTACAAATTGTTTATACTTACTAAAGGTGGTCCCTTTCAAAATTGCGTTTCCGCCATACCGCTGGTCGTTAAATAAAGTATGACCTATGTGCTTCATATGAACACGTATTTGATGGGTACGTCCGGTTTCTAGTTTACAAGAAACTAAGGTTACATACCCTAGGTGTTCTAAAACTTTGTAATGAGTTACAGCTGGTTTTCCTTTATCTAAATCATCTTGGTCAAGATATACAGTGTTCTGTAATCTATTTTTTGGATGACGTCCTATATGCCCCTCTATGGTGCCATGCTCTTCTTGCATTGCACCCCAAGCAATAGCAACGTATTCTCGCTCTGTGGTTTTATTGAAAAACTGCTTTGATAGGTGAGCCATTGCCTCTTCTGTTTTTGCAACTACAAGTAAACCCGTGGTATCTTTATCTATCCTGTGAACAAGCCCTGGTCTATCACTGCTATTATTTGGCAAGTTATCAAAATGAAAAGCGAGTGCGTTAATTAAAGTGCCACTATAATTTCCATGACCTGGGTGGACCACCATTCCTGCTGCTTTATTTACAACCAGTAGCGCGTCATCTTCATATACAATATCAATGGGTAAATCTTCAGGGGTAAGAAGCATCTCATAAGGTGGATGTTCAAAACGAACGGTTATAACATCGTGGGCCTTGACCTTATAGTTAGATTTAACGACATGATCATTTACAAATATATTTCCCTCTTTTGCAGATTTTTGAATTCTATTTCTAGTGGCATTCTCTACCTTATTCATCAGGTACTTATCAACCCTTAGTGGTGATTGACCTTTATCTGCTACAAATCTAAAATGCTCGTATAAGTCATCCCCCTCAGAGCCAATATTTTGCGGACCACTAATTTTCTCCATCTGCATTTTCTTTTGTGTCATCCTTTTTTTGCGTTTTAAATCTATTTAAAGAACCATCTCCAACAACAATATCTATCAGTGAGGTCTTTTGCAATTTATCTCCAGTAGCCAATTTAATCCCTTTATGACGTAGCTCCAGTACTTGATCGCTTATGTGGGCCTTGGTGGTTACAGCACCAATTTTAAAACCAACAGCCAATAGGGTAGGTCGTCCCTGTCGCAAGGTACGCCCTATAACCTTAGGAATACTAATTTTTACATATCCAGATGGATTTAAAGCCAAATAAATTTTACGATCTTGCTTCACCATGTGTCCTGGCCTTGGCACTTGTTCAATGACAGAGTATGTTGGGTACTGTGGGTTGTAGTTTGCAGAATCCATTATTTCTGATCGTAACCCCAGCTCTTGAAGAGTGTCATTTACCTGGAGTACAGACATTTTTGAAAGGTCTGGAACCGCTATTTGCTGGCCATGATTAGTCGTTGTTTTAAGCCACCAAAACAACAAAAAGGTAAGCGTAATAAGCACTAAAAAAGCATATAACAGTTGCTTAACTAACTTGGCTGTAAAGGAAGACTTCATAAATTTGACACATTGATTGTTGTTCTACAAAAATATAAAACCTAAAGTTAGTATCTTTCTACCTTTAAACAATATTTTCGCAAAAGCTTTATATTGCAAACCATAGCAAACATCTATATATGATATGCTAAGCAATTTATATTTGATATGTCTAAAAAAATAGTAGCTATCGCCATGGGCGGTTATTCCAGTGAATTTGAAATATCTTTAAAAAGTGGAGAGGTAGTCTATCAGGCTATAGACAAAACCAAATATGAGGTTTACAGAGTCCATATACTAGAGAACAATTGGTACTATATATTGCCTGATGGCAGAAAGGCAGCCGTTGATAAAAAAAGTTTTGGATGCTCTTACAAGGGTAATACCATAACACCAGATGTGGTTTTTAACACCATACACGGTACTCCCGGAGAAGATGGAATGCTAGCCTGTTATTTAGATCTTATTGGAATACCTCAAACAAGCGCGGATTTTTACCAAGCTGCTCTAAGTTTTAACAAGCGTGATTGCTTGAGTGTCCTAAAAAAAATGGGCGTTAAGTGCGCAAACTCTATTTATATTAATAAGGGAGATGTCATAGACACTAAAGAAATTATAAAAACAGTTGGCCTACCTTTTTTTGTGAAACCCAATAGAGCTGGTTCTAGTTTTGGTATTAGCCGTGTACAAAGGGCTGAAATGTTACCAGAGGCATTACTAGAGGCCTACAAAGAAGATACAGAGGTACTCATTGAAAGTGAACTTGTGGGTATAGAAGTATCTGTTGGAGCCTTCACCAATAAGGGGCAAATACAGGTTTTAAATCCTACTGAAATTGTTTCAGAAAATGACTTTTTTGATTATGAGGCTAAGTACCAAGGAAAATCACAAGAAATAACACCCGCTAGAATTTCAGATAAAGATAAAAAAGCGGTTCAGCAAGTAACAAAACAAATTTACAAACTACTTAAAATGAATGGGGTTACTCGTAGTGATTTTATTATTCAAGATGGGATTCCATATTTCATTGAAATTAATACAACACCCGGCCTTTCTAAAGAAAGTATTATTCCAAAACAGCTTGAGGATGCGCAGATAACCCTAACAGCCTTTTTCACAATGCTGATCAATGATGCCATAGTAAGGGCTTAGTTGTATGAGTCCTACAACTTTCAAAAGGTAACTCCCCTGATAAGAAAAGGTATAAAATCTGTATCTTTACCCTTTAAAACAAATATTGTGTCAAACACTTCAAAAAAAATAGCTGTATTTCCAGGATCTTTTGATCCCATAACTTTAGGTCATGTAGATATTATAAATAGAGCACTCCCTCTTTTTGATACAATTATTATTGCCATTGGCAGCAATGCAGCAAAAAACCATATGTGGTCTTTACAGCAAAGAAAAGCTGCTATTGAGACCTTTTTTAAAAATAATGATGCTATAAAAGTGGCTACCTACCACGGGTTAACTGCAACCTTTTGTAAAGAACAAGGGGCTGGATTTATTATAAGAGGACTGCGCAACTCCGCAGATTTTGAGTATGAGCAAAGTATTGCACAGGCCAATGATAAAGTAAATGGGATAGACAGTGTTTTTATAATCTCAAGGCCAGAGTATGGTTTTATATCTTCTTCTATTGTTAGAGATATAGCCAGAAACGGCGGTGACTACAGCAAGCTCATACCTTAGTGTATGGTAGTTTGTAGTAAGCAAACAAACTCTAAAGTTTATCTTACCTTGGTTTTTTAATTCTTTTTACTATTGTTAATACAATCCCCACCACTATCAAAACTAAAGAAGGATAAAAAGTAAGTAGCGTTAAAAGACCTAAACCTAAGGCATTCCCTGCATCTATAATAGACAAGGCATCTAAAGCTATTGCTATTAGTAATGGGGCAGATCCAAAAAACAAAAGGCAAAGGCCCACTTGCAATACTTTATGTAGTTTATTCCAGAAAAGTTTGAAACCCACATCTTGTTTTTTTATGTTCAACATTACAGTGAAGATACTCCTAATTTCCTTATAAAGGGCGGTAAGAAAATAGGGCACAAAAAAACTCCGCTAGTTTCCTAGTGGAGTTTTTTTTATGGGTTAGAATCAATCTATAAGGAAGCTACGTGCTTTGCCATGTTAGATTTTAAGTTAGAAGCTTTATTATTATGAATAATATTTTTCTTAGCTAACTTATCAATCATACCATTGATTGAAGGCAATGTCTTCTCTGCTTCTTTTTTATCTTCAAGTTCTTGAAAACGCTTCATCGCATTACGAGCTGTTTTGTGCTGGTAACGGTTAAGTAAACGTTTTGTTTCGCTACTTCTAATTCTCTTTAATGCTGACTTGTGATTTGCCATAATATTTTTTATTTACTTTTTGTAGTCCGTAGGGGAATCGAACCCCTGTTACCAGGATGAAAACCTGGCGTCCTAACCCCTAGACGAACGGACCATTTGTTTTTAATTCGGGTGCAAAAATACGAACATTTTTACATGCTACAAACCCTTTATAGATTTTTTTTGAAAAATTTTAATACGCTTTTGCAAACAAAACTTTTCTAGCAGAAACCTTTCCTGTAACAATGCACGTGCCTGGTTCATTATCAGTGTCTAAGGGTATACAACGAATGGTTGCCTTGGTTTCTTTTTTTATTTGCTCTTCTGTTGCAGAACTACCGTCCCAATGAGCAGAAATAAATCCGCCCTTTTCATTCAAGACCTTTTTAAACTCATCATAGCTAGAGACTTGTGTTGTATGTGCAGTTCTGTAGTTTACAGCCTTTGTAAATAAGTTGTCTTGTATTTCTTCTAGAAGGGCTTCTACTCTAGCCACTACAGAGCTAGTTTCTACGATCTCTTTGGTTAGGGTATCTCTTCTTGCCATCTCTACTGTTCCCTTTTCTAAATCTTTAGGGCCAATAGCAATTCGCAAAGGCACTCCCTTAAGTTCATATTCATTAAATTTCCAACCTGGCTTGTGGGTATCTCTTTTATCAAATTTTACACGCACTCCATTGGCTCGTAATTCACTCATCAGGCTGTTGGCAAGGTCACTTACCGCATCAAACTGCTGGTCATTTCTATAAATAGGAACAATAACAACTTGATCTGGCGCTAATTTTGGCGGTAATACTAGACCGTTATCGTCACTGTGGGTCATAATTAAGGCGCCCATTAAACGAGTAGAAACTCCCCAAGAGGTAGCCCAAACATATTCCTGTTTTCCTTCTTTATTTGCAAATTTCACATCAAATGCCTTGGCAAAATTTTGACCTAGAAAATGAGATGTCCCTGCCTGCAGGGCCTTTCCATCTTGCATCAATGCCTCTATACAGTAAGTTTCTAAAGCACCAGCAAAACGTTCACTTTCTGTCTTTAATCCTTTTACAACTGGAACCGCCATATGGTTTTCAACAAAATCTGCATATACATTCATCATTTGTTCAGACTCTGCAATGGCCTCCTCTTTGGTAGCATGCGCTGTGTGTCCTTCTTGCCATAGAAACTCTGCGGTACGTAAAAACAAACGTGTGCGCATCTCCCACCTCACTACATTGGCCCACTGATTTATTAAAAGAGGTAAATCTCTGTAAGACTGTATCCATTTTCTGTAAGTATCCCAGATAATTGTTTCTGAGGTTGGACGCACAATAAGTTCTTCCTCTAGCTTGGCAGACTCATCCACAACTATACTGCCGTTTTCTGCTGTTTTGAGTCTGTAATGAGTAACAACTGCACACTCTTTAGCAAAGCCATCTACATGACTTGCTTCTTTACTGAAATATGACTTAGGAATAAACAAAGGAAAGTATGCATTTTGATGTCCCGTTTCTTTAAACATTCTATCCAATTCTGCTTGCATCATTTCCCAAATAGCAAAACCATAGGGTTTAATTACCATACAACCACGAACACCGCTATTTTCGGCAAGATCTGCCTTTATAACAAGTTCGTTATACCATTTTGAATAATCCTCTTCACGAGTTGTTAAGTTCTTAGCCATAGATTTAAGTTTGGCACAAATGTTGTGAATATTGTATTGATTAGTTTACCTCGACAAAACTAACTAAATTTACCATGTTCAACAATTAAAACATTACTGTTATGCAAGCATCTTTTATTACATTTAAAAAAATAGTTCACTTAAGTGCTTTTAGTGTTATTGCATTACTTTTAAATGCTTGCGGAAGTTACCCTTCAACTACTTTTGAGGATAGCAAAGCAAACTACAATACTCAAAACTCAACTCAGAGCCAAGAGGTGGCAGACCAACAGCCGCCTAGTGATAGCTATTACAAACAATATTTCAACTCAAAAACATCCGCTTACGATGCTCTTGAACAAGGCAACGTATTTACAGATATTGATGCCTATAGTACTACAGGAAGCATAAATAAAGACGGTTACATTGTTGAACAACAAACCAAACAAGAGGATGAATATGGCCCTTGGGGAGAAAACAGCAAAGACATTACAATAAATATTTATGACCATTCACCAATAGTGAGATGGAACCGCCCTTACTGGTGGTACGGCTCAGGTTGGGGATATTCCTACAACTGGTGTAGCCCTTTTTGGGGTATCGGTTATGGTTGGGGATACCCATATTATGGATATTATGGATGGGGATATCCTTTCTATTATGGAGGGTACTACAACAATTTTTACAACCCATACTACGGAAATCCATACAACGGATACGCATATAGTAGAGGAAGAAGAAGTTCAGATTACTACAATGGCACATCGTTTTTAAGAACAACGCGATATTCTATGAGAGATGCCTCGAGAGGGGTTTCTATTGCCAGGACTAAAAACATACGAAGAAGTACAAATGACATAACTGCTTCATCTAATACTAGGGTTGCAAGAAGAGCCAGAACCGCAAGAAACACACCTAGTAAACGATATTCTAGAAACCAAACAAACTACTCAAGTAGATCCACCAGAAATACTAGAACTAATAGTCAAAACACAAGACAAAGAAACACCCGTAATTACAACTCTAGAAGTAACAATCAAAATAATTCTAGAAGAAACACAAACACTGCTCCTACTAGAAGAAGCTCTACTATAAGCAGACCAAGAACAACTACAAGAAGTGCAAGATCACCTCGTATAAAAGGGTAAGATACAATTCTAGTTGTTATCGTTACTGTA
>ERZ1048068.2377-NODE-2377-length-13299-cov-4.496829_pt1 | contig 13299 bp, 16 predicted proteins | sample MGYA00383098_ERZ1048068 | MGnify/ENA primary metagenome ERZ1048068 (study PRJEB29581, sample SAMEA5548368) | metagenome | biome: marine; feature: coastal; material: water | depth 1 m | study: Short-term variability in the microbial, nano- and picoplankton... | reverse complement strand
GCCTCAGCCCCAAGCTCCGCCAATCGCACCAAAACCGCCTGCGCGAATTCGCTTTCCGCCGCATCACGCGGCGGCAACACCACGACAGATTTCCCAACGAGTTCTGTGGTCGGATCAAGCGGTCGAGGCGTAAGAGAAAATGGCGCGGCCATCAGGGCGTAGAAAGGAAAACCGAGAGCACGCTCCCACTGTGGGTACCCACCGTAACGCCGCGAATAAAATGCGCGCCCCCGCACATTTAATTTAATGAAATTTCAGCGACCAAGAAGGTCACATGAACCACGAGGTTCACGGAGAGCATGAAGATAATCCACAGCTACAAACTTGCATCGATGGAAATGGATAAATCTCGCTCCTCACAATTCCAGTCCATTTTATAAGCGGTTCATCTTCGCTTCTTTCTGCCAAGAAGCGAGGCACTCGCTCCATTCGGCCATGAAAACTCAACGCCACGCCATAATCGGGTTTCTTATTCTGTCGCTGCTGGTATCCACCACCAGTGCAGTTCGGCGCGTGAGTCCCTACACCCGCATCGATTTCTTGGCCACCGGCACGGAGGAACGAAGCATCAAGTTCAGCATCCCCAATCAGTTCCCGACCGCGAACCGTGATCCCATCCGAGGCATTATTCTCTGAGGAAACGGCGATGGCTTGGACGAACGCGATCAGGTTGAAAATCTCGAACTAGTGGCATTGGCGGGCTACCTCGGTTTCGCAGTCATGGCAACCAGCGGCTGGGGCAATTTTGATGACCCCAATGAGCTCACTTATTTTACGGAGATGCTCGAAACGTTGTCGGAATCTTCGCACATCCCTGAATTCGCCCGGACGCCGATCCTGCCCTTGGGTATGGCCAATGGCGGTCAGATATTCTACGGTCTCAACGCGTTGATTCCGCAGCGAGTCATTGCTTTCGCTGCGAACAAAGGAGGCTCTTACCTTACAACAACCCTTCACCCGAAGAGACGTCTCTGACCACTCCCGGCCTGCTAATCGCCGGAGGCACTGACTAAGCTGTCCGCCGCGATACAATTCTTGGTCTGTTCAACACCAATCGATCGCGCGGAGCCCACTGGGCTTGGGCCACGAAAGAAAACGTTGGTCACGATATCGCCGATTCTTTGGAGATCATCCAGCCATTCATGGCGGAAATGGCGCAGCTGCGTTATCCGCGTCCCCTCGCTCCGACGGCTAACATTTCGCCCACGCTGCGGACCCTCGACCCGGAATCGGGTTGGCTGGTCACCCGTGACTCCCATCTCACCGGCTTGGCCGATATTCATGCTTACGACCAATACCCGGGAAATCCTCTCGCTGCCGGTTGGCTCCCCAGCCGTAGGCAGGCATTTATCTACCGCGCCTTTGCCAGTCATGACAAAGGATCGCCCACCGCAGTCCCGACGCCGACCCGCCCATCGATCCTTCGTGGAACATTACTTACCTACAGCATAGATCCCTACGACACCGCGTGGATTCGTATCGAATATTTCGATGGCGACACTCTAATCCATAATGCGGTCCCCGGCGACGACTCCCCCTTCTCCATCAGCATGACGACGAACACCGCGGGCTATGCGGTGCTTCACGCCCTCCTAACATATCCCGATGGTTCTCGACGCACCACCATGCCGCGCCGGAAGTTTATTGAATCCGCGCATCGAGACGACCCGGCTCCTCACCCTGAGATTTTTGGCGAGTTCGATCTCGATGTGGGCGCTCCGCTTAACCTCACCGCCTTTATGATCGGTATCCAGGCCACACCGGCTCCCGAACTGCGTTGGATGCGTAATGGCATCCTGCTGAGCGGCCAAAACACCTCGTCGCTCAGTATCGCCGCAGTCGGTCCCGATGACGCTGGAATTTATCAACTCTCTGCGGATCAAGACACGAGCTCGTGGCTTAGCGAGCCCCTGCACGTTTTCGTAAGCCCGGTCACCCACCCGGTGATCGGCTCCATCGCCGGACCTGCATCCGTCGATGCCGGCACTCGCACCACCTTGACATCCAATGTGCCCACCGGGCAGTCCGGACTACAGCTACAATGGCACCGCAACGGAAACCCCATCGCCGGAGCGACGAGCGCGACCCTGGATATTCCTCTGACGCAATCTTGGCATGCCGGAACCTACACCCTTACCGGCCGTATTCGCAGCGCCCAATCCATCAGCGCTGCCAAAGAGCTCCATATAAACACGCCTGCCATAAACCCCGGCCGTCTGATGAATCTCTCCGTGCGCGGCCTCAGTCGCGGCGACGAACAAGTCATGATCGCTGGTTACGTCATCGAAGGAGGAGAGAAGTCCATCCTATCCCGCGCGGTCGGGGCAGGATTGGCCCGTTTTGGTGTTCCCGGCACGTTGGCCGATCCGACGATGCGTTTGCTCCGCACTCCCGTCTCCAATCAGGCCATCTGGGTAGCGGACAACGACAACTGGAACGAACATCCCGAAGCCGCGACCCTGCGCAACACCGCCGCTGAGGTAGGAGTATTTGCTCTCGGAGAGACCGACCCCGATGCCACGCTGTTGGAGAGACTCTGCCTGCCGGATCATACACCGTTATGGGAGCGGGAGCTGATCAGGGCACCGGCGTCGTTTTACTTGAGATCTACGATACTGATACGGGCCCCGGACGCATTCTCAATCTTTCCAATCGCGGCTACATTTCAGGCGAGAGCACGGCATTGGTAGGCGGCTTTGTGATAAGCGAAGAAGGTCCGGCAGACCTCCTGATTCGAGCCATCGGTCCGGGGCTCATAGGTCACGGTTTGAACGGCACCTTGAGTGACCCACGCATTACGCTCTATCGCATCGAACCCGAAAATGATGGAGCCTCCACGGTTATTCTCGAGGGCGAAAATTGGGGCGAAAACGATGATCGCGAAACAACGGCACAAGCGGCAGCCACAGCCGGTGCTTTCTCCCTTCCAGCGGAAAGCAAGGATACTGCCATTGCCGTTCGGCTCCCCTCTGGAATCTACTCTGTGGTCGTCGAGGGCCCGCCTTTCCACGAGGGCGTCGCCCTACTCGAAATTTACCAGCTACCCTGAGGGTTGGGCGGAAAAACTCAGCCAAGGTTCGCTCGAGCTGAAAGGCCCTACTCGAGATTGAGCTATGAAGATTCGATACCTTACGCTCCCACCGGATGCCAGGTCGTCTTGAACTCGACGAAGTCGGCGATGGCGTAGAGGGAGGCCTTGGGGCCGTCGCCGGCTTGCCAATCAATGGTATTCGCAGCGTCGAATATCTTCACCCGTTTCATACTTTCGGCGCCGCCCGTCTCGAGCGTTTTGCGATCTTCCACATTCACCACGCCGCCGATGGCACGGATGTGTTCATGCGTGGCGAAAGTCGGCACCATTTCTTTGCGGAATCCGGTGAGCAAATTCACCACGCCTCCTGGCAGGTCACTCGTCGCCAACATCTCGCCCAAAGCGATCGCAGGATAAGGCGCAGCTTCCGACGTGATGATGACAACACTGTTACCCGAAGTGATCGCAGGTAGAATGCAGGTAAGCAGTCCGAGCAACGGCGACTCATCGGGAGCTACCACTCCAACCACGCCGATGGATTCGGTGACGGTAAAATTGAAGTGCGGTGAGGCGACTGGGTTCACGCCACCGAGAAGCTGTTCGTATTTATCGGTCCAGCCGGCGTAATGCAAGATACGATCAATCGTGGCCGAGACTTCGGACTTAGCATCCGCCGTGGTCGCGCCACCGAGCTTGAGGGCATCGACCAATTCGACAGAACGCGGCTCGAGCATCTCGGCGAGACGATAAAAGACCTGTCCGCGATTGTAAGCCGATCGCCCGGCCCAACCGCTTGCGGCCTTGGCCGCAACTTCCACGGCGTTGCGCACATCCTTGCGGGTGCACTGCGGCACGTGGGCGAAGAATTCACCGGAAGAATCATTGAGTGGAAACGTGCGCGCACTTTCCGAGCGGATAAACTTACCGCCAACGTAGCACTTGGGGGTCTTGGAAATTGTGAGTCTAGGCATGGAAAAATTTCAGCGTTTCAGTTTTTCAGCTTTCAGCTTTTTCAGCGCGAAGCGCCTCAGGTGAGTTTGACGTAATCGTGGAGGCCGTATTTGCCGCCTTCGCGGCCGAAGCCGGATTCTTTGTATCCACCAAATGGCGACGTCGGATCGAATTTATTGTAGGTATTGGCCCAAACGACACCGGCCTTCAGCTCGGTGCTCATCTTGAGGATGCGCGATCCCTTCTCGGTCCATACGCCGGCGCTCAGTCCATAGGCGGTGTTGTTCGCTTTTTCGACGGCTTCACTCTGGGTGCGGAAGGTGAGAATCGATAACACCGGTCCGAAGATTTCTTCACGCGCGATGCGGTGGCTTTGCTCGACTCCGCTGAACAAGGTGGGACGGAAGTAGAAGCCGTTGCGGGGTAGTGAACACTTGGGCTGGAACATCTCCGCGCCTTCCGCTTGCCCGGCTTTCACCAGTCCGGCGATCTTATCGAGTTGTTCCTTGGAATTGATCGCGCCGATATCGGTATTTTTATCCAATGGATTCCCAACGCGCAGGACACTCACGCGATTGCGCAAGCGTTTGAGCACCGCATCCGCAATACTCTCCTGCACCAGCAAACGTGAACCCGCACAGCAGACGTGGCCCTGATTGAAGAAAATACCATTGACGATGCCCTCCACCGCCTGATCGAGCGGAGCATCTTCAAATACGATGTTGGCCGCCTTACCCCCAAGCTCGAGCGTAAGCTTTTTGCCTGTGCCCGCAGTCGAACGCATGATGAGTTTTCCGACATCCGTCGATCCGGTGAATGCCACCTTGGCGGCCGTCGGATGGTTGACTACCGCGGCACCGGTCTCACCGGCCCCCGTTACGATGTTCACTACACCCGGCGGTAATCCGGCTTCTTGCACGATTTCAGCGAACTTGAGCGCGGTGATCGAAGTCGTCTCCGCGGGCTTGAGCACAACCGTGTTGCCGGTCGCAAGGGCGGGAGCGATTTTCCACGCCAACATCAGTAATGGGAAATTCCAGGGGATTACCTGCCCCACCACGCCATGCGGTTGCGGTGTCGCACCCGGAAAGGCATAGGCCAACTTGTCGGCCCAGCCACCATGATAGAAGAAGTGAGCCGCCGCGACCGGCACATCGAAATCGCGCGACTCCTTGATGGGCTTGCCGCTATCCATAGTTTCCGCGACCGCAAATTCACGTGCGCGGTCCTGCAGAATGCGGGCCAGGCGGTAGAGGTATTTCCCGCGTTCGGCGCCGGGAAGTTTGGACCACACGGGAAACGCTTTGGCGGCTGCCGCGTAAGCCGCGTCAACGTCCTTGGGCGACGCAAGAGCGATTTCCGCCAAGGGCTTGCCGGTGCCGGGGCTGATCGTCGGGAAGTATTTGCGGCTCTTGGGCGCGACGAATTTGCCGCCGATAAAGAGTTGGTAGCGATCCAGCAGTTTCGGGTCGGCCGATTCGGGGGCGGGATCAAATTCCCAAAGATCGCCGAAGATTAACTCCGGTTCAGAGCGACGGCGGGGTGATTTCTTCGACTTGGAACGAGCGGCAACAGGCATGGAAAGCAGAGGAGATAAATAAGATGACCGGCGTAAGAATACCCCAACGATTTTGATCAATCGGCGATATTCATGCCTCTCGGCCTGAATCACAAGGCAAAGACCACCCACAATCTGACTGCTAAAATCCCAAAAAATCGGACCGGACTAAATATCCTTACACCTAATTGACAACTCCACTGGAGGGCTATTGCTATGGGAAAGCATTGATGCCCGAGCCCCGGGACAACCCGCCCCTCGCGTCAATACAAACTCTTCCCCCACCACCAGACAGCCGGGGCCAAGCAATCAACGCTTTCGCAAGCCGTGGGCGGGTTCGTCATTTGATGGGGTTCAATCAGAAAAACCTATGGGTCCGCAGCCTGCTGGTGCTGGTTCTCTTCGTATCCACCTCCGGGGCAATCCGCGTAGAGCACCTCCATCGTCAATCCAATTTGACCCCCAAAAAGTTCAGTCGACTATTCTCGGAGTTCGACTGGGTGCTTTTCCATAGAGTGCAGCAGCCCAACGATTTTCTTCGGTCAAAAAAAGGTGATTGCGACGACTTCGCATGCTTGGCCGATGAAGTGCTTATACCCAAAGGCTTCGAGACCCGACTTATACACGTCCAGTTGGTCGGCATGGTCTCTCATGCGGTCTGCTACGTGACGGAAGATCGCGCTTACCTCGATTACAATAACCGGAGTCACTTTTTCACCCTCACGAAGTCGGGTCCATCGTTACGTGACATCGCGAGTAGGGTAGCTAGATCGCTCAATGCAAATTGGACCGCGGCCTTTAGGCTCGATTTCTCCTATTCTGAACAACTCAAGACTATCACCGCCAAAGTCGTGCGCACCCAGGACCCCAGCACTCATCCGCCTCCCGGCAAAGCCGCTCCCCGCCACAACCCTTTTCACGTCGAGTGATCCGTCCCTCTCTCAACCGCTCCTCTCTCTTCACCTACCATGGATAAAACCTTTAGTATAATTCTTTTGGTCTTCGCCGTTCTCGCCGTGAGCATGGTGACAGTAGTGGTGATCTCGATATCCAACCTGCAGCGCGCCAATCTTTCTGCGCAGTGGGTCAACCACACCCACGGGTTCATCACCGAGATCAACGGAGCCGTCACGGCGAGCCAGCGAGCGGAAAGCGCCCTGCACGCATTTCTCCTCACCGAAAATCCCGATCAACGAGCTCAAATGACGCACGCGTTCGCCGAGCTCTCCGAACACCTTGAGGTCGCCAAGGCGTTGGCTGTCTCCGATCCCGAGAGCGAAAGTGAAGTGGTCGAACTCGAAACTGCTTTGATTGCACGAGCAGAGCTCGCCCGCGCGTTGCTCGCCGCCCAGCGCGACGGAGATAACGCTCTATTGCGCCAGCAATTGGACGATGACGACCCTACCCAAATCGACGCTCTTGGCAGCCTGAATCGACGGATCGTCAGTCGACATCAAGGTCTCCTCCAGGAACGCGACCGTGTGGAGTTCACTCGCGACAACCGCAGTCGTAATACCCTCTGCTTGGGCGCGGGACTCAATCTGGTGCTATTATTAATTGCGGGTTGGTTTATTCGCGACGATCTGAGAAGCCGACGCCGCGAAGCGGCCCTGCTCGCGGCCACCAATGAAGAACTGGAAATCCGGGTGGCGGAGCGCACCGCCAAACTGAAAAAATCCAACCGTAAACTGAAGGCCGAAAACTTGGAGAGTCGCTGGTCCGCTACAATAATCTCATCATTGAAAGTGTCGCGAGTCCGGTGATCGTCGTGACCCGCGTGCTCAATGTTTCGCGAGTGAACCCCGCGTTCGAAAATCTCATTGGTAAACTTTCTACGACCCTAGTGGATCAACCCCTCGCCGAGTTCGTAAAACTGGTCGTCGACAAATCAGGCAAAGAAATGATCGATCCGTTCGAACGTGCCCTGAGAGCAAATAAGGACCTCGTTGATCACGAGGCCGAAATCATTGACCATAATCGAGAATCGAAACCCATTTAGGTGAGCCTGCATCCTGTGCGGGACCACGACCGCGTCGTCGGTACGGACATCACGCTCCGCCCCTCCTCCTAATTTGAACCAGCATCCTTTTTAAGTCATCGTGACTAAAACTATTCTCACAATCGACGACGAGGAAGTAATCCTCAATCTCCTGCGCGAACTTTTCGAAGATGAGGGCTACGCCGTAGCTCAAGCATCAACGCCTCGCGAAGACCTACCGGACGTTCCGATTATTCTCCTCACCGGAGTTTTCATCGACGAAAAACTCAGCGGGAAAATTACCGCCTATCACAACAAAACTACGTCATTGTCCGATCTCATCACCACGGTTGAGAATCTACTGCCCAACGACTGGCCTCCCACCACGTGGGCAGTCGATCAATAGGTCCCAGCCGCTTCGCTAAATGTATAGGGTGCTTGGTAAGCGCCCGACTCCATCTTCACGAGCTGACGCAAGAGGTCGTTGAGCAGGGAAGACGCGCCAAATCGATAGCGTCGATTCGTCAACCAGTCGTCCCCGAGGGTTTCTTTGACCGCGACCAGAAAGTGCAGTGCCTGTTTGGCGAACTTTATACCCCCCGCCGGTTTCATGCCGATCGCGATTCCAGTTTCAAAGTAGAAATCGCGAATCGCGTCCAACATCACCTGGTTGTTGGCGAGCGTCGCATTGGCGGACGTTTTTCCCGTCGATGTTTTGATAAAATCCCCTTCTCGAATCACGCGCATGGCGAGAAACGACGCCGCGCGGATATTGTCGAAAGTTTCAAGTTCGCTGGTTTCGAGAATCACTTTGAGAGCGGACTCTCCGCAGGCCTCCACCACCGCAGCAATCTCATCCTGCATACGGTTATATTCACCCGAGTGAAAAGCTCCGCGATTGATCACCATGTCTATCTCATCGGCTCCATCGGACACGGCCGCCTTCACTTCGGCCAACCGCGTGCGCAGGTGAACCTGTCCACTGGGGAACGCGGTCGCAACCGACGCTATATTGACCGGGGATTTATCGCCCAGCGCAGCCCGCGCGTGTTTCACCATAGCGGGATACATACAAACAGCACCGGTTGGCGGACAGTCCAGATCGTCATGCGGGCGAATCGCCTTCGCACAAAGCGCCCGCACTTTGCCCGGTGTATCTTTTCCCTCCAACGTGGTGAGATCGACCATCGAAGCGGCCAGCTTAAGGCCTTGAACCTTGGATGATGTCTTGATCGAACGCGTAGTATATTTGCCCGCGCGTTCGGCAACACCTACAGCGTCGACGTTGCCAATCTCGTTCATCAAACGACGGAATACGGTAGGTTGCGCGGAGGCCATGACCGTGAAGATCACAAGATTCCGCCGAATTGCAAAATACAAAGCACGCCGCTCTTCCTGCCGGGGCTTACGCCAGAGAGGATTTTTAGAATCGTTGCCCATTTGCCTGCCAAACTATTTCCATTCCTTGCCGCCCTCGCGCTCGCCCATACGGCCTGCTCGACCCTCCCGCCGATTTCAGATGGATATGGCCCTCCCGAGACCGTTCTTAAAATCCAAGATAAGCGGCTGTCGGAGATAAGCGGCATGGGATGTTCGTTGCGTCAGCCCGGCGTATTGTGGGTTCACAACGACAGTGGCGATAAACCGCGCCTGTTTGCCGTCGGCCCCGATGGCGAAACGATGGGAACCCTAGAGGTTACAAATGTCGGCGCCCGCGATTGGGAAGAAATGGTGATTTTTGAAATAGACGGCAAAAAATTCATCCTCATCGCGGACGTGGGTGACAACGGGTCCATCCGACAGGACACCATCATATATATTCTAGAAGAACCCGATCCGGCCGATTTCGCGCAAAACCCCTCCCAGCAAATCGAGGCCTGTGCCTTGATGAGGTTTCGCTATGAAGACGGCCCTCGAGATTGCGAAGGCGTCGCCATGAATATTCCCAACCGCGAGATCCTCCTCATCTCCAAGCGAACCGAACCTGCCGTGCTTTATAGATTGCCCCTGACCCCCACACGCGACGACGACGATCCCGCCTTGGTCGCCAAACGGTCTGTTACCCTGAGTGGAATTTTACCCCCCACAGCCATGGAACGCGCAATCCCCGGCCGCCTCGGCCAGTATCGTTCGCAAGTTACCGCTTTTGACATTTCTCCCGACAACCGAGTCGCGGCTGTGCTGACCTACGGAAACGTCTACCTCTACAATCGCTTGAATGGCGCGACCTGGGACGACGCTTTGGCGGGTGAGCCTACCCGGATCCCGGTGCCAGGCCTGCCCCAGTCCGAATCAATTTGCTTTGATGAAGGCGGAAACACTCTACTTCTCTCCACCGAGGCGGATCAACCACCCTTGATTCGCTATCGCTTGCGATAGTTTTAGCTCACTCTTTCCGGCCGCCCACTCGCGGCCGACGCATAAAGCGCGTTGATCAACGCCACGGCATTGCGGGCCGCCGGTCCGTCGATAGCCAATGGTCGATCTTCACTCACTGCCGCCACCATGTCGGCGATTTGAAGCCGATGGCCTTCAATTGAAATCCCCGCCGGATTGGCGGCACCGGATCCCAGGGCCGAATCGCCTCCCGTGCTGTCGGCATCGTCCGCCGATTCATCGCGAAATTTCCACTCCGTGATCACACCGTCTTCGAGCCGGGCAGAACCGTTTTCACCGCAAATCTCAATCCGCATTGGCCACCCCGACCAGGCGGCGGTCGTGGCCTCAATCGTGCCGAGCGCACCGTCTGCAAAACGCAGACTGGCAACCGCGGTATCCTCAACCTCGATACCTTGATGCACGCGACGAGTGGTGTAACCCATCACCTCTTCGGGCAAGCCGACCAACCACTGCAACAAATCGACGCCGTGGATACCTTGATTCATGACCGCCCCCCCGCCGTCGAACTTCACCGTGCCCTTCCAGTTGGAACCCGTGTAATAGCTCTCCTCGCGAAACCACTTCACGTAGCAGCCTGCCGAAGTGAGTCGTCCGAACCGGCCAGCATCGATCGCCGCCTTGAGCGCCTGCGCACCCTCGCTGAAACGCTGCTGGAAAATCGGCGCCACGCGCACACCAGCATCGGCCGCGGCACCCAATAGTTCATCCACGCGCTCCGTGGTGATCTCAATGGGTTTCTCAACTACAAGGTGTTTGCCCGCGGCAATCGCCGCCAAAGCCGGCTCCAGATGCGCGCCGCTCGGCGTCGTCACGCAAAGCACATCAATTCCCGGCTGCGCCACGAGCTCTTCTACGGTCGCCGCCACCACCTCGCCGCCGTGTTTGGCAATAAATTCACCGCCCCGCTCCGCGCTACGACTGACCACTCCCACCAAACGGGCACCTGCCACCGCCGCAATCGCCTGCGCATGCACGCCTGCAATCATCCCTGTGCCTACGATTCCAAATCCGAGATTTCGTTGAGTCATCCCTCCAACAAGAGCACGCTCTCCGCCCACGTCGAGCCGAAGCCTTAACACTAACCTATCGACTATCCCACGAACTGGTGGTTAAAACTAATCCCGAGATCCGGTCCTCTTTCGCTGCTTCCGTTCGTTTAGAAGATGAACCCAATACAAAAATATGAGTGAAAACAACCTATCACAATATCTTCTTCTTTTCCGCGAATCCGACGATGCCCCTGATCTGGCACCCGAAGAAATGCAGGCCATGTTCGCCACCTGATTTGCCTGGTCCGAACGTCTGGGCAAAGTCGGTAAATACGCCGGCGGCAATCACCTCACCGAACACGGCAGCGTCGTCCGCGGAGACACCGGCGAATCGATTATCGACGGTCCCTTCGTTGAAGCGAAGGAAGTCCTGTGCGGATACTTTCTGATCAATGCTGAGAGCATGGAAGACGCGTGCAAAATCGCCGGAGAATACCCCGGACTTCCGCGTGGCATGTCGGTCGAAGTGCGGCCCATCATGGTGCATTGATTCCTACGCATTCATCGTCTACCAACGCGCACTCGAACTCGCCCCCCTCCCCGCCGAACGCCGTGCCCTGCGCCGCCGCATGGCCGACCTCACCAAAAGCTAAAATTCGGCCCCACGCCGCAACAGTTGCACGACACCCTGCGAGGGGATGATTGACTGGGGATGAAACCAGGCGTTCGATCGTCAACCCTCGTTCACTCGATTCGCTACTTCAATCGTTTCACCCCTTATGAATACCCCTCCTCTTTCCCGTCGGGATTTTAGCCGATCACTCCTTCTCGCCGGTGCCGGTCTTGCCCTTCCTTCCCTTCGCGCTGCGCACCACAAGGTTCCCGTTCCCCCACTGGGCGTGCAAACCAATCTCGAGAATGCCGCCGCCGTCAAAGCGGCCGGCGGTTCGTGGATAGGCTTAAGTGTCGCGGGCTGGCTGCAACCCGATAGCCCGGAGAACGAATTCCGCGAACGGCTCGAACAAGCGGCCGCGTCGCCCCTCCCAATCTACGCCGCCAACAGCTTCATTCGGCGCAAGGATCTGAAGTGCAATGGCCCCAACGCCAATCACGACGAGGTCATGGAATACGTGAAACGTGCCTTCAGCCGCGCAGAGCGCGCCGGGGTTAAATTTATCACGTTCGGCAGCAGCGGATCACGTCGTCTGCCCGAAGGATACGACTACGACCACGCGCTCGAACAATTCACCACATTGCTGGGCCGCATGGGCCCCGCCGCTGCCGACCACGGCGTGACCGTTCAGGTCGAGCAACTGCAAAAGCGTGAAGTTAATTTCATCAACCGTATCGGTGAAATGGAACAGGTCGTGCGTGGAGCCAACCACCCCAATATTAGGGGTGTGGCCGACTTTTATCACATGGTCGCCGAGGGCGATACCGCTGCCGATCTGGCAAAGGCCGTTGATATCGTAAGCCACGTTGAAATCGCCGAACTCGAGGGCCGCCGCGCCCCCGGCACCGGCGGACAAGACTTTCGGCCCTACTTCAAAGTCCTCAAGGACTCGGGCTACGCCGGCCGCATCGGCATCGAAGGCAAATACGAACTCAATGAACTCGCCGGCGGCTTCTCCACTATCGCGAAACAATGGAACTCCGCTTAGTCCGCCTCGTCGCCACCAGCGTTCTGTGTGCCGGTGTCTCCGGCACCGTGTAAGCAGTCAATGACGCGATAATCGAGCAGGGCCAAAAGACTTTTGCGACTTATTGCGCACCTTGCCACGGACCGGAAGGAGCGGGCCTTCTCGCACCCAAGCTCACTGATGCCGAAGTGATGCACGGCGAATCACTGGCCGAGATCATCAAAACCATCGGCGAAGGTGTGCCCGCTCGCTCCATGCCTCCATGGGGAGGCGTGATGGACGACGCGACCATCGAGGCGACCGCCCACTACGTCATGAGTATCATGGAAGACAATCTGCCCAGCGGTATGATCGCCACGCCCGACACCACCGTGACCCCCTTCCCTTTTGGCTCCGCGGCAGATCCCAACGTATTGCGCACTTTTATACCGACCATGGGAGTCGGTGACGAAGTCTTCCCGCATCACGGCAACGGCATGGCTACACCCAAATACAGTGCCAAGGGCGACACGTTTGATATCGAGACTATGCAGGATCCCATCGACGGTGTGCCTGGAGCCATCGCCGTTAATTTTGGTGAAGACTTATCCTACTGTTTCGACAGCACCGAGTGCCGCCTGCTCTACATCTGGCAGGGCGGTTTCATGGATATGACCGCCTAATGGGGCGCGGGCCAAGGCGGTCAGCGCAAGAAATTCGGCTACGTGCCCACCGTGCTCGGTAACCTCGTTTGGTGCGCCCAAGGATCCGCC
>ERZ1048068.2360-NODE-2360-length-13382-cov-13.389510_pt1 | contig 13382 bp, 3 predicted proteins | sample MGYA00383098_ERZ1048068 | MGnify/ENA primary metagenome ERZ1048068 (study PRJEB29581, sample SAMEA5548368) | metagenome | biome: marine; feature: coastal; material: water | depth 1 m | study: Short-term variability in the microbial, nano- and picoplankton... | reverse complement strand
TGAATAAAGACCTAGACGCAAGATTATTGCCGTCTGGAGAATATAGAAATGCTATAAACGCTCAAATAAGTAAGTCTGAAGGATCAGACGTTGGAACTTTACAAAACATACTTGGTAACACGGAAATAGTAGATTTCGCAGAGCTAACTGGAGTTTCTGGTTTGAAAACTATTGGTCATTTAGTCAATGACTTCAATAGCACTGTTTATTTATTTTTAACAGATACAACTCCTGATGTAACTGATCCACCTTTTAAATATTACCCAGACGCTAATAACTTTATAGTATCTTACGATACACTTCGTAAAGTGTCTTCTATATTAGTTTCTGGAGCTTTTTTAAATTTTTCTACTGATAGCCCTATATACGGCGTTAATATTTTAGAAAATTTACTTTTTTGGACAGATAATAGAAATCAACCAAGAAAAATAAACGTAAACACAGCTTCTGGTAATAGCTCTTACTATAATAACGAAGACCAAATATCAGTAGCTAAATATAATCCATTTCAAGCAATGGAACTTTGGAGACAAAGATCAGATGCTGAAACTGCACCTGGTGAATATGAAACAACTATGTATGATGTTGTTAGTAAGTTTTACCCCAACGGAGGCACTGCCTTAGTTGATGGAGCTGTAGTTGGTTTAGATACTTTTCCAATAGATAGTATAGTTAACGATGTGCTTGTTGGTTCTACGGTTACAGGAGAAGGAGTTGTTGCTGGTACAACCGTTCTTAGTTACAGCGCTCCAAATATACAACTAAGTGTTGCTCAGACTTTAGATAATGATACTGAGTTAATTTTTAACGCAAATCCATACTACGAAGACGATTTTAATGGTGATTCGGATTATTTAAAAGACAAGTTTGTTAGATTTGCTTATAGGTTTAAGTTTGATGATGGCGAATATTCTATATTTTCACCATTTACTCAACCAGCTTTTATACCTAAGCAAGATGGTTATTTCATGTATAACCAGTCTACTTCACCGCCATTAGATATTCAAGATGAAAATGACGCTTTCAGAAGTACTGTCGTTCAGTTTATGGAAAACAAAGTAAACAAAGTTTTACTAAATATACCTTTACCTTTTACTAAAGCTAGTATAAATATATCTCCTGGAAACCCGCTTAGAGTTACAGGTATAGATATATTATATAAAGAGTCAGATGGTTTGTCTGTTAAAGTATTAGATTCTATTGATATATCTACAGTTGGTTTAAACACAGACGGGGGTGATGATAATAATTATGTTTACAATTATCAATCTAAAAAACCATATAAAACTCTACCTGAAAAAGAACTAATTAGAGTTTACGACAAAACACCTGTTAGAGCTCTTGGCCAAGAAATTATAAGCAATAGAGTTGTTTACAGTAATTACCAAGACAAGCACACTCCACCAAGCACTATAGATTATAATGTTTTAGTTTCGCCTAAAGATGATTTTAGTTTGAATATAAATACCGCTGAAGTTAATGGCGATGTTACTGACTCTAATGAGTTTGAGGTAGACAATATAAATACTTCAATAGTTGTAGGTTTTAAAGTCACTGGTACAGGTGTTTCTGAAGATACTTTTGTTGTATCTATAGATAATACAACATTAGTTGTTAGTGAAAATCAAACACTAACAAATGATACAGTGTTAACTTTCACACCAGTAGGCAGTGACATAAATACAACAAGTTCTATTGAATATCCAAATCACTCACTTAAAGAAAATAGAAACTATCAAGTTGGTGTGGTTCTTTCTGATAGATACGGAAGACAATCTACAGTTGTTTTGTCTTCAACTCTAAACAGTGTAGCTAGAGGTGATTTAAAATTTGTTGGTTCTACAATATACTCTCCTTATAGAAATGAAGGTGATGAAGATTCTTTATCATGGCTTGGAGATTCATTAAAAGTTTTGTTTAATAGTGTTATAGGACCATCTGCAGCTAATTACAATACTTTAGAACCTGGTATATATAATGGAGACCCATTAGATGAAAACTATAATCCTCTAGGTTGGTATAGTTATAAAATTGTAGTTAAACAAACAGAGCAAGATTATTATAACGTATATTTACCAGGCGTTATGGCTGCTTATCCAGACAACACTACATTAGAATTAGGTAAGACTTCTTTCTCGGTGTTGATAAATGATAATATAAATAAAGTACCTAGAGATTTAACTGAAGTTGGTCCTCAACAAAAGCAATTTAGAAGTAGTGTTAAGCTTTTTGGAAGAGTTGAAAACACTTTAGATGGTGGCAATGCTTTAAAAAACACGCAGTATTATCCAGGTAGAACATCAAGCGTTGTAAGTACCATAGCGGACAATGATGACTTATTTAATGGTGATAATAACGAATACTATGTACCTAGCTCAGAATTTTACCAAATTGAATCAGACCCATTGATAGGTAAGATATCTACAAACAAACAGTTCGGTGTTGTAGCTCAAATACGACAAGGCACAGTTAATGTCACCACAACTGATTCACCAACTGTCGACATAGATAACCTACTTAACACACCAGCTGCTGGAGATTTAATAACAGGTTACGGCGTAACGCCAGGGACGTCTGTTGTAAGTTTTGCAGATCCAGCGTTAACAATGAGCTCTAGTCAAACCTTGCTAGATGGTACTGTGCTAACTTTCACGCCACAATTTGGTAGTGATAGCGTGCAGAATTTAGCTGTTTTTGAAACAGAACCAATAGAATCTTTATTAGATATATTTTGGGAAACCTCAACTTCTGGTATTGTTTCAAACTTAAATAGCTTTATATTAAACGAAGGCGGTGGTTCAGACGCTTTTGGTAATTGGAATACTGACGATTTTTGTGAAAACGATGACATAGGGACATCTATAACTAACGCGCCTTTTTATCCAGTAGACAACTTTGGTCAACAAGTGCCTTTAGCTAATATAGACGGTCTTGTAATAACTCAAATACTAGATAATCAAAACCCATCTGTAAACGTTTATTTGCAACCTAGTCCAGCCTTTACACTTGTTGATAATTTAAATGGAACATATGAAGTAACAACAAACCAAGTATTTGTTAGAGGAAGTAATGCTGCTCAAGATAGATTTTTTACTTTTTACTTTGAGTTAACAACCAATGACGGTTCTGGATCTCAGACAATAAGCAGCTTTACAGAAACAGCTAGCGTGTGCAACCAAGATCCATTGTTTGGAGGAAGTGTTTCTGGTTCTTTTAATGGTATAGGATCTTGTCCTACTACTTCACTACAAACATCAGCTCAAGTTAACACTGCTTTTTATACTTTTTACGGAAGAAATGGCTCTGTTGATAACGCTGCTCAAGCCAGCAATGGAGGTGTGTACGAAGATGTAACTTTTGAGCTTGTAAGTGTTCTTGATTCAGGTGGACAGGAAATTTCCAACGCTTTTGAGCTAGGAGAAGTTATACCTTTTAATTCTACAACTTTAGAGCCAACTAAAGTAGATTTATTTAGATCTTCAGAGTTTACAACTCCAGGTAATTACGTGTTAGTTGTTAGAGTTATTGATGGCGACGGCGCGTTTGATGATTGTGTTTTTGGTGTTGATGTTGCTAACCCAGGTTGTTTGTGCACGCAGTTTACAAAGGCTATTGGTTTGTTTCAAACTTATACCGATTGTGATGGAGAAATTGATTTCGTACAATTTTCACAGACTGATCCTCCAGGCGCAAAGCAGTATAGATGCGCAAGAAGCGAAACACCTGGAGATATTTGTGAACCATTAACAGGCGTACCTGCTTCTGATGAATCTTGTGGGGGATAGTAATATAATTTAAAAATAAGTGATAATCATAATATGGGAGCAGTAGTAGAAGTTAAATATTTCAACACGTTTTTGTTAAAAAAAACAGTTTCAGCAGCAAATAAGGGTGATTGGAATGGGTCTAGTGGAATACCACAATCCATAGGAGGATATCCACAAGGTGGAATTTCAAGTGCTGAGTTTAATTGGACAATAGAAGAGTCTAGAATTAGAGGTGGTTATAATAACACAAATGTAGATTATGGTGTTAAAGCTTACTTAGTTGAAGACGAGCCAAACGGATCTCTTAGAATTAACTCTCTTATATATTCTGGCATATTTAATTCAAGAACAGGTATAAATAATACTAATGTTTTTTCAGTTGGAGAAGATATAACTAAAAGTGCAGATCCTGCAAATGGGTCTATACAAAAGTTATACGCTGAAGACACTAATCTTGTAATTTTTCAAGAAGATAAAGTATCAAGAGCATTGATAGATAAAGATGCAATATATTCAGCTGAAGGCGGTGGAAGCGTAACGTCTAGCAACTTAGTTATTGGTGTTATACAACCTTACGCTGGTGAGTTCGGTATAAGTACTGATCCCGGTAGTTTTGCTGTCTATGGTTATAAAAAATATTTTACAGACAAACACAATAACGTGGTTCTAAGGTTAGACCAAAGCGGTATATTTCCAATTTCTCAATATGGCATGCTGGATTTCTTTAGAGACGAGCTTGAGGGTGTTGATCCCCAGTTTGGTGTTTCTGGAAAAATAATAGGTGGTTGGGATATACATAATAAACAATATGTTCTTTCTACTCAAAAAGGAGGTAGCGAGTCTTATAAAACTACATCTTTTGATGAGCAAGTTTTAGGTTGGCCTAGTTTTTACAGCTACAAACCAGAGCAAATGTTTAGTGTTAGAAGCAATTTCTACACTGTTAAAGACGCTAAGATATATGAACACTACGCTGAAAGTAATATACAAGGACAACCTTTAAATACAAATAGAGGCACTTTTTACGGTGAACATACACCTACTTCTATAGAGTTTGTTTTTAACACTCAATCAAGCACTTCTAAAAACTTTAAGACAATAGCCTACGAGGGTGATAATGGTTGGCAAGTTAACAGCTTTATCTCAGATGGCACAGGACAAGATTTCTTTGTATCTGAATCAACTGGCTCTTGGCAGATACCAGCTTTTGACCAAACATTAGGTATATATAGTTATACGCAAGGCGCTTACGATAATTATGGAAATTCTTATCCATCTACTTTAGTTGGAAACGTAAATTACGCTGGTTTTGCTAGAAAAGAAAATAAATACGTAGCTAGTTTAATAAACAATACTCAAGCTTCTCAGCAAGAGGTTATTTTCGGTAACCAAGTAAGTGGAATAAAAGGTTATTTTGCTACTGTAACAATAAGTACAGATTTAGTAACAAATCAAGGAGCTGCAAAAGAACTATTTGCGGTATCTTCAGAATACACTTTTAATAGTGGATATTAATAATAAATTTAAAATATAAATATATATGGGCCCAATGGCAGTGAGTGCAATAATAGGAGGAGTAAGCTCGATAGCTGGCGGACTTTTCGGAAGTAGTGCGGCTAAAAAAGCGGCAGCTGCAGCAGCTCGAGAAAAAAGACGCCTTCAAGGTAAGCTTAATCGTTTGGAAAAAAATAGACAAGAAGTTATAAACCCTTACGAAGACGTTAAAAGCTTAAGTAGTATGATAACTAATCCTTTTGCTAATTTAGGAGTAGCTACTGGAGCTGCTGAAATAAAAATTGAAGAAGCTGACATATCATTAGCTAACAGCTTAGACACTATTAGAGCTACTGGAGCAAGTGCAGGAGGAGCAACGGCTTTAGCTCAAGCGGCTTTGAGATCTAAAAAAGGTGTTGCGGCTAGTATAGAACAACAAGAAAAATCTAACGAAGATAAAGCAGCAGCTGGAGAACAACAGATGCAACGAGCTAAAATGGCAGAAGAGCAGAGAATTCAATCAGCTGAAGCGGCTGGAAAACAATTTGTGTTTGGAGCCACTGAAAGCAGAGAGCAAGGAGCTATTGATAGAACTTACGGAGAGTTGCAAGCTGTTTCTGGAGCTCAAGCGCAAGCTAAGGCGGATCAAACAGGTGCTATGACAGGTATGTTTGGATCTTTAGCTTCTATCGGTGGTAGTTTACTTAAACAATAATAAAAAATGGAAAAAAACTTAAATAAAAACCTTTTTCTACAGCAATTCAACGAAAGTGATGCCATTGCTTATAATAAAGACTTTACATCAGGCATTAGTGATTATAATTTTCAATTGCTGGACAATGCTTATAGAAACACAGGTAGGGTTTACGCTAAGTTAAAGCTAGCCATAGATTCAAATAGATGCCAAGAAGAAACTTGCGCTTACGAACTAGCTGAAATTAAACACCTGCAAGAAGCTCCGCAGTTATCTTTAGACTTTTTGTCTTCACTTATAGCTGAGTTAAGCGTAACAGGTGATCCGAACTTTGATTTAAACAATGATTCTAAATATACAATCGCAAATAGTATAATAAGCGCTAAGCCTGGGTTTTCTAAGTCAGATGGTTACAATGTTTATTTAGATTTATTACAAGATGGTGCTCAGCAAATAGTTTTTATAGGTCCTGCTTTTGAAGAGCCGCTGGTTATAAACAATACAGCTTTAAACGCCTTAGCTGAGTCAAACACTTCACTTGTAGCGCCTACGCCAGACATTAATAAAGACATGCTTAGATTATTAACCGAGGTTGGTATCTTCTCACCTGATATGGTTGGTGAAAACGGAGAGCTTACAGCTGGGGCTAAAATAACTGAAGAATATGTGATTATGAATCCTGATGGAACTCCTGATTACGAGATCATAGACATCGGAAATGGAAAAGGTAGAAACATACTTAAATACGATTTAGATAAAATAGAAAAGAAAGTAACTCCGTTTATAAATGCTGAGGTTGCTGGTTTACTGAGCTCTGAGCAAGATGCTGTTGCAGCTTGGAACGTTTATATATCTAAAGGCACAAGTGTTGAAGAGGACGATCAGATGGCTCAGAACGCTAACGCTGGCGATACTTCTTGGAGCTACACAGAAGACTTGCCACTTATGCAAGATAAAAAAGTTTTATTTGAAAAGAAATATAAAGAATACTTTATGAATAATTATCTGAAACAATTTACTACGAACCAATTACCTACGGTTCAGGCAGACGCTGCGGTGTTTGATTTAGCTGAAGCTAAGAAAGCTAAAGCTCAAAAGTTTATTGACGATAATAACCTATAAATTTAATTAAATGACATTACTAGAATATGTACAGTCACTTCAAGACCAAGGAGCAACGGATATAGCTGCTAAAGTTAAAAAGTGGAAGGAAGAAAACGAATACAAAGCTCCAGAAGTTAGTAGTGAAGCAAAGATAAACCCTGCTGCGGCCCAAATGGGTGCAGCTGTAGCAGGGAAGAAAATGAAAGCGTCCAACAAAACGTTTTCAGATTCGGTTTCAATTTTTGGAAATGGAAAGTCTCAATATCAAGAAGGTGATTTTAGTAAGAACTATAAAGATACGTTTGGAGAGTCTATAGAAGATTCTAATAAACGTCAGAAAAAAAGAGAAGAATACGAAGCTGAGATAGATAAGTTAAGTAAAGTTTCTAACCAAGGAATAACACACTCTGCTAATAACTATGATTACAAATGGGATATAGACGATGAGGGTGTTTTAGAGTATTATACCAAGCCCACTGGTTCTGAAGACTGGATAGACCTTGTTGCTAATTCTAGTTCAGATGATGGATCTGTAGCTTTAGCCGCGGTTCAAGTTGAGCTTGGCCATAGAGACGACTATACTGTAGATGAGCTTTTGGAAATGAACAAAAAGCAAGAAGTTTCTACACAAGATTTTGACCCTAATAGAGAGGGAACTCAGTCTTTTGATGACATGTTAATTTTTAATTATGCTGAGCAAGAAATGCTTAGAAACATGGACATTAAAGATAGAGAAGTATATATAGCAGAGGCTAAAGTTAGATTGGATCAAATAGAGTTTGATGAAGCTATGAAAGATCCGGATAACAAGAAGTTACTTGATGATTTAAGATCTAAAAGAGGCAACTATGAAGTAGAAAAAGCTGAAATACAGAAAAAAATTGACTCATTACCTTCTGGTGAAATATCTAAACTAGAAGAGTACGAGCAAGAATTAGTAGATTTAGAAGAAAAATTTAGTGACGCTGCTATACTTAGAGATAATTCTATAAGATCTGTACTAGATAAAAGAATTAATGAAATGCAACCTGAAATACAGGGATTAGCTTACGAATCTGCTATAATTAAAGAGCAAGAAGAACCTTCGTTATTAAACTTAGCTGGAGATGTACTTAAAAAAGCTACAGGACCTAGCAGCCTAGGTAATTTTGTTACTAAAATAGTAGGAGATATTGCGTCACCAGTAGACGAGGCTTTAATTATGCAACAAGAGTTTTACGAGGAAGCTAAGTTGAAATATGCTAAGAAAAACGGATTAGATGTTAGTGAAGTAACTAATGATCAAGTTAGGAGTTTAGTAGAGCAAAAATATATAGAATATTACACTCAAAAAGAAACTGAAAAAATTTATACTGAATTAGCAGATTCCGATGCTCCAATATTTTATGGCGTAAAAAGCCTTAAAGATTTATTTGGAGACACTAGTGAAGAGAAGAACGCGAAACTAACAGCTGTAGCTGAAAAACTAGACGTAAGAAAAGAATTATTAAAAGTTGATTTAGCTAATAAGAAACTAAGCCTAAATGTTATAGAATCGCTTGGTATTACAACTCAGACCTATAAAACCGAAGAAGAAGCAGAAGCCGCCAGAGAGAAACTAAGAATATTAAACATTGACACTAAGGCTAATTATAATATAATAAACAATACATATGACGGGTTAAGCAACAAGGTTAAGTCATCTAGTGATGCTGAATTGTTTTCTGATTTATATTCTAGAAACTATGGTATTGTTCCGAGACTTGCTGGATCTTTTGCTTCTAGTGGTCTAGATTTATTTGTCAACGGTGTAACTGAAGCTTTGACTAGATACGGCATAACAGATGTTGCTATGAGTGTTGGAAATCCTTTCATAGCAATGCCCAACCTAAGAGCTAAATTAAGCGGGGGAAAAACATTTGGAAGATTAGGAGTAGATAAGTTTGCTGGCTCAGTTGATGAACTTGTTACTGAAATAAACGACCAATTAGCTTTACCTAAAAGCTTTGACGAGCTCGAAAGCGGTGGTGATTGGGCGAGGTATTTAGCTAGAACAGCTGGAGAGCAATTACCTATATACGCTGTCTTAGCCACTACAGGAGGTGCTGGATTAGGTATTATTGGATTAGCTACTGCTGGTAGTAAGTTTAGAGAGATGCAAAAAGAAATAGACTTTTTTGGCGCAGAATACAGTTCACTTCAGATGTATGGGGCAGCTACTTTAACAGGTGCTTCAGCTGTAGCTACAGAGTATGTCACACAGGGTTTACTTGGTCGTTTAAGAAGCTCTTATAAATATAGCGCAGGTTTTAAAGTTGGTTGGAAAGAGGGTCTTAGAAATATAGGCTCAAGCATAAAAAAGTGGGGTATTGACATGGCCGAAGAGGTTCCAAGTGAAATACTAGACACCATAGTAGGAAACGTTTCAGACAGATACATATTAGGTAAAAAAGACGTAAATATTTTTGATGGCGTCAAAGAAACCGCGTTTAGCACCTTGTGGACCGCTGGTATAATGATGAGAGCTCCACTTATTGGTCATCAATTAGCTGCTCCGTTCAGAACTAAGCTATCTATGCAGACTATAGGTGAAAACACTTTGAAGATAAAAGATTTATCTGAGTCTTTAAAAAACCCAGATTTAAGTGTACAAGCGGCTCAAAATATACAATCCGAGATAAACACCCTTGTTGAGGCTAACATGCAAGCGCTGAAAACTGATTTAGCTAGAATAGATAAGTTAACAGACGAAGAAAAAAGCTTGCTTTTAACAAATAAGGCTAAAGAATATGAATTAGTTAGATCTATAGAAAAAACAGCTAATGACAAAACTATAGATGAAAAAACTAGAAAAATATTAATACAAGGCTATTCAAATACTCTTTCTGAGTTAAAAAATAATTCAGCTAAAGTACTAGCGCCTTACATATTAGCAGAAAATAAAGAAAAAAACTTACCTACAATAGAAAAAAGTATTGAGAACGTTCAGAAAGTAACTAAAGAAACTTTGGGCGAAGATATAAATGTTGTAGATGATATGAGTAAATTTACTGAAGAGACTGGACAACCTGCGTTTGTAGACGCTTTTGTTGATCCTAAAACTAACAAGATATACATTAATAAAGAGTGGGCGGCGAGTGTAGGAGCTGTCACTGCAGCTGAGCACGAGCTTTTGCATAAAATTCAAAAGTCTTTATTCGACACTAACCCGACTAAAGCTGTTGAGATAGTAAAAGACTTTCAAAAAACACTAAGTGAAACTGAATTAGATTTAGTTCAGCAGAGAATAGATAAAAACTATCGCTACGAATTAGATAGTGGCGGTAATTTAGTGTTAGATAAAAAAGGTAATAAGATAGAGAAACCTTTTGAGGAGTACGCAGAGGAATATTTTAATATATTTTCTGATCTTGTAGGTAAGAAAGAGATAGGTTTTACGGATAATCTAGGTGAGAATTTACTTAGGTTTCTCAATAAAGTTAAAAACAAAATATTCCCGCCTTCCGCTGGTTTTACAAACCTAGAATTTAAAAGCGGTAGAGATGCGTATAACTTTATAAAAGATTATAATAAAAACATAAAGAAAGGTAAAGTTTCTGAAAGAGCTTCAGAGTTAATTAAAAAAGGCGCAAAAACAACCAGTAAGCAGTCAAAGCCGTCTATCACTAAAAGAGCAGCTGAATATGTAGGGCTTGTAAAAGAAGGAGTTCTTACTAATGAAGATTTAGTTAATATTATAAACTCACCATCTTCAAAGCCAAATGACAAGTTTGGCGCTATAGATGCTATAGTTGAAAGCAATTGGCCTGTTATAAGCAACGCTATAAAATTCAACCCAACAGGTAGTATACCAATTGAAGCGGTTAAAACAGCGGTTACTGAGCAAATGCAAGGTATATTTCCTGGTAGAAAAAAAGAATTATTTAAAGACTTTGACGCAAGTAGAGACAATAAAGCTACTACTATTTTAGGTCCAAAGTTTCTTGGTATGAGACAAGCTGAAATACTTGAAAGAGCAAAACAAATAGGTGGAACTACCAGCGAAGGAACCAGCACTGATTCTGCGCAGGCAAAACAAATAGTTGACACTTCAGCTAAAAAATCAAAGGCTTCTGTTAAAGAAACTAAAATTGCTAAAAAACCTACTGAAACAACAGAGTTCTCTAGAGCTCTGCTAGAAAACGTAAGCTTTGAAACACAGAAAGAATTAGAAGATGCTATTTCCAAAGCTATAGAAGACGCGTTTAAAGGTCAATTAATAACAAGGTTTGGACAGACTAGAGATATACCTAAAAAAGTAGCAGATATTTACGGGGAGCTGTTTGGTATAAACCCTCAAACTATAACTGATAAAACTAGAAACTATCAAAACTATGACGCAGCAGGTTTAACGACAGCTAAACAGTTTTTACTTAAAAACGCTACGCAAGATTTTTCTCGTTTGCCACTAACTAAAGATGGATTTGGTAAAGGTACTTTTTTACCTAGAAACGTAATGAAAGCTCTTTACACTGATGGTGTTTTAACAGGTGGATTAAAAGACTATATAGAGCTTTTAAGACAAAAACCAGTAAAACCTATATACAGAGATGCTTTAGGTCAAACAATAAGAGGTTTATTGAACTTACATATTAGAAACCGTATGTTTGAAACCTTAGTACCTACTACACCTAAAAGAATACAAGGAGGCGCTAAGTTCAGCGTTACCTCTACAGGTGTAGAAGAAAATAAAAAACAAATAACCAAAGCACAAGCAGCGGAGGCGTTAGTTTTTAGAGGTAAGAATCAAGAGCTTACTATGGAAAAAGTTCAAGATCTTGTATCTGGTAAAAATTGGTCTGAACTCACTAGAAAAGAGCAAGTTGGTCAAGTTGTTGAAGCTATAAAAGTTTTAAACGAAGAACTAGGTTTTAATATAGCAACCTCTGTAAACTTAATAGAGAGAGGAGATCCGGACAAAGCTGGAAGTAAAAAACAATTATACATAACAGATTTAAGTGCAACTTTAAACAATAAAAATATATCAGCTAAGCGCAAAGCTGAGATCCAAACACAAATTGAAAATGGTGAGTTAATAAATCTTAGCACTATAAAAGATAAAAGTAAAATATCTTTAACAAATAGTGACGCAGCAAGAACGCAAACTACTCCAACTGGAAAAAACAAAACTAAAGAGCAAAGTGTTAAATCTAGAATTGATATTAATTTATCGAATATAAAAAATATTACTAAAGCTAAAGAAGATGTTTTTTTAAACCTATTGAAAGTTATTAATAAAAACCCTAGCCTTTTAGGTGCTATTAATTCTTTGCTATACAAGGTAAACAATAATGCTGGTGCTTTTAGAAACTTAGGTACTTTAATAGGTATGATACAGCAAAAAGGTTATAATCAAAACATTACTGTTGGGGAACATGTTCTTCAATATAACGAAATGATCAACTTATTAGAGGTGGCTGGAATAACTATGGATCCCGCTGGTTTTAAAGACATGTCTAAATGGCTAGCAGAGTCTTATATTCAAGTGCAAAGCACTAATAACACAAAGGCAGATGGTAAAAAAATAGGTAGTAGATCTGGATCTGGAATTGCTATACAAGAAAACAACTACCCTGCTGGGTCTAAAAATTTATTTACTAATAAAAATAATTTACCAGCTTGGAACGCTAAAGTGAGTATGCTGCCTGAATTGCAACAACAAATAGTAGAAGCTGTAAATGGAGAAAGAGCTTGGAAAGACGTTGGAAGCTCTTTGTCTAAGTATTTTAGCTCATATGGGTACTATAACGCAAACACCTTTAAGATAGGTGATGCTAATGGTAACTTGGTTCCAATAGCCGATATTTGGGGTGTTAAAGTCCCTAAAAAATATCAAGCTACAGACTCAAGTGGTAACTCTATTTTTCCTGACGTAGTAGAGAAACAAGCTGAAATATTAAGTCAAACTCTTCTCAAACAAATAACAATTGCTGAAGGTCAAAAACAAGTAGATGCTTTTATTTCAACTCTTGCACAGGGGAAGTCAATGGCTTCTAAACGTGACAGCGATTTAATACCTGATGCTATAAAATATGACAGACCTATAACTGTACAAACAGCTATAAATGCTTTAGAGAAAACCGACAAGTCTTTAGAACTTGCTAGAAAACTAGATCAACCTGTTAAAAAGATTAGAGTATTTGATTTTGATGATACATTGGCTAGAACTAAAAGTAATGTATTGTATACAATGCCTGATGGAACTACTGGTAAAATAGATGCTGCTACATTTGCTAAAGAAGCGGGTAACATGGAAGCTGAAGGAGCTCAGTGGGATTTCTCTGAGTTTAGTAAAGTAATGCAAG
>ERZ1048068.2359-NODE-2359-length-13388-cov-8.896572_pt1 | contig 13388 bp, 9 predicted proteins | sample MGYA00383098_ERZ1048068 | MGnify/ENA primary metagenome ERZ1048068 (study PRJEB29581, sample SAMEA5548368) | metagenome | biome: marine; feature: coastal; material: water | depth 1 m | study: Short-term variability in the microbial, nano- and picoplankton... | reverse complement strand
TGGGTAGATGGTAATGACCAAAAACACAGGGAAAAAATGTCGAAATACATCAAAAATAAAAATTCGCTGAACAATAACTCGGTTAGGATGCGATATGATCAAGTAAATGAAATTGAATTTTCAGTAAAATCTATTTTGAAGTATGCAAAATTTGTAAGAAATATCTTTATTGTTACAGACAATCAAACTCCTAGTTTTTTAAAAGATATAGAGAAGGCTAAGCAAAAATATTCTAATGTTTTTATTATAGATCATAGTGTTATTTTTGAAGGATATAATCATTATTTACCAACGTTTAATTGTTTACCAATAGAGTCTTTGTTGTATAAAATTCCAAATTTAGCAGAACATTTTTTGTATTTGAATGATGATTTATTTTTATTGAGAGAAACACAGATTTCAGATTTTTTTATAAATTCTAATCCCGTAATTAGAGGCTTTTGGACAAATTTCTATGAAGATATTTGGTATAAAAAAATCCAAAAATTGTCATATAAATTTATTGGTAAAGAAACTAAGGAAAATATATATGGTTTTAAAAAAGGACAACAGAATATTGCCAAAATATTAGGTTTTGATAAGTATGTTAGACATGATCATACTATTCAGCCTCTAAGAAAATCTACGTATGATAATTATTATATAAAAAATCCAGAGATATTGGATTTAAATATAAAACATCGTTTTAGACATTCAGAGCAATACACAATTCAATCTTTAGCAAATCATTTAGAAATTAAGAAAGGTAATTTTGTGTTAAAGACTGATTACCAATTGGGTTATTTTCAGAATTATAAAAAACCATTGTGGTGGATAAAATTCAAATTAAGGAAAGTAGAAAAAAATAAAGACATGTTATTTTTATGTATGCAGAGTTTAGATCAATGTCCTGAGGATAAACTAGGTTTTATCAAAAAATGGCTTAGTAATAAATATGATTAATCTTCTTTCTTATTATTAAAATATAAATATTTTGTTGTGTGGTAATAAGCAGAAAGAAGACTGTCCAATTGTCTAGAAATTTTTGGATTCTCTAATTTTATGTCTTTAACATTACGATCCTTTAAGTTGTAAAGATTTGACTTTTTTGAAATATTAGTTTTTTCATAATAATACTCATCTTTAATAACTCCAACTGCCTTTTCTCCTTTACTTTGTATATACACAAATGCAGCGGTATTGATATTCGTGCTATCTAATAAATCTCTTCCAAGAGTATAGTTTGAGTAATCTATTTTAGCTAAACTAGTAGCAGTTGGAAAAATATCGACTAGTTTTGCATATTTATCAATTATTTTTGGCGCTACAAATTTGGGAGCATGAATAAAGAAAGGGACATGGTGCACTTGTATGCCTATATCATCTTCATTGTCATTTAGAAAATTCAACTTCTTCATGCCACCTCTATGATCTCCGAAAAAAACAAAGATAGAGTTATCATAATAACCTGAAACTTTCGCTCTTTCTAAAAATTTTGCAACATTAAAATCTAAATATCGAATTCCGTTTAATTGCCCTAGAGACCTAAAGCCCCCTTTTAAGAGAGTTTCTTCAGTAATTTCATCTTCTAGTATTGGTTTAAAACTATCTTTTTTATTTGGCACAGTAAAGGGCATGTGATTCGTGGCAGTTTGAATATATGCAACAAAAGGTTTCTGTTTAGCATTAAGTTTTTTTAAGACCTTATCGGATTCTTTAAATAAATCATAGTCATCAATACCCCAAACATCAGCTCTGTTTTCCTCCTCAAAACTACCTTCCTCATAGATTTTTAAATTTTTAATATTTGATTGAAAAACACCCCTAATATTGGCCCAATTAGCAGAGCCACCAATAAAATATAATTTTTCATATCCGTCATATTGATTAAAAATTATTTTTTGATTAATAATCATTGGGTTTCTAGAAGCTGTTTTTACATCTTCTATATCTGGTAAACCCGTAATGCTTGAAAAAACACTAGCAGCAGTTCCTGGTTTATGAACATAAAACTTAGAAAAACTAACACTTTTTTTAATTAAAGAATCCATTTTAGAAGTACTATTCAAAGGATTTCCATAATAACTCATGGTTGCAGTACCTGTAGATTCTAACATTACAAAAATTACATTTGGTTTGTCTTTATAAGGCTCTTCAAAAGTTATTTTCTTTTCAAAATTAATACTGTCTTTAGGTAACTTTAAATGTTTTGCGATTACTGGATAATAGTCTTTAAATTTTTTTAAATCTACCCCAACACTCCTAAAAGCAAAACTGTCAAAAAAGTATAAAACAGGATTTAAAGTAAATTGATTTATCTTATTATTTTTAGAAAAGAAAGCTTCACTCCATCTCAAAGGATAATGAGAGGTACTGTTATAAATTCCAAAAGAAAGCGTCAAAAAAGTAACAATAAATAAAATAATTTTCAAAGGTTTTTTTATTTTTTGATTTTCTTTTACGAATGTATCATAAATTGATCCTGATAATTTATGCATGATAATACATAAAATTAAAAGTCCGATGAAGCCCTTATATACAGGGTAACTCTCAAATAGCACTTGTGAAGAAATCTTCAGATTACTTAAAAACCTCAAAGATCCTGCATCTAAGCGTATCTCTAGATATTCGTAATAGCCTAAATCAAACACATAGAATAGTGTCAATATTAAAAATATTAGAACCGTATATATTTTGGCAATGTTCCTATAAATATTTTTTTTAAAAAAGGCGTAATTGGTTGATAAAACTAAAATTGCCAGAGGGAAAAATGATATTACAGCCAACTTTATGTCAAACCGAATACCCAAAAGAATTGCTTTTGTGATCTCAGAGGAATTCGAGTTTTGTAATTCTAAAAAAAATGAATAGAAAATGAATCTAAATAATACTGTAAAGAGAAAAAGTAGAAAAAAGTTTGTAAAAATATACTTTATATAATTCGGTATTTTCTGAAGCATCGTAATTTATTATAAAATTCAAAGATACTACTTTTTGCCAATAGAAGCATTTATATAGGTGTCTTATGACGATGATTATTCAATCTATTTTATTTATATTTTCTGTTTTGTGGCGTGTTATAATAGTACTAAATTTGTTTTTTGTATTTAAAAAAATAAATGAGTCATAAATTAGCATTATCATCAGAAATTTTTAAGATAATATCATTAGCTTCAAAAGAATTGAATATTCAAAGTTATGTTATTGGGGGGTTCGTTCGTGATTTTCTTTTAAAAAGAGGAACCGCTAAAGATATTGATATTGTAGCAGTTGGAAGTGGGATTGAGTTGGCTCAAAAAGTAGCTGAATTGTTACCCAATAAACCAAAAGTTCAAGTGTTTAAAACCTATGGTACGGCCATGTTGCGTTATAATGATGTTGAAGTTGAGTTTGTAGGGGCTAGAAAAGAATCTTACACAGAAGATAGTAGAAATCCAGCTGTAATTGAGGGAACATTAGAAGATGATCAAAATAGACGAGATTTCACCATAAATGCACTAGCTTTAAGCTTAAATGAGACTGATTACGGTGAATTATTAGATCCTTTTCAAGGAATAAAAGCCTTAGAAGGTAAAATAATTAAAACACCCTTAAATCCTGATGTCACTTATTCTGATGATCCCCTTAGAATGATGCGTGCCATTCGTTTTTCTTCTCAATTAAATTTCACAATCGAAGAGGAGTCATTATTGGCTATTTCAAGAAATGCTCATCGGTTAAAAATTATTACCCTTGAAAGAGTTATAGATGAATTGAATAAAATTATCGCTTCACCCAAACCCTCCATTGGTTTTTTGTTATTGGAACAAACAGGATTGTTATCAGAAATTTTACCAGAGTTAATAGCCTTAAAGGGAGTAGAGGAAGTTGAAGGACAAAAACACAAAGATAACTTTTACCATACTTTGGAGGTAGTCGATAATATTGCCAATAATACCGATGACCTTTGGTTGAGGTGGGCTGCGCTACTTCATGATATTGGGAAGGCACCTACAAAAAAATTCAGTAAAAAAGTAGGATGGACTTTTCATGCACACGAATTCATAGGATCTAAAATGGTTTATAAATTATTTAAACGATTGAAGATGCCATTGAATGCTAAAATGAAATTTGTTCAGAAAATGGTCCTTTTGAGTTCACGCCCAATAGTATTAGCGAGTGAAGTGTCCGATGCAGCTGTTAGACGTCTTGTTTTTGATGCTGGTAACGATATCAATTCATTAATGACACTTTGTGAAGCGGATATCACTACAAAAAACTCAAAAAAATTTAAACGGTATCATAAAAATTTTGAGTTAGTCAGAACAAAAATTAAACAAGTAGAGGAGCGAGATAAAGTTCGTAATTTTCAACCACCGGTTTCGGGAGCTGAAATTATGAAAACATTTAATTTAAAACCTTGCAGAGAGATTGGGCAAATTAAAGAAGCTATAAAAGAAGCTATTCTAGATGGAGAAATTCCAAATGAACATCAAGCTTCGTATGAGTTTATGATAGAAAAAGGGAAGCAGTTAGGATTGAAACTAACTTAAAGATTGCATTGTCACTAATTTGAAGTATTCTCCTTTTTTAGCAAGTAATTCTTGATGTTTTCCTTGTTCTACAATTTTACCCTTTTTTAGTACTAAGATTTTATCGGCTTTTTGAATGGTAGAAAGTCGATGTGCAATGACTACAGAAGTTCTATTTTTCATCATTTTTTCGAGAGCAATCTGAACCAATTGTTCAGATTCTGTATCAAGGGCTGAAGTTGCTTCGTCTAAAATCATTATTGGTGGATTTTTTAAAACCGCTCTAGCAATTGATAAACGTTGTTTTTGTCCTCCAGAAAGTGTGTTTCCTCCATCTCCTATATTGGTATTGTATTCTTGTGGTAGGTTTTGAATAAATTCGTCTGCATTTGCAATCTTAGAGGCTTCTAAGATCGCTGTATCCTGAGCGTTTTGAATGCCTAATTTAATATTGTTTGTTATGGTGTCGTTGAATAAAATGGAGTCTTGAGAAACAATTCCCATTAAATTTCTCAAAGATTTTTTGGTAATATGTTTGATGTTATGTCCATCAATCAAAATTTCACCTTTATTTACGTCATAAAAACGGGTAATTAAATTTGCCAAAGTAGACTTACCGCTTCCGGATTGTCCAACCAAAGCAACTGTTTCTCCTTTGAGTACAGTTAGAGAAAAATCTTCTAGAACATATTCGTTCTTGTATTTAAATGAAATATTTTTAAATTCAATTTTACTTTCAAAAGTTTCTTTTATGATCGCATTAGGCGCCTCTTTAATCGTGTTTTCAGTATTTAAAACAGTCATAATCCTCTCCGCTGAAGCTTCTCCCTTTTGAATGTTGTAGAATGTAGTTGTAATTAATTTAATGGGGTTTAAAACAGTATAAAATAATAGGATGTACCCTAAAAATTTACTGGAGTCTAAATCACTTGTTTTGTTGATAACTTCAGCTCCACCATACCAAAGAATGGCAATAATAGTTGCAGAACCTAAAAACTCGCTCATTGGCGAGGCCAGTGTTTGTCTGTGAAAAACACTTTTCATTAATTTTTTAAAACTATGTGTAGAACTGTTGAATTTTTTTTGAATTACATTTTCCGCATTAAAGCCTTTGATTATTCTGAGACCCGTTAATGTTTCTTCAATAAATGATAAAAAATTACCAGTCTCTTTTTGAGCTTTGACAGAATTTGCTTTTAATTTTTTACTAATTGAGGAAATTATAAAACCAGATAGAGGTAATAAAATAAAAACAAATAAAGTGAGTTTTAAACTCATAAAAAGCATGATTGTTATAGAAATGAACACTGTTAATGGTTCTCTAACAATAGTTTCTATAGAAGTTAAAATTGAATTTTCTACTTCTTGTACATCTGAAGTCATGCGAGCTATAATATCTCCTTTTCTTTTTTCAGTAAAGTAAGCCACGGGTAATTCTACAATTTTTTTATACAATTTATCGCGAAGATCTTTGACGATTCCTGTTCTTAGAAAGGTAATCACATAAGAGGCTAAATATCTGAATAAGTTTTTAAAGAAAAATAAAGAGAGTGATAACAGACAAATGAACAGCAATACATTAATCTCACCGTCATCCATGATTTTTTGGTAAATAAAATAGTTAAAACTATTTTCTAAATAATTACCGATACCAATAAATCCCTCATAAATAGGTTTTGTAATTACTTTTCGTTCTGTGCTAAACAAGATGTTTAGAACTGGAATAAAAGCTAGAACAGACAATACATTAAAAATTGCATATAGAATATTAAATAGAATATTTAGAATCGTAAATTTTCTATATTTCTTCTCATACTTTAAAATGTCTTTAAAATACCCCATTAATTCAATTTCATTTCTTTGATAATTTTTTGAATTTTAGCATCTAACGCATTCTCTACTGTAGATGCATTTTTCTTTAAGTCTAAAGGAGAATTTACACTAAAATAAAACTTTATTTTTGGTTCTGTTCCACTAGGTCTTGCTGCAATTCTTGTGCCAGATACCGTTTGGTAAATTAATACATTTGATTTTGGTAAGTTGATGTTTGTCTCCTTACCTGTAATTAAGTTTTTTCTTGTAGATGCCTGATAGTCAGAAAATGATTCTACCTTTTCTCCGTCAATCACTGTCAAAGGATTGTCACGCATATCACTTAGCATTTGCTGAATTTCTTTAGCGCCATCCATTCCTTTTTTTGTGATGGATATTAAATGTTCTTTATAATATTTATGAGTTTTATAAATCTCTAGGAGTTCCTCGTAAAAAGAGCTTCCATGTTGTTTTGCATATGCGGCAACTTCACAGGCTAAAAGAGTGGCAGTAACGGCATCCTTATCTCGTACAAAGTCTCCCACCATGTATCCAAAACTTTCTTCTCCACCACCGATAAAATCGAGTTCTGGAAAATCTTCTACCATTTTAGCAATCCATTTAAATCCTGTTAAACCAATTTTAGTTTCAACACCATAATTGGCAGCAACTTCATTTACTAACGCTGAAGAGACTATGGTGGATCCTATAAATTGTTTTCCATTGATTTTACCTTGGTTTTTCCACTTTTTTAATAAGAATTCAGTCATTACAACCATTGTTTGGTTCCCATTCATCAATTTCATATGCCCATTGGTGTCTCTAATTGCGACCCCCAATCGATCACAATCAGGATCTGTTCCTATCACAATATCGGCACCAATTTTATCTGCTAAATCAGTTGCCATTTTTAAAGCTTCAGGTTCTTCTGGATTAGGAGATGTTACTGTTGGAAAATCTCCATCAGGAATTTTTTGTTCTTCTACAATATGAACATCTGAGTAGCCAGCCTTTGCCAATGCGTCCGGAACCGAGATAATGGATGTTCCGTGCAATGGTGTGAAAACTATTTTTAAATTTTTTCTATCGATTTTATCAGATAAAGAAGCGTTTGTTACAGATGCCTTCACAAAAGCATTATCAACTTCTTTACCAATAACTTTAATTAAGTGTTCTTTAGCGTCAAAATTAATTTCAGAGAATTTCAGAGAATTTACATTTCCGATAATCCCATTGTCATGAGGAGGAACAATTTGACCACCATCAGACCAATACACTTTATATCCATTGTATTCTGGAGGATTGTGAGATGCCGTTAAAACGATACCAGCATCACAATTTAAATAACGAACGGCAAATGATAATTCTGGAGTCGCACGCAAGTCTTCAAATAAAAATACACTGATATTGTTAGCAGAAAGAACATCAGCAACAATTTTTGCAAATTTTTTACTGTTGTGTCTGCAATCATAGGCAATAACGACGCTCAGTTTCTTTTTTTGTACGTTTTGGATTAGGTAATTTGATAAGCCTTGAGTAGCTCTCCCTAATGTGTATTTATTTATTCTATTGGTTCCTGCCCCCATAAGTCCACGCATTCCACCAGTCCCAAATTCCATGTCTTTGTAGAATCTGTCTAACAAATCACTAGAATTGTCAGCGATCAATTCATTAACTTCTTTTTGAGTTGCTGCATCAAAAGTTGGGGTTAACCATTGTGTTGCTTTATCTAAAATATTTTCCATAAAAATAAAAATGTCTTGCTTAATTTACGCGCAAATATACTATTTAGAAATTGAGTTTTTCTTTAATAGTATAGTGTTTTTCATTGCTTTTTGTTTTTATTATAAGTTCTCCAATAAAACCCGCTAAAAATAATAAAGTTCCTAAAATCATCGACGTCAATGCAATATAAAACCAAGGATTATCGGTAACTAAAATTGTTTTTATGCCCTTGTAAAGTTTGTGTAGTTTTAAAATACCAATAAAAAAGGCAGAAATGGTTCCAAATAAAAACATCAAGGTTCCCCAAAGACCAAAAAAGTGCATGGGTCTTTTACCAAATTTAGATAAAAATGAAATGGTAATTAAATCTAAAAAACCATTTATAAATCGGTCCATACCAAATTTTGTTTCCCCGTACTTTCTAGCCTGGTGTTGCACAACTTTCTCGCCTATTTTTGTGAACCCCTCGTTATTGGCTAAAACAGGAATGTATCGGTGCATTTCTCCACTAACTTTTACAGTTTTAATGACACTGTTTTTGTATGCTTTTAAGCCACAATTAAAATCATGTAATTTTAAGCCTGAAGTTCTTCGAGCCGCAGCATTGAAGAGTTTAGAGGGGATGTTTTTTGTAAAGACATTGTCATAGCGTTTCTTTTTCCAGCCAGAAATTAAGTCGAAGTTTTCAGTGATAATTAGATCATATAATTCAGGTATCTCCTCTGGATTGTCTTGTAAATCGGCATCCATGGTAATCACAACATTTCCAGTTGCCAACTCAAAACCAGCATCTAATGCTTGTGATTTTCCGTAATTTTTTTGAAAACGAATCGCTTTTACGTATTGGTCTTTGTGAGAAAGGTTTTCAATTACGTTCCAGGAAGTATCTGTACTTCCATCATCTATAAAAATAATTTCATATAAATAACGATTGGATTGCATCACTTTTGCAATCCAATCGTGTAGCTCTTCTAAAGATTCTTCTTCATTAAGAAGTGGTATGACTATTGAAATATTCATATTCAAAATAAAGTCTTTGTATAAAGTACCGTTATTTGTAATGTTTACTAACGATTAGAGAAATACGAGTAGATTCGATTTAATACTGATTTTCTTCAGATTTCTTCATAATTGCAGCTCCGATTGCAGAAACGATAAATCCTCCAATAGCATAAGCGATGATTCCCATTGCGGCTGATATACCAGGAGATTGAAACTTTTTACCCATTTCGATGGCATTTTCAATTTGTTCTTCTGTCATTCCTGAATCTATATAGATTTGATTTTGAACTTCCGTCATTTGATTCATTAAATCAGGTTCGATAAAGTTCATTAAAACATACATATAAACAACATTAATTAAACCGGCTAAAATAGCAATTCCAACTCCAATTTTAACACCTTGTCCCCAGGATAAAAATCCCCCATTTTCGCTTTTAAAACTTTTAATCCCCCAAACAACGATTCCAATAAACAGCGCCGAAGTTATCAATGAGACAGACCAATGTGGTTCTAGTTGATTGCCTGTGGCATACATTACTAAACTAATTAATACCATGGCTGCCCCTAAGGTCAACCCCTTGTTAACGATTAAATTTTTGCTATTTACTTGATTTTCCATTTTTATCTTAATTAATTAATTATTTACAACAAATATATTCATTTCATTTTCATTTTTTTAATAAATGATCAAAAACAATATGTTAGTGTCCATATTGCTAAATTTATTACAAAAAATAGTTCTTTTTTTAATTGTTAAAATAAAAATAGATTGTAAATTTGCCTCGGCAAGTCCTACACAACTAGCTCCCTTTGAATCCTCCAGGGCGGGAACGCAGCAAAGGTATTAGGTTGTAGCAGTGTGATGTAGATAGCTTGCCATTTTTTGTGCCCTAGATTTAAATTTTTCTTTTACTTTAGTTTCCTTCATTTTCTTTTAAGATATTTGTTTAAATATTTTATCTATGTCTAAGATCGTTTTAATTACTGGTGCCTCCTCAGGAATAGGAAAAGCCATTGCAACGCTTTTATCTGAAGAAGGATATAAGGTTTATGGTACGAGTAGAAATCCTAAAAACAGCGTTCACTTTTCTTTTGAACTCATTGCTATGGATGTTTTAGAAGTTGATACGATTGCTTCTGCCATCTCATATATTATTGAAAAAGAAGGCAGGCTAGATGTTTTGGTAAACAATGCAGGAATGGGTATTACCGGTCCTATTGAAGAAACACCCACCGATAAAATGCGCGCTGTTTTCAATACGAACTTGTTTGGAGCTATAGAGGTCATGAAAGGGGTGTTACCACAAATGCGCAAACAAAATTCTGGAACAATCATAAACATTACTTCCATCGCTGGTTATATGGGGTTACCTTACAGAGGAATCTATTCTGCAACCAAAGGAGCCCTAGAAATCATCACAGAGGCCACAAGTATGGAAGTTAAAAATTTTGGTATTGACGTTGTAAATGTTGCACCTGGAGACTTTGCTACGAACATAGCAGCAGGGAGGTATCATGCTCCTGTAACAGAAAAATCGGCATATAAGACCAATTATCAAGCAAATCTAGATTTGATGAATGCGCATGTAGATGACGGAATGAACCCACTAGAAATGGCAAAAGCTGTTTCTAAGATCATACGTACAAAAAAACCAAAAATCCACTATAAAGTAGGTGTTTTTATGGAGAAGTTTTCTATTGTTTTAAAACGATTTTTACCAGATAGATGGTATGAAAAAATATTAATGAAGCACTTCAAATTATAGTTCTTTTTTGTTTACAAATGATAAAAAATATGTTTCATATCATTCTTAAAATAGTGAACGAGTTGCTATCTTTGCATATGAGATTGAAACGTTTATTTTAGCTCTTTTGAGAAGAAATTATAAAAATCGAATGCATATACCGACTTTATTCTGAATGCCTTAAAAATAGTTTAATGGCAAAATATATTAATATTAACTAAATAAGTTCTTATGAAATTTTTTATTGACACAGCAAATTTAGCTCAAATTAGAGAAGCACAAGCCTTAGGTATTTTAGATGGTGTGACCACAAACCCTTCACTAATGGCTAAAGAAGGGATTACCGGAGAAGCAAACATTATCAATCACTACAAAGAAATTTGTGAATTGGTTGAAGGAGATGTTTCCGCAGAAGTAATTGCTACAGATTTCGAAGGAATGGTTAAAGAAGGTGAGGCGCTAGCGGCATTAAACCCGCAGATTGTAGTCAAACTTCCAATGATAAAAGATGGAGTAAAAGCGTGTAAATACTTTTCATCTAAAGGAATTAAAACAAACGTTACATTGGTTTTTTCAGCTGGTCAAGCCTTATTGGCGGCAAAAGCAGGAGCAACTTATGTTTCTCCGTTTATTGGACGTTTGGATGATATTTCTACGGACGGTTTAAATTTGATTTCAGAAATTCGTTTAATTTATGATAATTATGGTTTTGAAACTCAGATTTTAGCGGCCTCTGTTCGCCATACAATGCATATCATAGATTGTGCTAAAATTGGTTCAGATGTTATGACTGGCCCTTTAAGTGCAATAGAAGGTTTGCTAAGACATCCCCTAACAGATAGTGGATTGGCTAAGTTTTTAGAAGATTATAAGAAAGGAAATTAATCAACTCAGTTGGTTTTGTATAAAATGTCATTTCAGAGGTTATTTTTGAAATGATGTTTTTAAGAGTAACAAATGTATCCAAAGAAAGAACTTGCACAAATCCTAATTTCAGCTTGTCATCAATTTAAAATTGAGACAGTTGTTATTTCCCCTGGTTCACGAAACGCTCCACTAACCATTGGTTTCTCAAATCATTCCGAAATTGAAACTTTTAGTATCGTTGACGAGCGTTGTGCAGCTTTTTATGCGTTAGGAATTGCCCAGCAAACTCAAAAGCCCGTTGCAATTTTATGTACGTCTGGTTCTGCTCTACTAAATTATTATCCCGCTATTGCAGAAGCATTTTACAGTAATATTCCATTGGTTGTTCTTTCCGCAGACCGACCAAAACATTTAATTGATATTGGTGACGGACAAACTATCCGTCAAGAAAATGTATTTGAAAATCATATTTTATTTTCAGCGAACTTAATAGAGAATCCTAAGTTTAAAACTCGAAATTCACAATTGATTGGAGAAGCATTACAGATTGCAACATCAAATAAAGGCCCTGTTCATATAAACATACCTTTTGATGAACCCTTATACGAAACAGTCTCTGTTTTAGAAGATTTTCATTTTCCTCGAATTTCGATGAGTTCGCTTGATAACTCTCATGTAGATTATTCATTTTTTGCAGATATCTGGAACAGCGCAAAGAAGAAAATTATATTGGTAGGTGTCAATTTTCCGGATCAAAAGATCAACGAATTGATTCATTTTTATGCAGAGGATTCTTCTGTCTTAATACTTACAGAAACAACTTCTAACTTACATCACACAAATGTAGTGGATTCCATCGATCAACTTATATTTTCTCTAAATGAATCTGAGTTTAAAGAACTTCAACCCGAAGTTTTAATCACGTTTGGTGGTATGATTATTTCAAAAAAAATTAAACAATTTTTACGTAAATATCAACCCAAACACCATTGGAATATCGATGAAAAGAAAGCCACTAATACCTTTTTCTCATTGACTGAATTTATTCAACAAAAACCTCTTGATTTTTTCAAGGAATTTAATAAAAGTATTGAAAATATAACAAGCGATTATCAGCAAAAATGGCTAGTTTTTAGAGATAAAAAAAGAAATAAACATCAACAGTATTTCGATAAAATTGAGCATTCAGATTTTAAAGCTTTCGGACAAATTATACAGACGCTACCAAAGAATTCACAGCTACAAATTAGTAACAGCTCTATCATTAGGTATGCACAATTATTTTCGATTGGACAGACGGTAAAGGTTTTTTGTAACAGAGGTACAAGTGGAATTGATGGGAGTACCAGTACCGCTATTGGAGCGGCAGTTGCAAACTCAGATCAAACTGTTTTTATAACAGGTGATTTAAGTTTTTTTTATGACAGTAACGCCCTATGGAATGCTCACATTCCGGCAAGTTTTAGAATTATTTTGATAAATAATTCTGGAGGTGGAATTTTTAAAATTATTCCAGGACCCTCTACAACAAATGCAGCTAATTATTTTGAAACACCGCATTGTCTCACAGCAGAGCACTTGTCTAAAATGTATGGTTTTGAATATCAGAAAGCATTTTCTACAAGAACAACAAAAGAGCAATTAGCAGATTTTTATAAGGTGTCAGAAAAACCTAAGATCTTAGAAATTTTTACACCAAGTTTAGAAAACGATTTGGTTTTAAAAACCTATTTTAAATATATACAAT